>ERZ773074.66-NODE-66-length-54799-cov-27.336092_pt1 | contig 54799 bp, 49 predicted proteins | sample MGYA00580615_ERZ773074 | MGnify/ENA primary metagenome ERZ773074 (study PRJEB29015, sample SAMEA2738126) | human oral metagenome | biome: human oral; feature: human-associated habitat; material: saliva | place: China | collected 2160 ...
AGCTATGCCCTGACCATATACATATGCTTGTAGAAATACCGCCAAAGTATTCTGTATCGCAGATTGTCGGATATTTGAAAGGAAAAAGCTCCCTAATGATATTCGATAAATTTGCAAATTTAAAATACAAGTATGGAAATAGGCATTTCTGGTGCCGAGGATACTATGTTGACACAGTAGGAAAAAATGAAAAAAATAGCTGAATACATACGTACACAACTCCAGAGCGACATAGTTGATGATCAAATGACGCTAAAGGAGTATATTGATCCATTCACAGGGATAAAAGAAAAGTAGTCCTTTAGGACTTGTAGGAGAGTACGTGCGGTTGGCGAATCTTTTCAACGCATCTTAAGATGCAACAGGTAAAAGGCCCTTATAGGGCCAAAACAAACCACCAGCTAAGCTGGTGGTTATGATTTGTGATACACTTGTTACACGTTGACTTTAGGAGGATTGTAGATTGTATGAAGTGGTTTTTAATTGAATTTTGGCATTTTGTGACGACATCAAATATATTAGGCGTGGCATTTGGTTTTTTTATAAGTTATTTGTGGAAACGGATAGGAAAAGTAGAAGTTGCTTATGTAAAAGATAAAGAATTAAACGTTGAGGGAGTTGGGACTGTTAAGAAAGAGGGAGGAAAAGAGAATTTTTTTGTAGATATATATAACGACAAGGGAATAGATTTATATATTACAGAGATTAAACTTAAGAGAGGTTGCAGTGAGTATAATGTTTTGCCAGAAGACGATAAAGAAAACAAGGGAACATTAAATGAAATTATAAATGTAAAAGCGAAAAGTGTAAAAAGAATATGCTTAAATTCGTTAAACAAAGAAGGCGGAATAAAAGAAGATGATGTAATAAAATTCAAATTTAATAATAAAGTGAGCCGTTTTGGGTTATCCAGAAAAAATATCAAAGAAATAAAAATATGAAATTTGATAATATCGTGAAGTTATTTTTTCTTTGTGCTATAATTCGAACTAGTTATTAAAGCGTGATTTTTAAGTGATATTAATTTATCGCTTTGGAGATTTTACCATGAATGAAAAAGAATTAATAAAGAGCGAAGACCAATTCAGCTTTGAATTAAAAGGTGATGAATCTATTGACGCGGCAGAACTTTCGTTAATATTGCAAAATACAGTTAATATTGTAAGCAGTCTTGTTCAAGGTCAAGAAGATACCTATGTAAACTTAAAGGTTACAAAATTTTCTACTGGAAGCTTTGATATAGATTTTAGAGCTGTATGTGAACAAATCAAGAATCTTATCAACTGTCCTGAATCCTTATCAGCACTCATTGTTGCGGGAGTCACGGGGGCTTTTGGACTTGTAAAGCATTTAAAGGGAGAAAAACCTAAAACAATAAAAAATGTCGGCGATAATTGCGTCATTGAAAACTTCGAAGGCAAACAGTATTCTGTGAATAAATGTTTGGGGGACAGTTTTTTTAAAGATTCTAAGATAGAGAATTCAGTTATCAATATTGTCAATATCGCTGAAAATAATAAAAGAGAGGGTTTTTTTGTAAAGGGTGATTTAGAAGAAGTCGCTTTTAATGAAGCTGACTATTCAAAAGTAGGTGCAGTAGTTCCGTCGATGCTAGAGGAAAATAATTCAATATTCACTCAAAAGGTAGATGCTATTTTAGAAATTAGGAAACCAGACTTAGTAGGAAATTCAAAGTGGGGGTTTATTTTTACTAAAAATATTGAAGCAACAATTGAAGATAAAGAATGGCTTGAAAAAATTCATGAAGAAAAAACAAAATTTTGCGTTGGAATGAAACTTCCAGTGCATATGAGAATCGATGTGCCATTAGATGAAAATCGAATCCCAGTTGGTGAACCGACGTATACTGTTTTAAGGATAACTGGTGATATTATAGAAGAGGAAGATAACCAAATTAATTTTAATTTATAACACAAAGTAAAGAGTCCTCCGGGGCTCTTTTTTTAATACTTACAAAATAAACAAAGGGAAGAGGTGAGGCTGAATGCCAAAGACGAGGAATCCTAAAGCAGATGAAGCCGAGGCTCTATAAAATAAAGGCTTTAAGCTGATAGAGATATTTAAACAGATGGGATTACCGGAGGGCACTGTAAGGCGGTGGAAGAGTGTTTATAACTGGGATAGCGAACGTTCGAATAAAAAGAAAGTGAACGTTCGTAAAAGCAAAGGCGCACCTCGAGGCAATCAAAATGCAAAAGGTGCGGGTGCTCCTAAAAAGAATACCAACGCCGAGAAGTACGGATTCTTTTCAAAGTATCTCCCAGAGGAAACACTTGATATCGTACAGGCTGTTGAGCGAGCTAATCCGCTTGACTTATTGTGGCATCAGATACAGATTGCTTATGCAGCCATTATCAGAGCGCAGAGAATTGCGTATGTGAAGGATAAAGACGATAAGACAGTTGAACGAGTCGAGGAGAGAGAAGGCAATGTAATCGGCGCGAAGTGGGAAGTACAGCATGCGTGGGATAAGCAGAATAACTTCCTCAAGGCGCAAGCAAGGGCTCAAGGTGAGTTACGAAGCTTAATCAAGCAGTACGACACGATGACCGACAACGAAGTTCCAGAGGATGGAAGAATCCTATTTGTGTCGCCTACCGTATACGGAATGATTAGAGACCTAGATACAACTAAGTCGAAAGAAATCCTACAGCAGTTCGCTGTCGTTCAGAAGAACGGCGCTCTAGTCACTGATGATAAGGTAACCGTAGAGGCTGACAAGGACGGTGCAATTAGTGTTATGTAATTGAGAGGGGTAGCTCCCTCTCTTTTTTTATTGCAAATTTTAGAAAAAAGTTTAATAAAACTATTGACTTATACGGCAATGCGTGTTAATATAATTACAGAAAGGAGGTAGAAAGATGAGAAATAAAAAAAGCAGCAACAAGGCTGAAATGCTTAACCTCATCACTGCAACTATCAATCTGATAGCTTCACTAGCTACATTGATTATAGCAATAAGGTACGGTTAAGGCAAGGGGGATAACATAATCCCCTTCTCATCTAAAAAGATAATATGAAGATATTAGCAATAACATTAAGTAGTATAGCAATTGTATTGTCAATCTGTTCTATCATTATTACTTTAAAAAGGAGATAGTTATAATGGAACTAAAAGAAATGCGAAAGCTTCTTGGATTATCACAAGCATCGTTTGGTGATAGATACAACATACCTGTTAGGACGATTCAAGATTGGGAGAGCGGTCGTAGAAAAGCACCTATATATGTTCTTGAATTATTAGAAAGGGTAGTGATAGAAGACTCTGATGCTGAAACACATTAATTGTGCATTTACGATGGAAAGGGGGGCAGTTATAGCCCTCTTTTCTTGTTGTTCTGTACACAAATCATACACGAATAATGTAAAATTCAACTTTTTGCAAATAGCATTAAATAGCTATAAACGTTGATAAATACACATTTTAAATCAATCAAAATTACTTAAAATCAATATAAAAAACTCCCATGTCCTCCGCCAAAAAGAGACGAGCTAGGCTCGTCTCTTTTTTATGCAATAAGGATGGGACGAGAAGCCACGGGTTCCCGTATCCGCCAAAATGATTAGAATCACTGACTTTTAAATGATTGTTTTAGTTTTATGTACGAGTTATACATGCTTATAAAGCAAGCAGATTGCAGGCTATCATATAAAAACCAGGTGCCCACCTCACGTAGGGGAAGCACGCACCTGGTATATCCATCTATCAAAGATGGTGTTTTAATTAAATAATAAATATAACAAAACGTCAATAAGATACCTTATCTTATATTATTAGTACATTAATATTGCTGAATTCTTTATAGACAATTATTGATGCCAATTATTGTATGATATAATACAGAAAAATTATATTTAAGTATGAAAGAAATCGAATTAACTAAATCAAGTTCAAATGGTATCAAATGAATTTCTAGTTTAAAAGATGCTCTAGGAAATCGTTAATACAATTGAATTTGTATTCTATTCAATTTAAAGGAGAAAACATGTTTACTTTTAACCATTTTAACTTCAACGTCCTAGATTTAGATCGTAGCCTTGAGTTTTACGATAAGGCGCTTGGACTAAAGCCAGTTAGAGAAAACCATGGTGACAACTTTACTTTAGTTTATCTTGGTGACGGTAAAACCGATTTTCAGCTGGAACTCACGTATTTACACGACCGCAAGGAGCCATATGAACTAGGAGAACTCGAGTATCATCTTGCAATGACTACTGATGATATCGAAGCTTCTGTTAAACTTCATGAGGAGTTAGATTGCATTGTCTTTGTTAATGAGGGGATGGGGGTATATTTTATCGAAGATCCAGACGGATATTGGATTGAGATTATACCAGCAAAATAATGATTAAAAATGATGCTAAGTTGTTGTTTATCTATAACTTTCAACCTCTTTTGTAAAGTCGGTCGACTTATATTGAGACATTTAAGTAAATCTCTTACTTTTTGCTTTAGGGTTATCGAGCAAATCACCTCTCTAATTTATAAATATTACAGATATATAACACGTAATTAAAAATATAAGCTTATTTTTTAATGAAAATAATAAATTTAATTATATATTAAAAAATGCTCTATAAATTTAAATAGCTTTTAACCTCCTTGCACATAATAAAAACAATTCACATCGAACTACCATCTATACTATATAATCATGCCAAAGGTTAATAGGGTGGGGATATGAAGTACACTATTGGAGAAGTAGCTAATTTCTTGCACTTATCCAGAGATATGATTCGCTACTATGAGAAGAGAGGCGTGATTGTCTCGGAGCGCAATGAAAGCAACAATTACCGCACCTATGACAATATGGCGGTTTTTGAGTTACTTGATACAATTCAGCACAAAAATCTTAATCTGAGCATTAGAGAAATCGAGTCGATGCGGCATGGTGATTATGAACACAATATGTCGTGTTATCTGGATAGATATTATGATGAACTTAAGAGCGAAATAAGTTTTGGCACCACGCTACTAAAGCGCATAGAAGAACTCAAATCTAGGTATGAAACGAGTAATCAGAACATCGGTAGCTATTGGATAAAGAGTGTGCCTGGTCGCTATAGATACCACGTTGTAGATAGTATTGGTGGGGAATTTGGTGCTATAGAACTTGAAGCATCAGTCAGTGATGTATTGTTCTCAGATTACGTAAACCCTTTTGTGGATTATGGTTTTACTTCAATCGATGATACGGAGTCGTGGCATGCGGTTATATCAGAATCATACACAGAGGAACTATCCATAGATTTGCCTCATGGATACGAGTATGAGCCAGAGGGAATGTATCTGTGTTATCTTGTAAATATTGGCTCTGTAAAAAAGTTTGATATGTCGGCAATAGATATGTTACGTAAGACCGCCTATGCTCGATACGGTGAAAAGATTGCAATAAATCCGGTAATGGGCATGATTGCGAGTAAATTAAAAAAATCAGGAGAACTTCACGTGGTGATGGAATTTCAGATAAAGATAGACTAGATAAATAATAGGCTAGAAAAAATAGATTGCTATTGAGTTAAGAAATAATAATTTTAGAAAGGGAGTAAGGATTTGAACTGAACCCCAAAAGTTGGATACTATAATTAAGCAACTCTAGAGGGCTGAATCCTGTATTGCACAGGACTCAGTCCTTTTAACTTGCACTTAATTCGTCTATTGTTGTAATAATCAAGGTATACTTCAATTTAAAAAATTAATAAAGAAGTATAAGCGAAGCTATTGACAATGATTATCAGTGCTTATAAAATAATACCGACAAGAGTGTCGGTTTGGAGGTTATTTATAAAATGAAAATGGGAGCCGATGAAAGAAAAAAGCAGATTAGACAAGCAGCTATGAAAGTCTTTTTGGATAAGGGATTTAGAAATACAGTTATGAATGACATTATGGAAGCTACTGGGCTTTCTAGAGGTGGATTGTATCATCATTATGGTTCTACCTATGAAATTTTATACGACATTATGGTGGAAGGAAATAAATACAGAGAGAAGATAATCTATGATGAGATGAATAAAACAAGTCAGGATTTTAGCGAAGTTTTATCTGAGATTATTTTAGAAAAAATGCTATATCAGAGTGACTATGTTTCAATTTATGCAATGTTTTTACAGGAATTAAATCATGACGATAAGTTAAAAGATTTATATGAGAAACTAAAAAAATTATCATCTGATAGTATTCTAATGTTATTTGATGAAGATGTAAGAGGTGAATTAAGTGAAGCTATCGAATTAATAACTGATTTGATTAACACATTTATTCTAGGTTGTGAAGTTCTAAATGCAAGAGAAAATTTTGTGAATAACAAACTTGTATTAAAAAAAATGATAGGAATTATCTTAGATAATTATGCTAAGTAGATTTTAGGGCCTACTCAGAAAGAAAAATTATATCTTAAATTGGAGGTTTATATGAATTTAATAAAAGAGTATGTAAGTAAAAGAAAAGGCTCATATTTTATATCCGTCCTACTTGCAATAGTTGGGGTGGTGGCGGGTCTTTTTTCCTATATTTATATGGCAAAAATCATTGTAAATTTGATTAATGGCGTAAGCAATATGAGTTTATATACTATGCTTTGCATAAATATTTTAATAGCATTTGTTATTAAAGAAGTGGCAGCAGGAATATCAACAAGTATTTCCCATACCGCAACTTTTAACTCATTAGGAGAAATCAGAAATGATATTTCTAAGAAACTTTTCAAGATGCCATTGGGAGATGTACTATCAAGATCATCTGGAGAATTAAAAAATATTATAGTTGAGCAAGTTGATTCTATGGAAACTTCTCTTGCCCACCTAGTACCAGAATTTACGGCTAACTTATTAGGACCAGTTCTATTATTTATTTATATGTTTACCTTAGATTGGCGTTTAACTTTATTATCACTAATTCCATTTGCGGTGGGAATGGCTACCATGATGTCTGTTATGAATGCTCATTATAAGGAAATGTTTGGAAAGTCAGTTGCCATTGGTCAACACATGAATAATTCCATTGTTGAGTATATAAATGGGATAGAAGTAATAAAGACCTTTAATCAAAGCGAGTCATCTTATAAAAAATATGCTGATGCAGTTTATGATAATGCAAGCTTTTATTATAACTGGATGGACGAGTCCATGAATAAGGTTGCCATAGGTAGATTACTTTCTCCTATGGGAATTATTACAATCATACCTTTTGGGATTTTATTTTATATAAGGGGAAGTATTGATTTAGGAAACTTAATTACCTTAATCGTCTTATCCTTTGCTACAGTTTCTAGTATTTTAAAAATCATGAACTATATGGATGATATGTCAAGAATATCAACTATAACTTCTGAAATAGGAAAGATTTTAGATTCAAGAGAGTTAGAAAATATTGACAAGGGAGAAAATTTAGAATCATATAACATTAAACTTCAAGACGTAGACTTTTCTTACTATGGAGAAAAGAAAGTCATTGATAATCTTTCTATGGAAATAAAAGAATCTTCTGTTTCAGCCCTCGTTGGACCTTCGGGATCTGGTAAGTCCACAATAGCAAAGCTTATTGCTGGATTTTGGAATGCAGATAGTGGATCTATAAAGATAGGGAATGTTGAAACGAAAGACTTATCCCTTGAAAAATTATCTTCATTAATTTCTTTTGTATCCCAAGACAATTTCCTCTTTGATATGACTATAAAGGAAAATATTAGGCTTGGCAATAAAGAAGCTAATGATGAAGAAATCATAGAGGTATGCAAAAAATCTGCCTGCCATGATTTTATTATGAATCTATCTAACGGTTATGATACAAGAGTTGGCGAAGGTGGAGGTCATCTATCTGGAGGAGAAAGACAAAGAATATCTATTGCTCGTGCCATGCTAAAAAATGCACCAATCGTAATTTTAGATGAAGCAACTTCCTATATAGATCCTGAAAATGAAGCTCTCATACAAAACGCCTTGGCTAATCTAGTTAAGGGTAAAACTTTAATCATAATCGCTCATAGGTTAAAGACAATTGTTGATGCAGATAGGATATTTGTTATTAAAGATGGCAAATTGAATTCTTATGGAAATCATGAAGAACTATTAAAGTCATCAGAGCTTTATAAGGAAATGTATGCTGCAAGTATAAGGGGTGATGAAAATGCTTAATGTGTTTAAAAAGATATGGAGTTTTTCAAAAGAAGAACAAGCAAATATTAAAAAATCTATTCTCGCTGGATTTTTCCACGCAGTATTTAATGCCCTTGAGTTTGGTGCAATTTACTATATGCTAGTAAATATTTTTTCTAAAACTTTAGACTATAAGTCTATCTTTGTTTGTCTTGGAATATTAGTCATATACCTTGTTGGAAAAATAATGACACAAAAAATCTCACAAATGGCACAAACTCACGCTGGATATTTTATGGCAGCTCATAAGAGAATAGAAATAGGAGAAAAGATAAAAAGAGTTCCTATGGGCTTCTTTTCAAGCTTTTCACTAGGAAGATTAACTACTATCGCCACATCATCACTTTCCCAAGCAGAAATGTGGGTGCCTATGCTTTTGGTTCTTGTACTTGGTGGAGTTTTAAATACACTAGTTTTTGTCCTTGGAACTTTAATTTTTAATGTAAAGGTAGGACTTGTTGCTGCAGCAGGTGTAATAGTATTCTTTATAGTTACATCAATGATGGAGAAAAAATCATTAGCTAATGCAGACAAGATGACAGAAACGCAGACAAGACTTACAAAAGAAGTATTGGCAACTTTACAAGGTATGCAGGTTATAAAATCCTATAATCTTGGTGGAGAAAATAATAGGGCTTTAAGAAAGTCTATAAAAGATACATCAAGAATACTCTTAGACCTAGAAAAATCTGTTGCACCATACACAGTTATTCAAAGAATTGTAATGGGAATAACAACAGTAGCTATGGTCTATGTATCATTAAATTTAAATTTATCTGGTGAACTTCCACTTGCTGAAACAATTCTAATGATTATGGCATCCTTTATAATATTTGAAGGTCTAATCGGGGCAGGATCAAACATGGCCATCCTAAGAGCTTGCGAAAATGCCATAGATTCTGTTGGTTTTATAGACTCAATACCTGATATGAAAGAGGGAAGTATTACAGAGCCTATAAAAAATCACAATATAGTCTTTAAAGATGTATCTTTTTCTTATGATGATAGACCAATTTTAAAAGATGTATTAGCTGAGATAAAAGAAAATACCATGACTGCCATTGTTGGTCCATCTGGATCTGGCAAGACAACATTTTGTAATCTAATAGCGAGATTTTGGGATGTAAATTCTGGAGAAATTTTAATAGGTGGAAAAAATATTAAGGATTATAAAATAGAAAATCTTATGAATTCTATTTCCATGGTATTTCAAGATGTCTATCTATTTGAAGATACAATTGAAAACAATATAAAATTTGGTAAACAAAATGCAAGCCATGAAGAAGTAGTTCAAGCTGCTAAAAAAGCAAGATGTCATGAATTTATAGAATCTTTACCAGAAGGATATAACACTCTAATCGGAGAAGGTGGAGCAAGTCTATCAGGCGGAGAAAAACAGAGAATTTCCATTGCAAGAGCCATGCTAAAAGATGCAGGTATCATAATCTTTGATGAAGCTACTGCGAATATAGACCCAGAAAATGAAGATAAGCTTAAAGAAGCAATAGAATCATTAACAAAAAACAAAACAGTAATTATGATTGCCCACAGACTAAAGACAATAAGAAATGCAGATCAGATTTTAGTCTTAAAAGATGGAGAAATAGTAGAACGAGGAAGTCATGAAGAACTGATTAAAAATAATGGACTTTATTCTGATCTTATCAATGCAAAAGCTAAGGCAGAATCATGGAAATTAAATAATTGATAGAAAAAATTATTAAAGTCTTTAAACAGTAAAATTTAGAATAGAGGATTTTTAGGGTCTAGATATTTTAGGGTTTGCCCCTAAACTATCTAGACCCTAAAAAACTTTGATGACCCGGAATCAATCCAAGGTTTTTGTATGCAAAATTATTCAAATGAGCTCTATATATTTTTATGATACATCAAATCTAAAAACGCTATAAATCATAAGCATTTTATAAAAAAAGAAAATTATCACTTGACACTAGAATAATTCCATACCATAGAATTAATTTGCATAAGATAGTTGCCATAATAGCGATAGTCAGTAGATTATTGTACTGCGTCATCGCTTTCAAGGCATGTGCCCATAGTAGTGGGTGCTGGCCATATATTAACACAGGTCGAAATATTCCTAACTCCATATTTCGCACATGCAAAAAGGTCTGATTCCTAGAATCAGGCCTTTAGCATTTTATTTGCTTGAATTAAAGATGACATGCTTTAGATAACTATGCACCATGCATTTATATATTGTTAAAATACAGTGCTAGAAAATAATTTATATTCCCAATTTCATTCTAATTATCCCCAGTATTAGTAGGTGTACAGGATAGAATAAATAGTTCAAAAGCTTATACTGCTTTCCGCGTTCTCCGTTATAAGTGAGAACGAATCCATATCCAAGTAGTGCCCATGGTTCCTTGATCATCGAAACAAAACAGAATGGAATTGCCAGTAACTCTCTCCCGTGGAATAAATAGAAAAAGTATGCAATCAGGATTCCGTGGTAATCATAGTCGACACTAAAGTACAAGGAGAGCGCGATACCTGCTAGGATGACGAAAAGAGATGCGAGGTACCAAAAAGCCATATGTAAAGACTTCATCTTTTCCTTAAGTATATCTATAATCCAGATTGTTATAAGCATGAGTGCAAGCGTAAACATCACGTTGCTCCAATTCTTTTCGTAGAATTCTGCGCTTGTAAACATGTCAAAAGGCACCTCAGAAATAGCTCCGAACAATAGGAGTGTTCCGAGGTATCGCCATTTATTTCGTGTTTTGAAATAACCCTCTACAAGTAGAAAGGCAAATATAGGGAAGGCAATTCTACCTAGTATATCAAATACATCGCTTAAGACATTCAGTTTTCCACCCGTAAGATTCGGGTATATAAGGGCTTTGTTTGTATGATCTATCAGCATCGAGATAAATGCTATATACTTGAGCTGTGCACCAGACAAGACTTTCAGTTTGTGTAGTTTTGAACTGTCCATTATTAATTCTCCTAATCTCGTAATGAGTACGTTCATTGTCTATAAATATAGCATTTAAAAACCGTTCTTCATAGTAGGTTGTGTGCAATTTAATAAATGCTTAATAATGGGATATTCTGATACTAATTATTGAAAAATAAAAAATAATAACTGGCGATATAAAAAAGGTTTATAATCCTAGAAGTGCTGTAAAATACGTATTTATGAGATTGAATTTATGCATGGCCAGGTGTAAAATCCTCTAAAGTGAACTGGTATAATTATTTTAAGAGTGCATTAGCGCAAGTAAAATGATTTATCGCATGCAGCACGAATTTTGATACTTAAAGAGTAGGTGGAGAGCAGATATGGAAATTATTAAGGAATTACCGGAGGTATTTGAGGAGTTCTCGGAACAGAGAAGAAACTCATTCTTAAGCGTTAAAGAAATCAAGGAGTCGGGCACACCGGTTATAGGCGCATACTGCACCTATTTTCCGCAGGAAGTTGCTATGGCAGCAGGGGCAGCACCTATAGGCTTATGTTCTATGTCGGATGAAGCTATTCCTGAGGCCGAAAAAGATTTGCCTGCAAATCTATGTCCGCTAATTAAGGCGAGCTATGGATTTGCAAAATCTGATAAGTGTCCTTATTTCCATTTTTCCGACGTAGTTGTAGGTGAAACGACTTGCGATGGTAAGAAGAAAATGTATGAGCTCATGTCTGATTTTAAGGAACTTTACCTAATGAATCTTCCTAATAGTCAGGACGAAGAAGGTAGGAAGCTGTGGCGTACAGAAGTAGTTAAGTTTATCAAGTATTTGGAAGAAAAGTTTGGTGTTGAAATTACAGAAGATAAGCTTCGAGATGCTGCAAGGCTCAAGAATAGGGAGAGAGATGCACAGAGGAAGGTTTCTGAAGTGATGATGCATGACCCGGCACCTATAACAGGAGAAAATCTATTCAATGCTGTATATGGCAGCACATTTAAATTTGATAAAGAAGAGCTCGTCGAATCACTTAATTCTTTGACTAACCGAATTGAAGATGAATACAATCATGGCAATATGTTAGATAAGCGTTCTAGAATTTTAATAACAGGATGTCCGATGGGGAGTGGAACCATGAAGGTCGTGAATGCCATAGAAAATAATGGTGGCGTTGTGGTATGTTACGAGAACTGTTCTGGGTATAAGAATTTTGATAGACTTGTGGATGCAGAGGCTGATGATATAATAGGAGCGATAGCAGATAGATACCTTAAGATTGGCTGTTCAGTGATGACTCCAAATAAGAATAGGTACGAACTGCTAGGGAGACTAATCGATCAATATAATGTAGACGGAGTAGTGGATATGTCGCTTACGGCCTGTCTGACATATAATATTGAATCTAAATCGATAGGAAAATTCGTAACAGAGGAGAAGGGAATTCCGTACCTGAGCGTGGAAACGGATTATTCTAAGGCAGATGTCGGGCAGCTTAATACTAGAATTACTGCTTTTCTAGAGATGATATAAAAGCATTTAGCCATCTCGGAAGCTGGTTTAAAATAGCATCATGCTTTCTGTAAGAATTTTAGTAAGAAGGTATATTGGAAACTAGATACGATAATAAGAATAAGAATAAAAGAAAAAGAATTTACATCTGGATAACTATTGCAATCATTGTGGTTGCAATAGTTTCTTTCATGTGTTTATTTATCTCTGATAGGGGAACTGGAGAGTGCCGTAGCAGAAGCAAAGATATCTATAATAGCAAAAGTGTATATGTATACAACTTGACTGACGGTAAAGTAGAGATTGATGTTAACGGCAATAAGAAGCTGCCTATAGCATCGCTGACTAAGCTGATGACCTGCCGAAAGGCTCTCATTATTATGCGAAGCAAGGGTCTTGTCCTTGATGATAATGGGCAGGTAAGCGCAGAAGCGGTTAAAATTGTCAAGAAACAAAAAGAGTTTATGGTGGGTTATGATGTGGATGAGAGCACCGATTTAAATGATCTCTTCTATGCGATGATTATGCGATCTGATGGCGCGTGTGCAAATTCTATCGCTAGCATGATGGGGGGTAATATAAACCATTTTGTAAGTGAAATGAATGATGAAGCAAGTGTAATAGGGCTTTCTAATACGCATTACGAGACACCGGATGGTGTCTATAAGAGAGGGGAGTACTCGACTGCTTCAGACGTTGCGAAATTACTCAAGGAATCGCTACCGGATAAAGACTATTACAAATTTTTCACTACGCCGACTTATGTATCGACAAAGACTGAGCGTCACCCTGATGGTATAAAACTATCAAATGACGTTATTTCAGCATTTAATAAGCATAAGACTAAAAGTTTTAAGGTTCTCGGTGGTAAGTTTGGATATACAAGAGAAGCTGGTAAGAGCATAGCTGTATTAGCGGAAAAGAATGGCAAAAATTACATAGTCATTACATTGGGATGCTACAACAAAGGCGGTAATCATGGTCATATGGATGATGTTCTAACAGCGATGAAAAAGATTAATGGGTAAATTTATGATCAATAATTATAAATCTTCACATGTAGAAAAGTTTAAAAAGCTAAAAGCGCCTGAAAAAGACGGTTTCTACACATATATATTGCTTTGCGATGATGGTACTTTATACACGGGATGGACGGTAAATCTAGCTAAAAGAATTGATACTCACAATAGTGGAAATGGTGCAAAATACACTAGTATACGTGTCCCTGTAGACTTAGTGTATTACGAGGAGTTTGATAACAGAAACGAAGCGATGAGCAGAGAGTGGCACATAAAAAAGATGACAAGGGAAGCTAAAGTGCAGCTAATTACAAAGCTAGAATCATAGGTAATGCCATTTAAAATAATATACAAATAATAGACACATTATTTGTAGTGTGGTATAATTTTCACATTGATGCATGATTATTAGGGGAATCGTGCATCAACTTTTTGTACTAAAATACTTTTACTTTATACGTTACTACTATGCGGACTTATTATTAGGGAGAAAAAATATGGAAAATGCTATTAACAATATAGTGCTCATGATAAGTGATGTGCTATATAAGCCTTGGATTGTGCCACTGCTACTCCTTGCTGGTGGATTGTACTTTACAATTCGTACCAGATTCATGCAGATAAGCATGTTCAAGGATTCAATTAAAGTTGTATCTGAGAAACCGAAGAGCGAAAACGGTATTTCGTCATTCGGCGCGCTCATGGTTTCCACTGCATCTAGAGTCGGCACCGGTAATATCATCGGTGTTGCTACAGCTATTATCCTTGGCGGTGCTGGTTCAATCTTCTGGATGTGGATTACTGCCATTTTTGGTGGAGCGTCGGCATTTGTTGAGTCTACGCTTGCTCAGATTTACAAGAAGAAAAACAGCGATGGGTCTAGCTACGGCGGACCGGCATACTATATGCGAGATGCGATTAAGTTCAAAGGCCTCGGAAAGGCGCTCGGAGTATTCTTCTCTATAATCATAATATTTACATATGCAGTCGGCTATAATATGTTAGCCGCTTATAATCTGCAGTCGACATTTAGCACCTTCAGTTTCTATAATCAGAATTCGCCAAAAGTTATCGGTGTGATTCTTGCGATTGCGTTTGGAGCGATAGTAATAGGTGGAGCAAAGAGATTATCAGATGTAACAAAGATACTTGTACCGGTAATGGGAGTCATCTATGTTGGTGTAGCGCTTGTGGTTATCCTCATGAATATCAAGAACGTTCCTCACATGTTCCAGCTTATTTTTGCAAATGCTTTTGATTTCAAAGCAATCTTCGGTGGGTTCACGGGGTCTTGCATAATGTTTGGTGTAAAGAGGGGGCTATACTCTAACGAAGCAGGTATGGGATCTGCGCCTAATGCTGCCGCTACAGCAGATGTATCTCACCCTGTAAAGCAGGGACTTGTTCAGATGCTGTCGGTATTTATCGATACGCTACTTATCTGTTCAACAACTGCATTCCTATGCTTAATTACGGATGTAGATCCTCAGAAATATGTCGATGGAGATGCTGCAAACGCTGCGGGATACGTACAAGCTGCTATTCATTCGACACTCGGCAATTTCGGACCTATATTTATCGCTATATCGATGTTCTTCTTTGCTTTTACTACGCTAATTGGAAACTACTCATATTGCGAAGGGTGCCTGGCATTTGTACTGAAGAGAAATCTCAAGAGACAGGAAGCACTTGTGTTTAGATGTATTGCTATTGTGCTCATATATGTGGGTGCTGTGTCGCAGGCTGACCTCGTGTGGAATATGGCTGATATGGCACAAGGATTTATGGTAATTACTAACATGCCGGTAATTTTATTCCTAGGTGGAACTGCTGTTAGATGCTTGAATGACTACAGGAAACAGAAGCATGCTGGTCTTGATCCGCATTTTATCGCTTCAGATATCGGAATACATGATGAGACGGATTTCTGGAAATAGTTGATTCGGTAGAGTCTAGAGATAACACATATTTTAATATATTAGGGACCGCTACTTGCAGAAGCATGTAGCGGTCTCTTGATGTTGTGTGGGGTAAGTGATAACATTAAAAATGTTCATAAGCAGTAGTGTTGGAGGTCTAAAACATGAGAAAGGGCAAACGCGTTCTTATAACAGATGGTGTAAATGCTGGTGGTGAGATGCTAGTGAGAAGCTTTGCATCGCACGGTGCATCTACAGCTTTCTTTTACAGCAATTCATACGACAAGGCCATTGCTCTTAGTAAAGAGGTAAGCGCACTTAATATTAGGTGTAAAATATCTAAACTTGATTCGCTGTGGTCAGCACTTGAAGTACTAAGAGGATATTTCGATGATGAGTTTGATGTGCTTGTGTTTAATATTGATATTTCTGACAATACTAGCTTCGACAATATGGATGGTGATAAATGGCGTAACATGGTGATTGCAGAGATTGATGGACTCTTCTATACGATTAGAGCTCTCAGACCGTTTCTGAATCGACGCTGTGGCAGTATTATAATAACAGCCGCAAAGAATGAGAACTCAGGGTTCGCCTGCGATATACTCGAATCGTATATTAGGGGGTTGACAATATCTCTCTCTAAATCGCTGAATGATGCAAATATTAACGTCAATGCTATTATATATGAGAATGTAGAGGATGTGGGAACACATGTTGCAGATGCAACTAGGCAGCTTGCATCAAACAGCTCATCATTTATGACAGGGCAAATAATTCAACTGTAGAGTAGAAAAGGGGACTTATATGAGATTCAAGACACATTATAATATCAGATCGTATGAAGTCGACCTACATGGTGCGCTTAAACCGATGCAGCTTATGCAGCTTCTTCAGGAATCTGGTGATAGACAGATGAGAGAAGAGGCAGTAGCATACGATGAGCTATATAACAAAGAGCATAAAGCTTTTGTGGTAAGCCGAATGAGTATTGAGGTGTTTAGACCAGTTGAAAAGTATTACGACGTGGACGTAGAAACGTGGATTATTCCTGGTAAAGGTGCGAATTTTCCGCGCGGCTATGAAATGTATAAGGGTGGTCAGTTGGTTGCAAAAGCCATCTGCAACTGGGCTCTCGTTGATACCGTTACGGGAAAGCTTATAGCTAGCAAAGATTATGATATGGGTACCTACTCTATGGATGAGGCTCCGGAACTCTCGATTCCAAGGAGGTTTAGAATACCTAAAGAGCTAAAGTTTCAAGAGGTTGAGAGTTCTAAGGTGGCGATGTCGATGATAGACATTAATATGCATATGAATAACACTGTATATGCATCAAAGCTGTACGATAATATTGATGATGCAGAAAAGTATTTCATTACATCGATTAATCTTAGGTACGTTCACGAAGCGCCGCTGGGCAGCGAGTTTAAGGTCTATCGTAGCGATGCTGTGGATCCTGGCGAAATGGATTATAGGGCGGAGAAGCTAATATATTTTTATACAGAAGCAGATGGAAGGTTGAATCTTGAGGCAGCTGTGGGACTTAAAAAAGTGACTATCTAAAAGTGTATCTTTGCTCACTTGATGAATGATTATTAAATGAAATTATGATGGAAGACTGGACTTTGAACAGTCTTCTTTTTTTTATGAGAAAAATCAGTGAAATTACTGAAAAATACATAAAAATACCAATAAAGTGTTGAATTGTGGAGAGAAGTGGTTTAAAATGGAGGAGCAAATATAAAAAAAGAATTTGTGTGCAAAGAGGGAAGATATGTTTACCGGGACTTATGAAAATTCAATAGACAGCAAGAACCGGTTAATCATTCCGGCAAAGTACAGAAACCAGCTTGGCGGGGAGTGCGTTCTATCAAGAGGGTATGACCGCTGTATCTACATCTATACGATGGAAGATTGGGGGCTGCTAGTAGAAAAATTAAAGGAACTTAGGCAGTCAGACCCAGCTATACGAGAGTTCATAAGGAAGCTGTTTTCGCAGGCGAGTGAATGCAAACTTGATTCGCAGGGACGCGTGATAGTTCCTGCCAACCTCAAGAGTTACGCAAGGATAGATAAAGACTTGGTAACCCTTGGTGCGATGGACAAGATAGAGGTTTGGAGCAAGGAAATCTTCAATGAAAACGAGGATGATAATCCTATGGATGATGAAGATTTCATAGCAAAATTAGCTGAGTATGGACTGTAGGAGAGATGATGACGTTTGAACATGTGCCAGTTTTATTCAATGAGGTTATCGATTCGCTCAATATAAAAGTGAATGGAACTTATATGGATGGCACAGTTGGAGGAGCTGGTCACTCTTCAGGAATCTGCGAGAAACTCAGTGCGGACGGCCGCCTGGTGGCGGTTGATAGAGACAGTGTTGCGCTTGAAACCGCGATGGAGAGGCTGAGTAAGTTCAGTTGTAAGAAGACGTTCATTCATGCAAATTATAGTGATGTCGACAAGATAAGAACTGAAATTTGTAAAGTTGATGGAATACTTTTGGATTTAGGGGTTTCCTCTTATCAACTGGATACAGCCGAGCGAGGGTTTTCGTACATGCACGATGCCCCTATGGATATGCGTATGAATGAAGACGATATGTTCACAGCAGCGACCGTTGTAAATGAATATTCAGAAGCCGAGCTTTTTCGAATTATCAAGGAATACGGCGAAGAACGTTGGGCGTCACGCATAGCTAAGTTCATAGTTAAGGCGAGAGATGAAAAATATATAGAGACCACGGGACAACTGGTAGATATTATAAAGGCTGCTATTCCAGCCTCAGCAAGACGAACAGGACCTCATCCGGCAAAGAGAACATTTCAAGCGATAAGGATAGAGGTAAATGGAGAGCTAGAACATCTAAAGCTAGCGATGGAGAAACTTCCTGAGCTGTTAGCACCTGGCGGAAGAATGTCTGTTATAACATTTCATTCGCTAGAGGACAGAATAGTAAAGGATGCATTTAACAAGAGAGTAAATCCATGCACATGTCCGCCAGAACTACCTGTGTGTGTATGTGGCAAAGTGGCAGATGTAAGAAAGGTTACGAGAAAACCAATAGTAGCAAGCGAACAAGAGCTTGAGGAGAATCCGAGAGCGAGAAGCGCCAAGCTAAGGGTTATCGAAAAAATTTAAGGGTATTCAGTAAGGGAGAAGAAGGAAATGCAGGTTGCGACTAACGTAGCAGGGACAATGAATGGTGGAGTTCGCGTTGAAAGAAGGAGCTCTAGCAATATCAATCGTAGCACAAGAGCAAAGCAGAATTCGAGGATGCTTGCTATAGTTATTATTGCGGGAATCATGTGTCTAATGATGGTGGTTATGTCCGCATTTGCGGCAAATCTCAATCAAGAGAACAACCAGCTACAGAAGAAAAATGACTATATTCAAGCAGAGGTTGATTCACTGAACACAAAGATAAACGATGCAAGCAATATTAATAAAATTGAGAAGATTGCAACTGAGAAATACGGAATGGTACATTCTGAGTCGCAGAATTGTATAACTATTGGAGATTCAAAATCTTCTAGCAAGACAAACCTAGCATCGGCAATCAAGGATGAAGCTTATGAATAAATAGTTCAATTGATTATAATGCCACTGATCCTAAATTGGATCGGTGGCTTTTTTCAAATATATGTACAGTAAATATACAAAAAACGACTAGATATGGTATATAATGTAGATTGTAGTGTTGCGGATAATTTAGAGAATAATTAGGAGAATTTGATGGCTAAGTTCCACAATCCTTTAGATAAAAAGAATAAGAAGGCTTCAGGTAAAGGCAAGGTGACCAGAACAACTACCAATACCGCTAATCGCAAGGCTGTAAGTACCGCGGTAACTGCTGAAAATAAAAGCAGACTTGGTTTTGGGTTTCTAGCAATCGTAGTATGCTTTACGATTCTGATATTTCGCCTAGCATTCTGGCAGGTTATTAAGGCTGATGATCTAAATGCAAAAGCTGCTGAAATGCAGAAGATAGATACAGAACTTGATCCCGTAAGAGGTAATATTTATGACAGGAATAAAAAAGTTCTAGCTCAGACAGTCACAAAGTACGAACTTTACGGATATTCGCTTAACCTGTATAAGAAAAAGGGTTTGGATAGTGCTACGAAAGAGAAAAATCTACGTGACTTATCTAAACTATCTGGCGATAGCCGTAAGGAAATGAAGAAAAAGCTTTCAGGCAAAGATAATCTAGTCTTACTTGCAAAAGGGCTTGATCAAAGTCAAGTCAATAAGGCTCAGAAAGAATGGGGAGATGATATTGTAGTAAAGACAAAAGTTACTAGATCATATCCTAATGGTACATTTGCATCTACACTCCTTGGGTCGGTAGACAGCAAAAATACTGGACTTAACGGCCTGGAATATCAATATAATGAGAAACTTGCCGGAATCAAAGGGCGAGTGGTTAGAACGACTGATATATATGGCAATGCGCTTTCTGTAGGTAGTAGCAAATATTATTCCCCTCAGAATGGTGATAGCCTTGTGACGTCGATAGATGAAGTAATTCAGCACTATGTTGAAGACGCAATTGCTGAGGGCATGGATGACACTGGAGCAGAGTCGATTACATGCATAGTTATGGACCCGCGTACAGGAGACATACTAGCTATGGCAAGTACTCCAAGCTATGATCCTAACAACCCATACACACCGTCAGGTGATGAAGCGAAGAAGTTTAAATCTCTCAGTACTAAGGAGAAGAGTGCTTACCTTAGTAGAATGTGGACCAATCCAGCTGTAAGTGGGCTTTATGAACCTGGATCGACATTTAAGCTGATAACATCTTCGTCTGCTATCGAATCTGGAACCACAACCGATTCGTCTAGATATAGTTGTCCTGGATATATCAATGTGGATGGAACAAAATTGAATTGCTGGAGTCCAGTTCCACACGGAACTCAAAATATCACTGAAGCGGTTGGAAATTCATGCAACCCTGCACTAGCTAGAGTTGCCCTCGATATGGGGAAAATTAACTTCTACAAGTATATAGATATCTTCGGGTTTACTCAGAAGACGAGAGTGGATTTGCCTGGAGAAGCTGACCCAATAATTAAGAATAAGAATAATGTGAGCAACGTTGATCTTGCCACAATGGGATATGGACATGGAATAGCTATTTCCCCAATCCAGCTGATGACTGCTATAAATTCACTTGGTAATGACGGAATAATGATGCAACCTAAAGTAGTAAAGGAAATCATAGGTCCTGATGGCAAGGTTAAGAAAGTAATTAAAAATAGACGTCTAAGACAGACAATTTCAAAGTCTACTGCCGATAAGATGCGTTCTATCATGGAGTACTACGTATCAGATGGTGGCGGTACAAGCGCATATCTAGCTGGATATAGGGTCGGAGGCAAGACGGGTACTGCAAATATCGCTGAGAATTCAGGATACTCTGAACAGACCATAGCTTCGTTTATAGCTATGGCACCGATGGATAATCCTCAGGTATCAATTCTCGTTATGGTAACGAGACCTAAGAAGAGCCGTTACGGTGCAGCCAATGCCGGTCCTATAGTCAAGAAAATCCTCGAAAAGACACTTGTGTATAAGGGCATAGAGCGTAAATACTCGAAGAGCGAGAAGAGCGCCATAGCCAAAGCAGAGATTTCTGTCCCTGATGTTACAGGTCTTAATAGCAGTGAGGCGATAAGCAAGATTACTGCTGCAGGTCTAAAGGCTAAAAAGATGCCAGAAGGAACTGGCGATTCATTCGTTGTAATCGATCAGTACCCTAAGAAAGGCGATAAGATTGCTAAAGGCGGCACGGTATACATTTATAGTGAATAATTAAGGACTAGTTTAATGAAGAAAACAGGAATTAAATATATTCTTGAATCCATGCACGGTGCAAAGCTTATATCTGACGCGGGTTCGAAAGAGGTCACTAGCGTTGCGATTGATTCAAGACAGGTGAAATCAGGAACACTATTTTTTGCTGTTATAGGTGAGAGAAATGATGGCCATGACTTTCTACCAGCAGTTAAGGAAAGTGGATGTCTTGCAGCGGTAGTTTCCAATCCCGATTGGGCTAATAAGATTGCCGAAACCGGTGATATGACGGTAATCCTAGTGAATAATACCAGAGATGCGCTCATGCAGCTTGCAAAACAGTATATCGCAGACTGGAATGATTTAATCAAAGTTGCCGTTACAGGCAGTGTTGGCAAGACGAGTACGAAAGATTTTCTGGGAGCAGTACTTTCTGCAAAATACAAGACTGGGAAGACGCCAGGCAATCTTAACAGCGATTATGGAGTGCCATTAACAGTGTTTGGATTCGCAGAAGATATTGAAGCTGCTGTTATCGAAATGGGAGCTGGAGAATCTGTACACATCAGCGAACTTGCTAATATTGTTAGGCCGCAGATAGGTGTGGTAACAAATGTGGGGACTTCACACCTAGAAGTATTCGGAACGCGTGAGAATTTATCTGTTGAAAAGCTAGGTATCACGAAATACTTTAATAACAAAAAAACTGTTATTGTAAATTCTGATTGTGACATGCTTACTAGAAAGAAAGTCAGCAAAATAGTGCCTCCTGACACGGAAATCCTAACAGTAGGAAGTAAAGATGACGATAATTTTATATTCCACGATATTAAAGACGATGGGATAGATGGTGTTAGTTGTATACTAGATGTTCAAACAGGTGATGGAGATTACGACGGAACATTCGAACTCACCATACCAGTAGTTGGATCACATAATCTCGGTAACGCTGCACTTGCAGTCGCTGCGGGTACCAGGCTCGGTATCAGGCCGAAAGATGCGATTTTGGCTTTGGCTAACACGCATTTTTCATCAGGGCGCCTTGAGATTGATAGACATGATAATCTAACAATTATTAACGACGCATACAATGCTAGTCCGGAATCTATGAAAGCAGGAATCAAGATGCTTATGGCATCTAAAGCAGAAAGGCATGTGGCGATACTTGGTGACATGTTTGAACTTGGTGATGATTCGGTAGAGCTCCATAGAAGCGTAGGAACATACGCTGTAGGTGTTGGCCTAGAGTTACTAATAACAATTGGATCAAATGCTGAGGCGATTGCTAGTGCAGCGGAAGACGCATTCATAGGAATTGAGCATAATATAGCTAGTAAGACGAGAGTGATCTCGTACAAAGATAAAAATGAGGCGATTAAGGACCTTAACACAATACTTCATAAGGGTGATTTAATTTTAGTAAAGGCATCCCGCGGTATGAAGTTAGAAGAAGTTATTTCAGCTATTATTTAGCAAGGAAGAGGTATATGAATATTTCACTTGTATTTGTTTTTATAGTATCATTGCTCATTTCGACGGTGGGGACCAAACTTCTGATTCCATTTCTTAAACAGAAGCAGTTTGGCCAATTCATTCGAGAAGAAGGACCGGAGGCACACAAAAAAAAGGCTGGGACACCAACTATGGGTGGTGTCATGATAGTTCTTGGAATTGCCGCCGGGCTTGCCACCGGGATAGTCACTAACGGAGATGCAGCTGATACCTTTGCAATAATCCTTACTATGCTTGTATTTGGTGCTATAGGGTTTCTTGATGACTTTGAGAAAATTGCCAAGAAGAATAATCTAGGACTAACAGCAAAGCAGAAGATATTGCTGCAAGTATTGCTTAGCCTTGGGATAGGGCTATACATGATACTTGGTGGCAATGGTACGGATGTGCTAATCCCGTTTGTCAATATATATGTGAATTTCGGATTGCTTTTCATGCCTTTCGTAATTTTGACAGAAGTCGCTATGTCAAACGGAGTTAATCTGTCCGATGGACTTGATGGTCTCGCGTCTTCAGTAACGCTTGTTGTAGCAATCCTTTTTGCAGTAGTTGGGTACACTCACGATGTATATATACTAACGGTCAGTGGACTAGCTATTGCAGGCTCTCTGATTGGTTTCTTATTTTTCAATAAGTACCCAGCCAAGATATTCATGGGCGACACAGGATCAATGGCTCTAGGAGGTGTCCTTTCTGCGATTGCCATAGTAAGTAAAACTGAATTCCTGCTTCCTATTGCAGGAATTATATATGTATTGGAATCTCTTTCAGTTATTATTCAGGTAGTATATTTCCGAAAGACTGGTGGAAAGAGGTTCTTTCGCATGGCACCTATTCACCACCATTTTGAACTCGGTGGTATGAAAGAGTACAACGTAGTAAAACTATTTACACTCGTAACTGTATGCTCGAGTGTAATTGCATATTTCTCAGTTGCTTAGAACTGGTGAGGAGTGGATTATGAGTTATACAGTTGATGAATACAGAAGAGAAGTCTCCGATAAAAAAATCCTTGTTGTAGGTATGGGTCGCTCTGGAATGGCGGCTGTAAAAGAGCTCCATGCTCTTGGCTCGACAGTAACAGCACAGGACATCAATACAGTAGAAAAGATAGATCCTAAATTCATAACATTCCTAGATAGAGAGGGTATAGAATATTATTTTGGATCAACGCCAGAGCATATGGGCAGTTTTGACATCGTCGTGCTTAGTCCGGGAGTGAATCCTAATCTTTCATTCCTTAATGATGGAAGAAACCATGGGGTAGAAGTAATTGGCGAACTAGAGATGGCATATAGACTATCTTATGGTAAGTTTGTAGCGATTACCGGAACTAATGGTAAGACGACGACTACAAGTTTGGTAGGTAAAATTTTTGAGGAGTCTGGCAGGAAGTACACTGTAGTTGGTAATATAGGTGTTGCTACTATTTCAAAGGTGCAGGATTCAACAGATGATGAATGGATGATAACCGAGACTAGCAGTTTTCAACTTGAAACAGTTTCAAAATTCAAGCCTGTAGTATCCGCAATACTTAACTTTACTCCGGATCACCTTAATAGACACGGTAGTATGGAAGCTTATGGTGCTTGTAAGGCGGCGATAGGCAAGAACCAGACTTCTGATGAGTACATGGTTATAAACTATGATGATAAGGCATGTCTTGCTCTTGGCGATAATACGAAGGCAAGGCTAGTACCATTTAGCAGAACAGAAGAGCTTGACTTTGGGGCATATATAGACGATAGCTATATAGTAATCAGAGATGAAAATGGAATAGTTCATCAGATCTGTAGCAAGGATGAGCTTAAAATAATCGGTAACCACAACCTAGAGAATGCTCTTGCTGCAGCTGCAATTTCGTTTTTTTCCGGTATTGATACCGCTGTCATCGCTGATGCACTTAAAAAATTCCCTGGTGTTGAACATAGAATAGAATACTGCGGTATTGTCGATGGGGTAAAGTTTTATAATGATTCAAAGGGAACGAATGTAGATGCTTCAATAATCGCGTTAAAGGCCTTAGAGAGGGATATCATCTTGATTGCAGGCGGAGATGGAAAAGCACAAGATTTTACGGAGCTAGGCGAAAACCTGCTTGGTCGCGTAAAAGTGCTTATTTTACTAGGTAGAGATGCAAAAGAGATTGAGAAGGCAGCAAGGGCTGCTGGATTCTCAAATATCTACCATGAAAATGATATGAATGATTGTGTAAAGAGAGCGCATAAACTCTCAGAATCAGGCGACAAAGTGCTATTATCACCTGCTTGCGCAAGTTGGGATATGTACGATAATTATGAGCAACGCGGTGACCATTTTAAAAACTGTGTAAATCAACTGCTAAGATAGTAGTTAGTGTTCATTAGAGTTTGGGATAGAGGGAAGCCAAAATTGAAGAAACCAAGCAATATTAAAAAGTCAAAAAAGAATAATAAGTCTAAAGCGGAAATTTCCGCTAGGACTAGCAAGCTATCATCGAGTCGGAAGTTCTTTAAAGGAGCGATGAGCAGTTTGTATACGGAAAGCGATTTCACCATACTTTTACTGGTTGCTGCGCTTACCATGTTCGGGGTGGTGATGGTGTTTAGTGCAGGCTATTATTCTACACTTGCGAAATCAACGGATGCATATTACTTTCTGAAGAGACAGGTTGCTTTTGCTGTATCAGGCTTTGCTATTCTACTTGTTTTTTCAAAAGTAGACTATCATTCGTATTCTAAGTATTACAAGCAGATTGCGCTGTTCAGCTTATTGATGCTATTGCTTCTTTTTACACCTCTAGGAGTAACTGTAAATTTCGCGAGGCGGTGGATATTTATAGGACCAATCAGAATTACCCCGAGTGAAATATCGAAGCTAGCCATGATCATCTTTACTGCCACATACCTTGCGGAACATCCTAATAAAGCAAAACAAGGGATTACCGGAATGTCAACTATATTAGCACTTATGGCAGTTCATGCAGCTTTGATTATCAAGCAGCCAAACTTATCTACAGCAATTGTAATCGTGGCCATTATGATTGGTATTCTATTTGTAGGTGGGCTAGCTTGGAAATACATTGTCATTGCGTTTGGTAGCTTGGGTGTTGGTATGGTCTCGATTCTTCTGTTTTTTAGGCACACGCATTGGTACTCAAGACTTACAAACTGGATGGATCCATTTAAGGATGCTCAAGGAGAGGGATATCAAGTTTCACAATCCATAATTGCACTAGGAAATGGAGGATTCAAAGGGTTAGGTCTTGGAAATAGTATCTCCAAGAACCTATATCTACCAGAGCCACAGAATGACTTTATCCTAGCGATAATAGGTGAAGAACTCGGTTTCGTAGGAATCTTTATAATGATGATTGTATATCTTGTTCTAATATGGAGATGTATTATGGTTTCATCTAAGGCCAAGGATAAGCTAGGGCTATTCATGGCTGCAGGAATTGCTATTATGCTTGGGTTGCAGGTTATTGTAAATGTGGCTGTTGTAACCGCATCTATGCCGGCAACAGGTATTACATTGCCATTCGTTAGTTATGGCGGTACATCGTTATGGGTGTTCATGGCGTCTATGGGCATAATGCTAAATATATCTAAGCAAGGAAGGGCGAAGTAGAGATGAGAGTAATTTTAACTGGGGGAATCACGGGTGGACATATTTATCCTGCACTAGCGATTGCAGATCAATTCAAGGAAATCGATAGGGATGCAGAATTCCTTTACCTCGGTTCTGATGAGGGTATGGAACGCTATATCGTACCCAAATACGGATATGACCTAAAGTATATAGACTCCAGATGGTTTGATAGAAGCAGTCCTCTTAAGCTCGCTAAGACACTTTTCAAAAATGAACGGGGAAAGAGACAGGCGATTAACGTAATGAAGCAGTTTAAGCCTGATTTTGTTGTAAGTACGGGCAGTTTTGTAAGTGTGCCGGTAGTGCTCGCAGCTAAAGCCCTTAAGATTCCCGTTTATATTCATGAGCAAAACGCTTATCCTGGTGTCGCAAACAAGCTACTTTCTAAGTATGCTAGAAGAGTGTTTCTAGGGTTTGAGGCAGCAAGGAAGTACTTCCCTAGTGAGAAGGTAGTATATACAGGGAATCCAGTTAGAAACGAATTTGGAGAGCAAGACAGAAACCTTGCCCGTTCTGAACTAGGCATCGCACAGGATGATTTTGTTGTCTTGATTTTTGGAGGCAGTTTAGGTGCCGAAACTATTAACGACATCGGCCTCGCGATAATAAACAAATATGGAGATGATAGAAATGTAACTATCCTGTTCGGCACAGGAAAGGACTATTATGAACATGTAAATAATAGACTAAAAGTTGGCGGCAAGGAAGTACCTGCAAATGTCAGATTGATGCCATATATATCTGAGATGGCAAAGATGCTATCTGCAAGCAACGTAATCATCTGTAGATCAGGTGCACTTTCAACAGCAGAAGTAACTATGGCTGGACGAGCAGCTATTTTTATTCCATCACCAAATGTAACGGGTGATCATCAATATTACAATGCGAAAGCCGTGGCTGATAACGGTGGGGCCGTCCTTATCACTGAAGACGGTGATGTAGAGCTCAGGGTGCTCAATGCATTAAAAGCTCTTAGAACAGATGGCGCTCTTTTAGAGGAGATGGAAGAAGGAAGCTATAAATCAGCGCCTGTTGATGCTGCAAAAATAATTTGTGAAGAGATAATTAGTGACGTAAAAGCTAGACGAAGATAGGGGTTTCAATGAAAAAGGATAAGAGCACTAAGCCTGAACTGAGTAAAGAAGAATACCTTAAATCGCTTTTTAACGGTGCTAAAGATGAACTAGAAGCATATATAGTATCTAATGATCAGTTAGCTGCTGACGAAGAACCAGAGCAGGCTGACAAGGAAGATGAAAAATCAGAAAATAAGAATGAAGCAGACATACAAAACGATCTGGAAATCGATTCTGAGCTAGGGACACCGAGTGTTTCTAATACCAATAATGGTACAGATACACCTGAGAACTTCGATAATGATGGAAGTGATAATAATCAATCTTTAGAGGATCCTTCATTGGAAAGAGAGACATCTGACGCAGGGCTTTCACAGAATAATGGAAGCGAAAAGCCTGACGAAAAAGAGTCTAATGTAAATGAAGAAATAGAGAGCCAGGCTGATAGAAAAACAAAATCAGATATTGATGATATAGAGAAACGCCGGATGAAGCGCAAAAGAAAGCTTAAAATGCCAGGTTTTTTTACGAGAATCTTTATCATTCTAGGGGTTATAATTGCAGTTACAGCGTTTTCTTTATCAAGCTTCTTTACAGTAGATACAATTGATGTTCAAGGCAATAAATACTTTACAGATGAAGAGATTTCAAATATGGCGCATGCTAGTACAGGGCAGAACATCATTTACAAACTTAATAAAGGGAATATGCTTAATTATCTCGAAAAAAACCCATACATAGAGGAAGCCAGAGTTTATAGAAAGTTGCCGAGTACAATTGTTATAAATGTAAAAGAGAGAATTCAGATTGCTGCCCTGACTTATGGAGATCAGTTCCTGATAATAGATAATAAGGGCACGCTACTGAGAGTAACTAAAACAAAGCCGAAGCTAACAATTGTCACAGGGTTTAAGGTTAAAAAGGTTAAGCTTGGAGAGCCTGTAGAGGTTAATAGCCCAGATTTATTCAAAGAACTATTATCTCTTCTAAAATCTATGGAAGCAGGGGATGTCTACTTCACTAAAATAAATATCACAGAACTCTTTATAACAGCAAATGTATATGATTCTCTAGTTGTAAAGAGTAAATATAAGGACCTTAAAGATAATATCGATAAAGGACGACTACATAAAGTGCTCGATGAACTATTCAAACGAAATATTAAGCGCGGTACAATTACAATTTCGTCCGACGGGTATGCATCATTTACACCTGAACTCTAAAATGACAAATATTAATTATTTGTTAATCAAAAACAACAAAAAACCATGTATTTTGTGGTATGAATGCAAAAAAGAACCGTACATATAGTGCATTGTGTGATTCAATATGATATTATTAGTTAGATTTAGTCGATAATAGGAGGGGCTTTATGATGGAATTTGTTTCAGACTTCGTATCCAGCACTGATAATGCTGCGATTATCAAAGTCGTAGGTGTAGGCGGCGGCGGTTGTAACGCCATCAATAGAATGGTTGACGAGAATCTTCAAGGTGTAACCTTTATTGCGGTTAACACTGATAAGCAGGCTCTTGCAAAATGCAAAGCTGAAGTAAAGATTCAGATAGGAGAAAAGTTAACTGGAGGTCGTGGTGCAGGTGCTAATCCTGAAATTGGTCAGAGAGCAGCTGAGGAGACCCTAGAGGAGATTTCAGGTTATCTGCAGGATGCAGATATGGTATTTGTAACTGCTGGCATGGGTGGTGGAACTGGCACAGGTGCTGCGCCAATTATTGCTAAAGCTGCGATGGACTGTGGCGCGTTAACAGTTGCAGTAGTTACTAAGCCGTTCTCGTTTGAAGGTAAGAAGCGTTGGAACAGAGCGACAAAGGGTATACAGTATCTGACTAATTTTGTCGATTCTCTTGTTATCATTCCTAACGATAGACTTATAGATTCAAGCGAAAAGAATACAACGATGCTTGAGGCATTCTCAATGGCTGACGATGTACTAAGACAGGGTGTACAGGGTATTTCTGATCTTATTTCTGAATACGGAATCGTTAACGTTGACTTTGCGGATGTTAAGACGATTATGGAGGGCAGAGGAGTTGCTCACATGGGAGTTGGCATCGGTACAGGGGACAACAGAATTGAAGATGCAGTCAGAAATGCTATCGAGAGTCCTCTTCTTGAGACATCAATCGATGGAGCTAGATCCATACTTCTATATGTTTGTGGTGGATATGATATGGGTATGCAGGATATCAGCAAGATTGCTAGCAAGATTCAAGACGAGGCTGATCCTGATGCTAACATCATATTTGGAGCTACAGTCAATGAGAACATGAACGATAAAGTGTCTATTACGCTTATCGCAACTGATTTTACAAGCGGTGGGCTTTCCGCTCCAATTAATGAGGCTCCTGAAGTTGCATCACCTAGTGTTCGTGGAACACGTGTTAATGTCGATGGACTTGAAGGTCAGATCGTTGACATGAGTGACTTCATGAAGGAAGACCATAAGGACAATAGCGGATCATCTGACTTTGATGTTCCTGATTTCCTTAAGTAGTGGAAGCTTATAACGAATATGACAGGAAGACTAATGAGTCGTATCGATTCATTAGTTCACCTGACAATGATAAGATACGCCTTATTAATAAACTTGGTAGAAAAAAATACCGTGATAAGCATGGTGAATTCGTCATTGAAGGAATCAACCTTGTAAGAGCGGCACTAAGTAAAGCGCAGCATATTAAACTCGTTCTCATATCAGATGATTTTGATTACAGAGAGATTGCTGATGAGCTAGCCGAAGGCGTTGAATATCGCGATATATACCTGATTCCACGCTATCTATTTGATAAGATAAGCGATGCGGAAAATGGATCTGGGATTATTGCGGTCGTTGATAAAATCTCCTATAGGCTGGATGCCTTAGACAGTTTAAAATCTATTGGCACGAATAACATTCTCGTGCTAGATAGACTTCAGGATCCAGGCAATATAGGAACTATGATTAGGACTGCTGTTGCGACAGGCTATTCAATTGTTGCGACGATAAAGGGTACCGCAGATATCTTTTCGCCTAAGGTGCTTCGAGCATCAGCAGGAATGATATTCGGAATTTCTGTTGTGGAACTCGATGATGTTGATGAATTAAAGACTTTAACGACCGTGCTTGATAAGAAAATTGTAGTCACAGATCCAAGAGAAGGGTGTCCTTATTATGAGTGTAACCTTGAAAAGGATATAGCACTCATTATAGGAAATGAAGGCAATGGTATCAGTGACGAGATCATGGAATGTTCCGACGTCCGTGTGACTATACCAATGCAAGGTGAAGTTGAGTCACTTAATGCAGCGATATGTGCTTCGATACTTATGTACGAGGCGGTAAGGGCTGCTGAGGGATAATACGGATACAATGTTTATAGCAGAATGGAGTATATTATGGAAAAATGCAAAGCAGACGTTACAATCTGTGGCAATGACTATGTCCTATCTGGAGATAAGAGCGAGGATAAGATTAAGGAAATTGCTAAGTACGTAGACGATGAGCTTAGACATACCAGCAAGATGCTTAATAGCAATCCGAATTACAGAAGTGCAGTTTTGACAGCTATCAACTTAGCTGAGAAACTCATGGATAATAGTGATTTGTTGCTTAAGCTGCAGACTGAGAATCATCAGCTTGATAACGATGTTAAGCACTATATCTCACTCTGGGAGGATGCTAAGCTACAGGTATCTGATCTGAAGGATAAGATGACAACTGCGTCAGATATGAATGTTCAGGAGAGTGAGAAGTATAAAGCTCTAGAGACTAAGTGTTCGGAGCTTGAAAGTGCTTACTTTGATCTCCAGATGGAGAATACTAATCTCAAGAACGAAATTAGGAACTTACAGAAGTTCAGAGGCGAGAATGAATAAGAAGGTTTTAAATCTTCTGGAGTACAACAAAATAATAGACCTTCTTTCCGCTCAGGCTGGGTCAGAACTTGCGCGAGAGCGTATTAAAGGATTTGCGCCTATGTCTAATATGCGGATGGTTAAGGAAGCATTAACGGAAACTACGGAAGCAGTTTCCGTTATTCTATATAAAGGCAGTATTCCGGTTGGAGAAATTGGGGATATCAGAGGTCTGCTTGATATTGTACGCAAGGGCAGATCTCTCTCGATGAGGGAGCTTCTTGCTATCAATCGCAGCCTAGCTGGTGCAAGGGAAGTTAAGGACTTCCTATCTTATGATGTCCCTGAAATCCCAATGATTAGTGAGATAAATTCGCTAATTGCTCCAAATACCAAGCTGGAGAGCGAGATAAACCGCTGCATACTGTCTGAAGATGAGATGGCAGATAATGCCTCTCCTGAACTAAATAAGATTAGACGAGAAATCAGGAACAAAAATGAGAGTATACGTCGAAAAATTGATAGCTACACTAGTGCAGGAAACAACAATTCATACCTTCAGGATTCAATAGTAACTTTAAGGAATGGCAGATACGTAATACCTGTTAAGCGAGAATATAGCAGCAAGGTGCCTGGTCTCATCCACGACCAGTCTAAAACAGGTGCTACGTTCTTTATTGAACCACAAGCTGTAGTAAGTCTTAATAATGAACTTAGAGAACTGGAATTAGCCGAGCAGCGAGAAATTGAGCGAATCCTTCAGGTGCTATCAGACCGAGTAGGAGAGCATTATAACGAGCTCAAAAATAATCAAGAACTGCTAGTGAAAATGGACGTTATAAATGCAAAGGGGCGTCTTGCGGTTAAGATGGATGCGACCGCTCCAAAACTGAATCAAGACGGGTTTCTCTATATTCGTGCGGGTAGACATCCACTGCTCGATACAGAGAAAGTGGTGCCGATTGATATAACTCTAGGTGATGGATATGATTCACTTCTGATTACTGGACCTAATACAGGCGGTAAGACTGTAACTCTTAAGACTATTGGATTATTCATACTTATGACAGAGTCTGGTCTACACATTCCGTGTTATGAAGAGAGCAATATTCCGATATTCAAGGAAGTTTATGCGGAAATTGGGGATGAACAAAGTATCGAAAATAATCTGAGCACATTCTCCTCTCATATGCTCAATACTGCAAACATTATTGCAAATGCAGACAAAGAGTCGCTGGTACTGCTCGACGAAGTGGGCTCTGGAACTGATCCCGCTGAGGGAGCGGCGCTTGGCGTCGCTATGCTTGAAGCCTTGAAAGAAAAAGGTGCACATATCGTTGCGACCACCCATTATACGGAGCTCAAGAAATATGCACTTTCTACGGATGGCGTTGAAAATGCATCGATGGAGTTCGATATGGATGCACTTGCACCGACATATAGGATTAAAGTTGGACTTCCTGGAAAGTCTAATGCATTTGAAATTTCGAGAAAACTCGGCCTTGAACCTAGTATTATCGATAGAGCGATATCTCTGATGAATGAAAGTGATATCGAGTTTGAGGGTGCTGTATCAAGAGTAGAGGAAGATCAAAAGGAAGTTATTATAGCGCTTGAAAAAGCCCGCATCAAAGCAGCAAAAGCGGAGAAAAAACTTAAGGAAGCGGAGGAAAAGCTTGCGAAAGCAAAGGAAAGCAAACATAAGATAATTGAAGAAGCTAAGGAAGAGGCTCGTGCTATAATCAGCGATGCAAATAGGACTGTCAAGGAAGTGAGTAAGGAGCTCAGAAAGGCAGCTAAGGATGGCAGGAATAATTCTTCTGCTGTTGTTGCAGAGAGTAAGCGTAAACTCAGAGAGAAATCAATTGAAAATGCTGTTGCTCCACGCAAGATTAAGAATTTAAACGTTCCAAGGGCGGATGATTTGAAACCTGGAACTAGAATCAAGTTACTTAAGCTCGATCAGAATGGTGAAGTTGAAACATCGCCTGACTCATCTGGGAACCTGACAGTGAGAATCGGAGCACTCAAGATGGGTGCAAAGATTAAGGATGTTATGATTATCGAGAATAATAAACCTGGCACAAAAGAACGTAATCGTAGGAGCTACGCCAAGATGAATACATCAAAGGCAAAGACAATATCACCATCTATCAATGTGATAGGGAAAAGCCTTGACGATGCGGAACTTGAAGTTAGCAAGTATATAGACGATGCTTTTTTATCAGGTATAAATGAAGTGCATATTGTGCACGGCAGAGGTGAGGGAATACTTCGTAATGGCATCAGGAATATGCTTAAAAGAAATGGCAACATCAAGTCTGTATCAGGCGCTTCATATGATCAAGGTGGAGAAGGCGTAACTGTGGTCACCTTTATAGACAAATAATGACCTTTGCTCCTTTTTATAGGTTACTAAAATGCTGATTTTGATATATAATTAATTGATTAAAGTATTATTCTGGAGATTTTGTAAATGTTCGTCGTTAGCAGCTGCCTTCTAGGCAATAATTGCAAGTATAATGGTGGTAATAACTATAACGAGGAAGTTGTTGAATTCTGCCGTACCCACGAGTTTGTTTTAGTATGCCCAGAGACTTCGGGTGGGCTAAAGGCACCGAGAATGCCAGCAGAGCAACAGTACATAAAGGCTTCTGATGGGAATTTGGAAATTCGTGTAATAGATAAGGAAGGTAACGATTTAACAGATAATTTCCATAAGGGTGCGGTTGTTTCACTAGAGTTAGCCCTTAAGCAGGCTGATGAGCTAGGTGAAGAGATAGAAGGAGCTATACTCAAGGCTAATAGCCCATCGTGCGGTAGTGACCATATCTATGATGGAACATTTACAGGAACCCTGATTTCTGGGGATGGCATCTTTGCCAATCTTCTCAAGAAACGAGGGATACCAGTTATGAGTGAGAATAATTTTAAAGAGAAGGTATAAAGAGGAGAAGTCCGAGTAATGATCGACTATAAGGTACAGATTGCACAAATTATTGCTAAGCAGGAAATTGGGTTAACTGCCGAAGAAATTGCCGAAATGATTGAGGTTCCGACCGATCCTAAAAATGGTGATTTTGCATTTCCTTGCTTTAGATTAGCGAAGACGATGAGAAAAGCTCCGCAGATGATCGCTGCTGATGTTGCATCGTCAATCGAAAATGAATCTATCTTTGATAAGGTTGAACATGTCAATGCATATGTGAATATGTTTATCTGTAAGGATGCGTTTGTGCGAAATGTCGTTTCGGAAGTTGTTTCCCTCGGATGTGAATACGGTAAATCTAATGTTGGCGAAGGGAAAACGGTAATAGTAGAGTTCTCATCACCTAACATCGCTAAACCATTCCATATCGGACACATCAGAAGCACGGTTATCGGAAATTCAATCTACAAGCTGTATGATGCCACTGGTTATGATGTTGTTAGAATTAACCACCTCGGAGACTACGGTACACAGTTTGGGAAGATGATTGTTGCTTATAGGCTTTGGGGAAGCGAGGAAGAACTAGAAAAGAATCCTATAAAATCACTTCTTAAATACTATACGAAGTTTCACGAAGAAGCTGAGAAGGACCCTAGCCTAGACGATAAGGCTAGAGAGACTTTTGCCAAGCTAGAGAACGGTGAACCCGAAGAGGTTGAGCTATGGAAAAGATTTAGAGAGCTAAGCCTCGAAGAGTTTAGCAGGGTTTATAAGATGCTTGACATCGAGTTTGATTCATATGCAGGTGAGAGTTTCTATTCTGACAAGATGCCAGCAGTTCTGAAGGAGTTAAAGGATAAGAACCTTATGCACGAATCGAGAGGTGCTCAGATAGTAGACCTCGAAGATTACGATATGCCTCCAGCTGTTATCACGAAGTCTGATGGTTCGAGTCTCTATGCGACTAGAGATATTGCGGCTGCTATTTATAGAAAGCAGCACTACGATTTCTACAAGAACATCTACGTAGTAGCAACACAGCAAAATCTCCACTTTAAGCAGTGGAAACAGGTCCTAGCTTTGATGGGATATTCGTGGGAAAAGGATTGTATCCACGTTCCATTTGGTCTAGTAAGCCTTGAAGAAGGCACGATGTCTACTCGCAAGGGGAGAGTGGTATTCTTAGAGGATGTGCTTAATAAAGCCGTTGAGAAGACTAGAGAGATAATCTCGGAGAAGAATACCAGTGGTATTGATATCGATGAGATTTCTAAAGAAGTAGGGATTGGCGCAGTTATATTCCAAGAACTGTCTAACAACAGGATTAAAGATTATGTATTTTCATGGGATAAAATTCTTAACTTCGATGGTGAGACAGGACCTTATGTTCAGTATACACATGCTAGAGCATCTAGCGTCCTAAGAAATGCATCGCAGCAGGAACTAGACAGGATTAAGAGTTGTGATATAAATGATTTTAACTACGTAACATCAGATAGTGCTTATGAGCTAACTAAGCTGATATATAGGGTGCCAGAGGTTGTAAGAGAAGCTGCAGCTAAGTATGAACCATCAATTCTTACGAGACATCTTATAGACATCGCACAGAGCTTTAATAGGTTCTATCATGATGAACATATTTTAGTGGATAATGAGGAAGAGAAAGTTGAAAAGCTAGCGCTAGTATACGCCGCAAAGGTTACAATTGCCAACTGCTTAGCTATTTTGGGTATAAAAGCGCCAGATAAAATGTAGGGGAGACAACGATGAAGCTATTGCTCAGCACAGTCAAGACAGATTGCTTTGATTCAAAGCTAGCACTCAAGAACATGTATAATGTCGTTGGGAACGCACCGTTAGAGGTGACTCTCAAGGAATTTGAATTGTGTGAAAATGACCAGAGGATTTATGAAGAATTGCTTGATAAGAAGTACAGTATCCTGTATTTCCATGCTGATGAAATCAATGAATCCAAGATAGTGCACATTTGCGAGATGATTAAGAAGGCTATCCCAAGCTGTATTACAATTATCGGTGGCAAGGAAGTGAGTTTTGAGACTCGTGAATTCATGCTAGCACATCCAGAGGTGGACTACGTTTTCCGCGGTGAAGGCGAGAAGGTTCTGTTTGACTTCGTGCGTTCGATTATCACGTATAGTTTTAATTTTGAGAGCATAGATGGACTAGCTTATAGGGAGAATGATGAGATTCTTGTAAATAAGATTGGTGAGCCGATTCGTTATGAAGATATTCCATTTGCATACGATAAATTTGAAGTTCAGGAAGGTGAGACGGTATATTACGAATCGTCTAGAGGTGTTCCAGATACTTGCCACTATTCTCAGTACATGCCAGGTGTGTCTCTGCGTTCCTTATCACTAAACAGAATTTGTAATGAACTCAGATACTTCCTCGTCAAGAGAGCATGCAGAGTTGAGTTTGTAGAAAAATGGTTTAACTATGATGTTTCCAGGGCCTATAGAATTTGGGAATATCTTATTAACAATGATAATGGGTTTACGTCGTTCTCGTTCGATGTGAATGGTGATTTGCTAGATGAAGAAACGGTTGAGCTACTTAGCGAGGCGAGAGAAGGTTTATTCCACTTCAATATAGATATCGAGAGCACCAATGCAGTTGCACTAGCGGCAGCCGGGCGTAAGGAAAATATATATCAGCTTATGTATAACGTATCTAAACTTTTGCAGAACAGCAAGGTTAATGTAAGGGTTATACAGCGAGTAGGGCTACCAGGTGAGACGATAGAATTATTTGAAAGATCGTTTAACAAGATATATAACCTAGGGGCTGATGAGTTTGACATAGAAGTTCTTCGCATTAAGAAGGGGACTATGTTCAGGCAGAAAGCTGATGAGTTTGGCTATGAATACAGCAGAGAATACCCTAATGAAGTCATAACTAATGATTACATTTCAGCTGCTAATATAGTTAGAATCAAGCTAGTTGCTGAAACGGTGAAACGTTTCGAGCGTGGCTTTGAAGATTCTATCGGCAAGATATTGTTCGATGCTGGTATGAAGCCATTCGCATTTTTCGATGGACTTACGTCATTCATAATGGAGAATGATCTTACATGCAAGCTAGGCAAAGAGGAGAATCTTTATAGGGTTCTTTATACGTATGCTGCAGAGATATATGATAAGAATGAGGATACGCTGAAGCTACAAGTGCTTCAAGAAGTGCTTCATAGCGATATGAACAACAATGTTTCGCAAGATGTGATTAGAAGACTAGAACGTAAAGGTTGGGAAATGCATGTCAAAGCAAAAAGCTAAACAAGATCGCATCGCAAAATACCTCCAGAATTTAAATGGAGGTATTTTGTTTGATGAACTATCAGACAAATACTTAAAAGAGGCAGGAGTATTTGAAATACTTCACGGTATTCCTGTTCCTATTGCAACTGGAGTGAGTGATGAGCTTACAACACTGACAATAGCTTTTGGTATGGCAAGAGTAATTGGAGCAGATACCAACTTTAAATATAAGGATAGCTACATAGCCTATATTAAACATATATTCGGAGAAGAAGCGAGTAAAGCACTTATTGCAGAGGGTGCCAAGTATGGTCAATCTGAAAACTACGATGTTGCTGCGATGTTCTTTAGAGCAGTGTTGATATTTGATCCTAAGTCGCGGGATGCACTTTACCTATACGGCAGGGCTTGTAAGGATGCATATGAACAAGAAGATGAAGATGAATCTTATATTGGAAGTTTTAAAGCCGAGTCACTCGAAGTATTTGAACTTCTAACTATGATCCATCCAGATTTTGCTATGGGCTACTACTTCCTTGGTTATGGATATGCGAACATGGGACTATATACTAAGGCCAATCTTACTTGGAAATCATTTATAGAACTGACAGCAGCCTCTGGAGATCCTGAAATTGAAGAGCTTCGTAGTGAGATTTCCGAGAGATTGGACACACTCGAAGAACCAGTGAAGATAGAGGAGGGGGTAAACTGCGTACTTAGCGGAGACTATTTAGGAGGTCTTGAGATCCTATCTAGATACAAGGATGGAAATTATCGTGATTGGTGGCCTCTATGGTACTACATGGCGGTATGTGCAGCATCTCTAGGTGAAGCAGAGTCAGCGATTGATTATTATAAGCAGGCGCTGATTTATACTCCTAGTAATACAGATATTATGGAGGAACTAGCCTCGGTTTATACTGCGATAGGAGATCAGGTAAATGCTTCTAAGTATTTAAATAAGATCGATATAGTTAAGAATAATATAGAACAAGAAAATTTATAAGGATTGGGAATGCAACATTTTTTTAGATATACTTTAGATGGCGATCCACACTTAAACATGAAACTGATATATTCGGGGCTTGTTATCGCAATAATTATTGCATATAGATTTAGAAAAAATGATAAATTGCTGAAAGTATTGCTAGCTACCAATGTGCTACTTCAGATTATACTATTTATCTGGTACCTGGGGTATAAAGAGCTTTTTATAATGGAAGGGCTTCCTTTATATCACTGCAGGATTGCTGTGCTTATGATGGCAGTGGGATATGTAGCAAAGAAACCGGTGATTTCTAGGTACTTTGCGTGGCTTGGAATAATAGGAACCATAATAGCGTTTGGCGTACCGGATCCATCTGACTATTTGTGGCCGCATCTAACTAATATTACATTCATATGCACTCATTATCTAATCGCTATGAGTTCACTTATTATTATTTCTAGGAATGAAGTAAAGCTAAATTTTAGAGATGTAGTATTGATTACATTTATTATGAATTTAGTGATTATGATTGCAAATACGATTCTTGGAAGCAACTATAGTTACTTGATGAAATTGCCTCCAGCACTTCCTATTAAAGTTAATAAGTACATTATATTCACGATAATGACTATACTTCTAATAATTGGTGAAATGCTTCTCGATAAAATATCTGTGGCAAAGATGAATAAGGGTGTAAGCGACCTAAGTGAATAGTTACTTATGTCGCTGTAAAAGCACGATATTTACATAAAACCGCTTGACAGCCTAATATGTGTAGTGTAAAATAAGGAAGTCGCAAATGCGGGATGATGTTCCGAGGTAGCTCAATGGCAGAGCAACCGGCTGTTAACCGGTAGGTTGTGGGTTCGAGCCCCACCCTCGGAGCCATTGAATTTGTGCCGGAATGGCGGAATTGGCAGACGCCCGGGACTTAAAATCCCGTGAGAAGTGATTCTCGTACCGGTTCGACCCCGGTTTCCGGCACCAATTATAGATATCGCGGGGTAGAGCAGTTGGTAGCTCGTCGGGCTCATAACCCGGAGGTCGCAGGTTCAAGTCCTGTCCCCGCAACCAACGAAAAGTAACGACTTTGGAGTAATCTGAAGTCGTTTTTTATTATTAAAATAATTGTTGTTTAATATCCTGTTTTCTGATAAGATAATCTACTTTGCAGTTATAGCGTGCATGTGAGGTATTCTTGGATGAACAATAAAACTATTAATAAACATTATGTCTATGGTAAGTATCTGGATAAAAATCTGCCTGATAAGACAGTCTTAGATGTTTCAGATAAATTTAAAAGCATTCTAGGATTTAAAATAGAAAATATTACTTTTAAAAGAAATGACTTTAAAATAGAAACAAGAGTATTTCGAAATCCAACTATTACATTACACTTGGAAAAAGAGAGAAGGCTAGAGTTAAGTCTAAAATATAAACTTGAGTGATGATTAATTTATATAAATGTGCTAGTTAAATTCATGCTGCGGCTGTTGCTGCAGCATGAATTTATTCTATTATTAAGTGAACTAAAATATAACTATTAAAATACACAGTCCGTACAATTTAGTTTATGTGGGTTATACAGTTCTATACAACTGAGTGCTGATAAGAATCGAGATCAGGTTGATCTCTCGGTTCAATTCCGAACCTTCATTTACTAGGAGCAGATAATCGTTGATCAGGTTGTCAGAATCCTTTAATAAGTTAGCATATTTAATTTGGGTATTATCATCAGAAGATTCCGCATCTAATAGTATTTTTTTGATATCAAGGAACTGAGAGTTTTCGTGCTTCTCGAGTGGAACTCTAATCTGATATGAGCAGTTTTCTTTGATGAATTCAGCACTAATAGATGATGCTGTTTCAGGAAAGAAATTAGCGTTTATTGCGAAATCGGTATTATCGGATAGCTTGTGCGGCGCACGGAGCTGCCTGCCCGCAACGGTCAGGCAGCCGGCGGCGAGCCTCGGTCTTGCTGTCAGCTCGCCGCCAGCAGACGGGAGCCCAGCTCCCGTCTGCGCCAGCGCCGCGTCCAAGCGGTGGTTCGAAACAATAGGCGCCATATTTACATCATGAATTCCAGCCTCATTAAAGTCATCACACCCATTATCGCCTTCGCCGAGCACGGCGCCAAAATTGTTTCGACCGATTATATTGAACAGATGACAGAGCTGCAGGACATCCTCACGGTTATGCGTGAGGATTATCTTTTCTATTACAGAATCCTGATTAATAGCATATTCGGCAAACAGCTTGACGCTTTCTCGTCCAGATATTACATCTTTTCGATTTGAACTGATTCCAAAGTGCTGCTCAACATTCTTTTGACTTAACGAACCAATCTGTGATTTAAGGCCAGTATTCGATCTTATGAAATTATATAAATCAAATTCATACATATTTAAAACATAAGGGAGATTTTTCGTTGCAAGTCGCTGCTTCATGAATGGAATATCAAATGAGGCCCCATTATATGTGATTAAATAATCGACACCTTCATCTTTAAGAAAATCCATAGTAGCCATAATTACGCGGTCTTCTTCATATGGATTTTCAGCAAGAAATTGAGTTATGGTCACGCCTTTGCTATTAGGTATAAGACAAGCTGTCATAATGATTTTATTTCCGCGCTGTGCGGAGAGGCCGGTTGTTTCAATATCAAATATGCATGGCTTTAGTCCGCCGTGATACAAATCGAATATTTGTCCTGAGTAAATATAAGTGTTGTAAGATCTCGTAAATTTTTTCATGTCTTTATTTTTAGTTATGCCAAAAACTGGCATATAAGTGCTTATTAAGAAATTTAATAATATCTAAATCTGTCATTAATTGAAATGATATCTACTATGTTTTATTACTATAATTCATTAGCACAAAAAAGTAAAACAGACTACAGGGGAGTAGTCTGTTTTGTAAAAAGGGTATTGGGACTAGAGATTAAGAGATTGCCAGGGAGACAATCTCTATGAATGATTATAGTCGCTCTTTGTACATTTTGCAATACTTAATGTGATAATAATTATACTAGTAACATAATTAATATCTTTAGTGAATGATTATTCGATTGATTTATGTGATGAAAAGTGGATTTTACAGGGATAAATAAAAAAGGGGACAACTTTCGGCGTGCAAGTTTAGCTAAATCACACCTACAAAAGCTAGCCTCTCTAACTTTTGGGGTTCAAACTAAAGCGTTAAGTAGTCCTCTTATCATAAGATGCATATAAATTATTTTCTATACATTGAACAAGAAGTGAATTACATCTCCGTCCTGTACGACGTATTCTTTGCCTTCAGATCTAATCAGGCCTTGCTCACGGGCTTTGCCGAGGCTGCCACCACATTCTATTAACTTGTCGTATGCAATGGTCTCAGCTCTTATAAAACCTTTCTCGAAGTCTGTATGTATCTTTCCGGCCGCCTGAGGAGCTTTTGTTCCTTTTGTAATTGTCCAAGCTCTAACCTCAGGTTCGCCTGCGGTCAGGTAAGATATTAAATTAAGCAGGGCATAGCTCGCTTTTATCAGCTTGTCTAGACCAGATTCCTCTATGCCTAGATCTTCAAGGAACATCTCCCTTTCATCATCTTCAAGAGCAGCCATTTCAGCTTCAATTTCCGCACAAATCTTTACGCAACCTGCCCCCTCAGTAGCTGCAAATTCAGAGACTTTAGTCACATACTCATTATCTTCACTTGCAACTTCATCCTCGGAAACGTTAGCGACATAGATTACTGGCTTATAGGTAAGCAGGTCCATAGATGAAATGATTTCTTTCTCTTCGTCCTCGAGCTCCATAGCGCGAGCGCACTTACCTGTTTCAAGCCACGCTTTAACTCTTTCGAGCAGTGCGACCTGCTTGCCGAGAGTTTTATCGGCCTTCATATTTTTGTTAAGTTTTACGATGGCTCTTTCCAAGACCTCTAAATCGGCAAATATGAGCTCGGTATTAATCGTATCTATGTCATCTAGTGGATCGATGTGACCATTTACGTGGACTATATTGTCATTCTCAAAGCATCTTACAACATGAACGATAGCGGAAACCTCGCGGATGTGACCAAGGAATTTATTTCCAAGACCCTCACCTTTTGAAGCACCCTTAACGAGCCCAGCTATATCACAAAATTCTATAGTCGTGTAAATAGTCTTTTTTGCCTTGTAGATATCCGTCAGTACCTCAAGTCTTTTATCTGGAACGGTTACAACACCAACATTTGGCTCAATTGTGCAGAAAGGGTAGTTGGCAGCTTCTGCTCCAGCCTTAGTGATTGCGTTAAATAATGTGCTTTTTCCTACGTTAGGTAGACCTACAATGCCTAGTTTCATTTTTTTACCTCTTATAAATTATTCTTAATATTATAATCGTTTCTTTTCCGAAGATATACGTATAATGCGATTGAAACGATAAAGATAACTATGCTTATAACTTGAGCTTGCCTCAAGAAACCAATCATCAAGCTGTCTGTTCTTAATCCTTCTACCAGTAACCTCTCTGGCGCATACATAAGTCCATATAGACATGCAACCTGCCCAGGGAATTTTCTATGCTTAAAAATAGATGAGAGGATAATAAAAATAATAAAACACCATATCGATTCATATAGAAAAGTAGGGTGTACCGATTTCCCGTCTATTATTATTGCCCATGGAAGGGTTGTTTCAGTGCCGTACGCTTCATTGTTGAAAAAATTTCCCCAGCGGCCTATCGCTTGCGCAAGAGCAACAGAAGGGAGGATTAGATCAGCAACATCTATAAAGCTAATTTTCTTATACTTACAAATAGCGTATGCTGTAATAGAACCGAAGATTAAACCACCGTGTATTGCCAGACCTCCGCCGCGAATATCAAAAATTTCTGAAGGTGAATCGCTATAGTAATTCCAGTTGAATATAACATAGTAAATTCTTGCCCCAAGTATTCCAAGTGGGAGAATACCCAAGACTATATCTAATACATCTTCAGAAGCTAATCCATATCTTGGTGCACGCTTATAACTTATAAATAGCGCAAGGAGTGCGCCCGAGGCAATTAGTATGCCATACCATCTTATATCGAAGCCTGCTATTGAAATTGCAATTGGACCTGGTGATGTCACAGAAACCTCCAATACAAAGTTGATTTTTAAAAAATATACTAGGATAGTATATCATAAATGAGCTAAATTAACGAGATTATCACAGAAAATGAAGATGAAGTATTGACAAGAATAATGACGTTTGGTAATATAATTTGGCGACACATTAGTGCGTATATGGCGGCGTAGCTTAGCTGGCTAGAGCGTCCGGTTCATACCCGGAAGGTCGATGGTTCGAGTCCATCCGCCGCTACCATTTGGACGCTTAGCTCAGCTGGGAGAGCATCTGCCTTACAAGCAGGGGGTCATAGGTTCGAGCCCTATAGCGTCCACCATTTTTTGGCCGGGTAGTTCAGTTGGTTAGAATGCCAGCCTGTCACGCTGGAGGTCGACGGTTCGAGCCCGTTCCCGGTCGCCAATTTTTAAAATCGATATGGTGGGTATCGTCAAGCGGTTAAGACCCAGGGTTGTGGCTCCTGTATGCGTGGGTTCGAATCCCACTACCCACCCCATTAACTCTTACATTTTAATATTGGGGTATCGCCAAGCGGTAAGGCAACGGACTCTGACTCCGTCATTCACAGGTTCGAATCCTGTTACCCCAGCCAATAATGGCGACATGGCCAAGTGGTAAGGCAGAGGTCTGCAAAACCTTTATCCCCAGTTCGAATCTGGGTGTCGCCTCCATAACAAAACCCCTGTATCAGTTGAAAATACTGGTGCAGGGGATTTTTAATTTTTTGATACGGCTTTTAAATTTCCAAAATAATACTGTTTTTTCTAAAAATGTAGCTTTATTTCCAGTCAAAAAGGTACTGAAAAAGGTACTGAAAAATCAAAAATTACAGATTTACTGTAAATCTGTAATTGCGCTAGGGCTTTGATGTTCTAGTATTGGCTAGGAGGAATTATTATGAAAAAAAGTAAAGGCAGCATCTTTAAAAATAGTAAGGGAAAATGGATTGCGAAAATGACTCATAATGGAAAGACAAAAAAACGTGAAGCATCAACTAAGAAAGATGCAGAAAGAAAGTTGGCTGAAATTAAGGAAGAATTTTCTCGTTTAGATAGAGTTACAACTAATGAGATAGCATTGAAAAATAGTCCAGAACGTCTTTCAACAAAGGATGTTTTTGAAGAGTATATAAATTTCAAAAAATACGGCAGAGGTCAAATTGCTCCTACTAGTATTCAACGGCTTATTAGCACGGTAACTAATCATATATATCCAAGCTATGAATGGGTTAATTTTTTAAGTTTGCGAAGTAAAGATATTAATGAATTAATTGATCTTAAATATGAAGAGGGACTAAGTTATTCTACAATAAAGAAAATTTATGATGCATTTTCTGGATGCTGTAAATATGCAATTAATGAAATGAAGATAATGCTACCTCACGAATCGCCTATGTTAGGAGCTAAATTATTGCCAAAAATAAGATTTAATTATGGTGAAGTCCATTATTACTCTGAACAAGAGAGGCTTGCTATTAAGCAAGAAGCACTGAGACGTACATCGACAGGACGATTAGTATATAGATATGGTCCTGTACTAGTTTTTTTACTAAATACAGGATTACGTGCTGGTGAAGTATGTGCATTATCTCGTTCAGATATAGAACATGGCAATAAGACGTTTATAAATGTAAGGAAAACTGTTATTACAATCTCTGAAGAGGGCAGATGGATTACCAAAATACAAAATCATCCTAAAACTGATAAAAGTAATAGAAAAATTCCGTTAAATACAGAGGCGAAAGGCATGATGAACTTGTTATTTAGTGAAGTATCAAAACATAGTGAATTGATGGTTAGTACTTCAAATGGAGAACTTGTTACACCATCTGCTCTTAATAAAACTCTTGCTCGTGTTTTAAGGGCTGCGAATGTTAAAAAACAAGGAGGAGTACATACTCTGAGAGATTCATTCGCAACAGTTTTGTTTGATAAAGGTATGAATGTGCAAATCGTATCAGCTCTCCTTGGGCATTCAAGCAGTACGGTTACGGAAAATCATTATATTAAAATTCTTGATGACTATAAGATGAGGGCAGTAGAAATATTAGATGTAATTTAAGAAAATATTAATATTTAAAATTATTGACAATTCGAAATAAAGTGATAAAGTCATATTGTAAATACAATTTAGTATATGAAATGTGTTTACAGGTTACATTTGTAACTTATAGTTCGATTACAGGCTGTTTAAGCCTATAGTATGTTTACAGGCTATTTAAGCCTATAGTATGTTTAGAAGGTGTGGTAGCAGCCTAGAAGTAATAACGATGTTTACGTGGGTAAACATATAAAATGAGAATCTCGTAGGCACGAGATATTAAATAATTAGCATTTAAGTAAAGAGAATTTTGCGTCTTTTGGCGTGATATTCTCTTTTTTATTTGCTAGACAATTTAGCGCAAGGGAATATTACATTTTGTTTCTTTTATATTAAAGATAGAAATTAATTTTCTCTAATTATTATTTTTCAAAGGGAGGTGATTATATGAAGAAAATTTATTTTATTTATATGAATATTCATATAATCCCTTGCGCTAATGAAAGACGTTCGCTGTAATGATTTAAAAACAGAGTACAATGATGAAATAAAAAAAATTGAAAAATTAAGAAATAAAGACACTGGGGAGCTAATTGTTGAATCTGAATTAAGTCGGTTATTGTATATAATTAGGCAAGTGTTTTTAAAAAATGAAGCAAGTATAGATATTCGAGGGTGGGAAGACAAGAATGTACGTCAACGAATTGCTGATGAAAAATACGAATACATAAATAAACCTAAATGTCCTGATAAGTATCCATCAGATAATTCAATTAAAAGTATTATTACGGGTAAATCAAGAGGAAAAAGACTAGATTATTTTACAGCTGTACTTGTAATTGCAATGGTTGCTAAGAATGAGGAAGAATTTGTCAGATATATGGCTATGTCAGGAAATGAGTTATTTAAAAAAAATAATAAAAATACAGATATGCAAATGCTAATTGCGTTTAGGGCGTGCAAAGATATAAATAATTTCGATGATAGGATGTCAGCATTTACCAATAAAATAGATTGGTTCATTAATATAGGGGAATTAGATGTTCATTCACTTGATAGAAAAGTAAGAGAAAAAAAGAAAAAAACATAAGATTTACAGTAAATCTTGTGAGACAGTAAATAAATAATATGTAAAAATTTAAACATGACACGTGTTAGAAAAAAATAATATATGGAGGTTTAATATGTTAACACTTAATAAATTAACAATAGATCCCAAATCACTTGGAAAGAAATTAATTCTTACGAGTGTATCACCTTTTTACAAATATGAAGGTGGTGTTAGGGGAACTGAAGTTATTGGATATCGCTACGATATAGCTTGTGTAATACATGGACTTGAAAAGATTTCAGTCAAGATCGAAGGTCCACAGCAGATTCAAATGAATGATGGTGATGATTATCCATTCGTTAGATTTGAGGGAATTCAGATTAAAGCGTATGTAATCAATGGAACCGTTAATTTATCTGCTACAGCCGATAAAATCATCGAGATAAAGTCGTAAGGTCTGAGTATACACAGCTATGACCGTTCTGATGATGCCAATCGGGCATCGTTTCATAACGGTGTATGGAAAGGGTTAGTATTACCCTTTCCATACAAATGTAGCATGTAGCATTTATCAAAGATACATTAATTTGGATGCTAAATATCATTAACAATGTATCAATATAATTAGATGTTATTTCTTATAGATTTTAATATAAATTATTAAATCAATTCAACCTTGAAAAAGGAGGTAAGAAAAATGAAGCAAAGTAGAAAATATTTAATTACAATAAATAATCCTAAAAGTAAGGGGTTAAATCATGAAGTAATTATTGACAAGCTAAGCTCGCTGAGTACTATTGAATACTTTTGCATGGTAGATGAGATTGGCGGTGAAACAAAAACATATCATACACATGTGTTTATATATTCGCAATCTCCAATTAGATTTAATTCGATAAGCAAGAGATTTCCCCTAGCTCATATAGACAATGCTAGAGGAACATGCGAAGAAAATCGCACATATCTATTAAAAGAAGGAAAATGGACTGAAACTGATAAAATATCAACAACTGTTGAAGGAACATTCTATGAGTTTGGAGAAATGCCAGTAGATAAAAATCATGAAGAATATGGAGAAACTATGGCTATCATAGATGAACTAAAAAATGGAGATACTGAGTTTGAAGTATTGATGAGACATCTAAAGTGTGCCTATAAAATTAGAAATATAACTGATTTAAAGAGGGTAATAAATCAACAGCATCTTTCTAAGATACGTGACGTAGATGTCATTTTTATCTATGACCCAAATGGTATATATGATTGCAATTTGATATATCAGGAATATGGGATAGAGAAAGTGTGTAGAATCACTTCATATAGATACCCTATGAAATTTGATAATTATAGTGGAGAGGCAGTTATGGTTCTATATAACTATAAGTGCAATTTACCTTTAGAAGAATTGATAGTGCTATGTGAGGGATTCCCATTGTACTTAAATGCTAGGTATGAAAATAAGATAGCTGCATATACAACTCTCATTATACATTCTAATATCAATATTCCTGAATATAAGAAATGTGGGAGCAATCAGCAGTATAGAAAGTTTAGATCGTTATTAAAAAAATATATAAATGCAGAAAAGGGGGAATACATAACATGAATATTATGTATATAAAATTCAGACTTAAAAATGGTATGAGAAAATTAATAAAAAATCGCGATAAGAAAACTATTGCAATGATTGCAGTATATGCAATTATAGTGATGGCCTGCGTGTTAAAAGTTATTTCCGCAGAAGAAAATATAACTGAGGAAACGCTTTATGGTGAACAATTACAGATAGGGGAATTTATAGTTGTGATTCTGAAAATAATAGTGGTTACATTAGTATTTTTATATCTTATGGGACGTTCAAAGTCTGCAGAAATTATCAATAAAAACATAAAGTCTGTAGCTTTAAATAATAAGGTAGAAGAATCGCCTCTACTTATCAATCATTATGAAGGCAAAAATGGAATGATGGTTATGGAGTTTCTAATTCTGGGGTCATCGCCACATTTATGGCAAGACAAGCAGTCTGAAATTGAATCTGCCTTGAATATCATAATTACTGATATTAGATTCGGCAATACACGTAACACCATTTGTGTGAGTTATGCTCCGGTTAGAAATAATATCCCAGATTATATTCCTTGGAATGCGGGCTATTATGATACAAATGAGTACACTCTAGTATTAGGACAAGGTATATTTGGTCTTAAAACTGTAGATATATGCAAAATACCGCACATGTTAATAGGCGGTTCTACAGGTTCAGGCAAGACAATATTACTAAAATCATTACTATGGCAGTGTTCAATAAAATACAGCGATATATATATAGCGGACTTTAAAGGCGGTGTAGACTATGGTTCGTACTTTAAAAGGTGCACCCATATCATTACAGATGAAACTCAACTTATTACGACATTGCAAAAGATACTATTAGAACTAGAAGATAGAAAACAGCTTCTTGTTAACACAAAATTTAGGAATATAAAAGAATATAATGATAGTGCTGTGAGTTCATCAATACCACATATAATATTAGCAATAGATGAATATGCGGAAATAGCCGACAAAACAGGGTTATCAAAGGAAAAAAGAAAAAATATTGAGGAAATTGAAAGCATGATTGCAACGATTGCAAGACTTGGCAGAGCTTTTGGTATTCATCTTATAATTTGCACTCAAAGACCAGATGCAACCTTGATGTCGGGGCAGATACGGAACAATATTGATTTTAGAATATGTGGAAGAGCGGACGATGTGCTCAGTAAGATCATTTTAGATAATACTGATGCGTCGGAGAAAATTCCGAAGAGTGAACAGGGGCTATTTCTATGTAATGATGGAGAAATGATTAGAGGCTTTGATTATCATGAAGAAGAAAGTAGGTAAGTATGGATAAGAAGAAATATCCGACATTGTACAATATTGATGACATTCAAGCAATATTTAATATGAACAAGTCTACTGCATATAAGCTAATGCAGAGTCCCAATTTCCCAAGAATGAAAATAGGTGGAAGATATTATATAACTGAAGAAAATCTACTTAAATTTTTGAAACAAAATACAGGGAGAGATGTTCCGTTACAATAAGACGGATGTTAAAAGACTTCATAATTATTAACGAGAAATAGTTAAGCAAAAGTACAAATAAGATACATTTATAAACTTGATAAAATAGAACAATATGATAGAATATAAAAGTAATACAAGAATATATGAGTTTCTTGTGTATATATGAAAAATAGTATCAATGATATACGTTGATGCTATTTTATTGGGGGTATTCAGGGATAAGTTTTAGTCGTTGTCAATTACAATGGAAGGAGTTTGTATGAAGAAGGAACAAGTCAAGAAAATTGGTATTGCAGCAGCATTATCAACGTCGATGCTCACTACTACAGCACCAGCAGTGGTATTTGCAGATGGCGTACCTAATGCAGGAACTACTGCTGGCGTACCAAGCGGAGTAGCTACAGTTAATGCTAATCACGTAAAACCTGAAAACAAGGTTCAGGCAAAAGAAAACCTCAATAAAGCAGAACGTGAAATGAAAGCTGCAAAAGAGGCTATGGATAATGCTAAGGCAATCCATTCGGAAAATAGTGCTGAGTATGAAGCAGCGAAGAAAGCATACGATAAATCAGTTTCAGCCTATAATGAAGCAAAAGAAACTGCAGACAATTTATTTGCTAATGTTGTAGCAGACAAGACAAAATCTGTTAAAGAGGCTGCTCAGACTGAAGTTAATGCTAAAACTAAACTCGAAGCAGCAAAGAAAACTCAGACAGAGAAGCAAGAAGCATATAATAAGGCAGTAAGTGATAAAACTGCTGCTGAAGATGCTTTAAATGAAGCAAAAGCAAAACACCCTAATGCAGAAGAAACACTTGCACAAGATAAGACAGATGTTGAAACATCAAAGACTGAACAGAAAAAGGCTAATGAAAAGTTAGCAGAGGCAACAAAGAACCTTGAAGCAGCGAAGGCAAATCTGACAGAAGCTACCTCTAAGAAAGAAGGAACAGCAAAGACATTAGCAGATGCAAAGGCTGAGGTTCAGGCTGCTAATGCTAATGTTGCAAGCAAGCAGGCAGAACTTAATGATGCGAAGGCAAAGCTAGCTGCACTGACAGCAGGCTCTCCAGAGTATCAGGCAGCATCTAAGAAGGTAAGTGATGCACAGGAAGCATTAAACAATGCGAATGCAGCTTTAGAAAATGCGAAGAACAACGAAGCAGCAAAGAAATCAACCTACGAAGCAGCGAATAAAAAGTATACTGAAGCTCTTGCAAGCGTGGCAGAGTATCAGGCATTAAAGACAGAGCTAGAAAAAAAGAAAGAAGCAAAAGATGCAGCTTCTAGAGAGAAAGATACAAAGACTCAGGCGAAAGCAGATGCTGAAAGTGCAGTAAATACTGCAAATGGAGAACTAAATACGCTTCAGGACAAGGTGAATGAAGCTACACAGAAAGCATCAGAGGCAGAGAATGATTTAAACAATGCGAATCAGGCACTAGAGACTGCAAAGACTAATTATGAGAAAGCTAAGGCTGATGCAAAGTCAGAACTTGAAGCAGCGAAGCTTGCTCTAAATAATGCTGGAATTGAGTTCCTTAACTCCAAGGCTACATATAAAACGCTGGAGCAGTGGAATCAGGCACTAAAGAACACTAGTGATAAAGACATTCAGAATTTCTTTAAGCTTCTTGGTGATAAGCCTTATACAGACGAGAACGACAATACTCAGAAGAATGCTGACGGCAGTGTAAAGACTGTATGGCAGCAGAGAATTGAGAGTCTATCTTCGCCAGAGGCACTACTCAAGGCTATGGATATGGTTGATCAGGTCAACGAGAGAATCGCTAGAAACGATCAGCCAAAGGGTTCTAAAACACCATCTAAGGTCAATGTAGATATGATGCTCTACTCCATGATTTCAAATGCACTTTGCATGAATATGGAAGCTCATTCTCTTGTAAGTACAAAAGATCGTGGACTTAGAGGCCCAGATGCTGTTTCAGAGTGTCAGGCATTCGGATTCCCTACGATTGAATCTGCGGTTAAGGCTTGGTATGAAGATGAGAAGGCTGAATATGACGCTGGTAATAGAAACTTCCAAGAAGTAGGACATTACCTAATTATCAGAAGTGCTGGCGGCTCTGATAGTGTTATTGGCTGCTCTACATCAGAACTTGGTGGTCATACTATCAATTTCAGTAGAAATGATAATCTTTATAGAAATGGTATGACTACTGCCGAGTTCAGAGCAGGTCTAAGAGCGCAAATAGCTACTAAAAAGAAAGCTATTGACGATGCAGAAGCGAAACTTGAAAAGTTAATCAAAGACGAGATACCAGAGTATAAGGCAGCAAAGGAGGCTGTAGTAGAGAAGCAGTCAGCAAAGGCTGCAGCAGATAAAAAGGTAGCTGAAGCAAAACAAGCAGTAGAAACAAAGAAAGCAGATATAGTAAATCTTAACAAAACATTTACTAATGCAACCAATGAGTTAGATAAGGCAACTGAAAAGTATAATACTGCAACTGATGCGTATACTAATGCTCAGAACGTGGTATCAGCTTATGAAGCAGCTCATCCTGATGTAGCTACTAAGGTAGCAGATGCAGAGCAGTCTAGAGATAATGCTAAAGCAGCATATGATGCTGCAAAGGTGAGCCTAGAACAAGCACAGGAAGCAAAGGCAAATCGAGAAGGCGAACTTGCTGCAGCGAAGGAAGAATTTAGACAGCTAAATGAAGATGCTTCTAAAGCTCAGGATAGGGTAACTGAAGCACAGGCTGAACTTGATAAAGCTAATGATAGAGCTACTAAGGCAGCACAAGCAGAAGTTAATGCGACACAGGCAGATAACGATGCACAGGCAGATGTAGCTGCTAAGACATTAGAGAAGAATAATAAAGAGACAGCAGCTAATCAGGCAGCAATAGATAAGAATAATGCAGATGATGCAGTGACAGCAGCTACAAATAAACTAGCGACAGATGAAGCAGCATTTAAAGAGGTTACTGATTCAAAGGCGGTGGTAGAGGAGAAAGCAGCGACATTAAATGCAGCTCAAACTCTGCTAAATACAGCTAATAATGCTGTTACAGAAGCCACATCAGCACATGACGATGCGGTAGCTAATAAGGCTGCAGCAGAAGTTCTATTGACAAAGGCACAGGCAATAGTACGCACTAACCCTGCTACTTACGCTGATTTCCCAGAATTAGTATCTGCAGAGAATGCATATAAGGCAGCAGAAAATGTAGTAACAGCTAAGCAAACTGCACTTGCTGCTGCACAGGCAACTGCAAATGCTAGTGAGACAGTGCTAGAAAATGCAAAGAGAGATTATGAAAATGCTCTTGTTTCATACAACATGGCAAAGACTGACCTTGAAGAATTTGTTTATACTCTTTCAAGAGGTGCTGACCAAGTGTGGACACTCGGTTCGAATGGACAGGCAACATATAGAGTAACTTGTAGAAATGCTGTAGAGAATGAGAAAATCTTCGACAACTTTACAAAGGTTACTGTTGATGGTGTAGAAGTAGATGCAAGTAGCTATTCATCGGCAAAAGGAAGCCTTATACTTAACCTAAATAGCGGTTTCCTAAATAAGCTGTCTGCTGGCAACCATAATGTGGCTATTTCATTTGCAGATGGAGAAGTGGTTACAACTAGCTTGAAAGTTGTGCACCCATCTCAGGTAGCAGGAAATATAAGAACAGGAAGAGTGAATAGCAGAATTAATCGCAATCATCCAAAGACAGGTGATGAAAACAACTTGATGGCTGAAGGCCTAATATTCATGCTTTCTAATCTAGCACTTGTTAAACTGCTAAGACGCAAGAGAAGCACACGTTAAAGGATACTAAGATGTGGAAGGTGAGATATATCACCTTCCCGTTTTCTTAAATTAATGAATTAGAATTGCTATATGTGTGTTGTATTATATACAGTTATTTAATTAAAGGAGAAAATAAATTGTTTGGAAATTTTGTAAATCGTTTAAATGAGAAGAAAAAGATTATTATCCCAAGCATGCTTGTGCTTGTACTAATTATCGGTGGTGCTGTATATGGAATAAACCATAACAAGCCTATCGAAAAGAAACCTGCCAAGAAGGCAGTTCATAAGGTTAAGGAAGAGAATAAGCCAGAAGCATCCAGTGAGGCTGCTCCTAGCGAATCCGCTACTAGCTCTAGCGAGGCAAGTAAATCTGTAGAGAGTTCAAAGCCTAGCAAGGCTGAGAAGAAGGCAGAAAAAAACTCATCTGCGAAAAGCGGAAGTGTAGCTGCTTCTAGTGGAAGCTCATCCAGCACTCAGGCAAGCAAGCCTAAAGAGCCTATCTATGGAACTAGAACTGTGCAGAAAGCTGTTCAGGTATATGATCCAATGAAGGAGTCTTATATACAGTGTGCTTGTGGTTGCAGGAATCCAAGCAGAGAACATCTTATAGCTCATGCGGAAAGAAATGAACCAAGCAACACAAAGCGTGTATATGTTGGTGGATATGTTACTAAATATGAAACTGTAACGGAAAGGTATATCATTGGATATAAGTAGGTGACAATATGAGAAGTATGATTGATGGCGCACTAGAGGGTTTTGCCTTAAGCGCTATAATAATATTGCCACTAATACCAATCATGCTTCTATATGATTATTTTCTTAGAAAGTGTGGTTCAAGAGGTAAAGCAATACTCTGTATGGTGTTGGTATTCTACGGAGTAGGCTTTGTTGGAGCATTAGTGGATGCGGTAATGGCTTAACCGAGTAATAGATTTGCTGGTTATCCCAATAAGGGATTTTTAATATGTAAATGTATAGTTAGTATTCAAATAGGTACTGGAAACAGGTACTGAACTTTAGAGAAAACGCTATAAACTAGTGATTTCAGCTGATACAAGTCACATATATGGAGGTCTGCAAAACCTTTATCCCCAGTTCGAATCTGGGTGTCGCCTCCATAACTG
>ERZ773074.70-NODE-70-length-53413-cov-6.255463_pt1 | contig 53413 bp, 49 predicted proteins | sample MGYA00580615_ERZ773074 | MGnify/ENA primary metagenome ERZ773074 (study PRJEB29015, sample SAMEA2738126) | human oral metagenome | biome: human oral; feature: human-associated habitat; material: saliva | place: China | collected 2160 ...
TTTGGGATTTGAGACCAAAACGTTCACGAAGAGCGTGGTAAAGAGCCGATTGTAACTCACTTTGTTTCAACACAAAATCATGATTGAAAATATACTGTGATACGTAATTACAAGCATCACGATAAGCAATGAGGGTATCAAAAGCGCTTTTTCTATCGTCTTCGGATTGAAACACAATGCGTAATTTGGATGTCAAATTGATTTCCATTTACGGACTCCTTTCACTAATCTTCATATATATAGTATATCATAAAGGTTTAGTGAAGTCAATAGATAAATGATATTTTATCAAAAATTTAAGAAAAAAAAACGATTTCCTCCCCCGATTGAAATCGAGGGTTTCCACCGTTTAGGTATTCATATGAACCTTTCGGTTCATTGTTTTCTATTATTAATGAGTCCCTACTTTTCGAGCCGTAATGGTCGGATATTCCCGGAAAAGAATATCCTTCCAAATTCCAATTTCACGCTTACCGGATTCACTAGAGTCTGATAAGTGGGCGACATTTTTGATGGTATCTCCATCAACAGTTCCGAATCGACCACGAAGAGTATTTTCTCGAGCCTCTTTTGGATTGGTGTCTCCAAGTGCTGCGCGTGCACATGCAATATCACTTTCGTCATCACAAGTGAGGATTCCTATTAGTACAGGACCAGACATCATATAATCAATGGTCTCATAAAAGAATGGTTTATCCTTAATGTGTTCGTAGTGCTCTTCTAATTTCTCACGAGGGGGCTCTGGCACAAGAACTAAGTCATGGAGTTTACCCCAAACACTCATTTCTTTTAATATTTCTTGAGAGTGTTCGATGCCATCAGGTTTGATAATGAGGAGAAGGTCGTTGACATTTGCAGTTTCATTTTTTGCCCGTTTGATTTGACAAACGATATGAAAAGCGACAAAGGCACATAGGTTTAATGCGGTAACGAGTAGTACACTCATAAACACTTCATAAAAGGTGTGTCCCACATTGGTCACGCTGAACACAAAGGCCCAAAATAATGTGATGGCAGTTGCGAAGAAAATTTCTGGTAGATAAGTTTTAATGAATTTCATAAAGTCCCTTTCTATTGTTGCATGTCCTGGTAGCGATTGGCGTCGAGCGCTCGTTTGGTGTCGCTAGTAAATTTTTCACGCTCACGCGCTTCACGAGCGACCGTATTCATATTATCTGCAAATCTGGCAATTAAATCAGGATGAGCATTAAGCCTTCCACCCATACCAGATAGTACGGCTAGAATCATGGCGATACCAACATTAGTGGAATCCAGTCTTTCAGATACATCTTCATCTTGCACGGGAATGACTGTCGCACTACCTGCATCCTTAGTGAAGTTAATGGCAAAGGCCTTGGCTGTCAATTTCACCTGCTCCGGGTAGAGTGCATCGATAATGTCACATTGCTCGGCATAGGATAAATTTAAAAGAATGAGACTCATTTCTGACCATACACCAACAAGGAGAGGCTCGATATCAAAATAACGAATCGTGTGAACTTCACCCTGATGATAGATTTGTTTGGCTACTGGATTTTCAAGCGACTTGTGCAACGTTTTGACAAGGAGTCTCGCCAGGGACTTTGGTTTCTTTTCGTTTGATACAGATACCAATTGCGCCAACTGAGGTGTGATGATATTTGGTTTGACCTCTTTTAGTAGGTCGTCTAAATCAAGCATGTTTTAACCTTTCTAGTTCAATAGCTACCCGGTCATCAATTTCTTGCCACGATTGTTCGGGATGGATATCAATGAGGAAGCTCCCTGTTTTTGTGAGCACGAGAATGGTGCTCGTTTTCGAATTATGAATGTGTGCACTCTTGATATCGGCGTGAGCCTCAGTTAAATGTGCAATGAGTTTGTTCAATTCTTCGAGTGTCATACATAAAGCCCTTTCTGTTTTTGGGATTGGTTCCCGGTTGGTGGTAGGGGTGGTAGTTTGAGAAGTTCGTTTTGAGATGGTGGTTTTGGTCCAATGAATGTCATTTGGAGTTCCTTTCTAGTTGTCCAGTTTCATGGTTAGGCGATTGAGTTGTTGAATGATTGCCATCTGAGAATTGAGGACTTGTGATAATCGGTCAGCGACAAAGTCCGCGTTTTGGTAGGTGCCGTCACTTTTGTTGAGGTAGTCTTCAATAGCGTGGAGGATGAGGTCATTCATAGTGATGCCTTTGTCCGAGGCAAGTAGCTGGACTCGACGCTTAAGACGGGAGGGCATAGAAATGTTTAATTTCTGTTTTGCTGGTTTGATGGTGGACATCTAGTGTTCCTTTCTAGCTGTAGGGTGCAAGTTTCCTGTTCTTTGGGAAGATATGGTGATATTTTGCATAAAATTGAACAGAATTGGGAAATATTGTGATAAAGTAGATGATTGTGGTGAGATGTGGTAAAAATGTGGGTGATTGTGGTAAGAATGTGGTGAAATGTGGGATAATTTATGATAAATGCGGGAAAGTGTGGAAAAAGATGGGAAGTTGTGGTAAATGTCGGTAAGAATGCGGGAGATTATGGGTGAATGTGGTGTGATATGGTACGAATATGGAATATCATTGATGAATGTGGTGAGATTATGGGAAATTGTGGGTCATTTATTTTGAGACTGATGATTACGAATCATTCATCGAGTTATATCTTCGTCACATGTGTCACAGGTGTAGATGTGGATGTTAAGTGATGTGAGTGGTGATGCACCGTCTGTCACGCGCAATAGTTTCGGCACATTCGTGTAGGTTATATTGATGCGAATGAGGGAGTGTTATGTGAGGTTGAATGGGTTGATAGTACGGTGTTGATATGCTCAAAAACCTTGATATGACGCGGTTTCTGGGGTATCTGGTGTGGTGATAACGGGGTTATTTGGCGGTTACGTATTGTTGCGTTGTTAACGGTGACATGTGTTGGTGGTGGGGTATTTATTGGTGCGTGTTGACGGTAAATACTGTCGGTAGGGTATTCGGTGGTGGTGTGGTGGTGAGGTATTCGATGGTATGTGTTTATGATGTGGTGTTGGGGGTGGGTGTTTATGGCGTAGTGTTGGGGACAACTATCGTTTATAGTTATATTATAACATAGTTGGGGTGGTTCGTCAAGGGTTTTGAGTATATTTTGGGTAGGGGAAGAGCATAAGGGGATTTTTATTTACAACAACCGATAAATGGCGTGGTTATGCAGATTTCAAATATGTCATATTTTACAATTTTTTTACAAATTTTGAACACCTTGACATACACTGATTAGTGTGTTATACTTAAAACATAAACCAGAAAGGATATAATTATGCCGAAATTTAATCGTAAATTATATGACGAAAACAATCAACACAATCAATTAGGAAGTGTTGATTTATCAGACACAATATCGATGAGTAATATCGAAACATCAACAACACAACCAAATACGGATGAAATCACCGACGAGCAGCCAACTGAATTAACAGCGGACGGTAAAATTAACGAATCAACAATGGACGGTTCATCACCATTGGATTTATCAGAAACACAACCACTACCCGTTATCATTCAACCACCAAAAGTGGTGCACGTCATTCCAAATTGGGCTAAGGGTTTGATGATATTTGCATCATTTACAATCCTAATGACAGGAGTTGCATATATGGGTAGAGCATTCTCAGATGTTCCAAGTAGTGCCGTATCGGTGACGAAAACTGCCAAGGAAGACCAAGACTCAACAAAAGAATTCACTGCAGAACTCAAGAAGGCGGCTGACGCCACCGGAACACCTTACGCTATCACAACCGAAGTCATCGGTGGTGGATACGTAGTCGGTATTACAACCTATAACCCTGAAAAGGTGACTGACATGTATATGGACTACGCACTAGCGAAACCTGAAGTCGCTCAAACACCGTTGACTGATGATAAGGCGAAATCAATCGAGGTTGATTTGTCGAAGGACCTACCAACCATCAATAAAACAATCGTAGTCAAGGACAAATCAAAGGTCACAATGGAAACCTATCAACACGATGACAAATATCACACCGTATTACTATATGACGGTAAACCATTCGCTTATGTCGCTACTGACAAAGACGGTGTGCACACAAACTATGTAACATCTTATTATGTGACAGACGTCGCAGCACAATAAAAATAAACCCTGTATGAGGGTTTATTTTTTTGGTTCATATATTAGATTATAAAAACCATGTCGCAACATGGTTTAATTTATTTTGACACCGACAACCGCAGATTTTTTAAATGAACCTACAGTTCGAGAATCTTTTGACACATCACGATTGTCGCCCATTACGAACAGATGACCGTCGGGAACAGTGATGTCAAAATTTACAGTTTTGAACGCCTCAGTATTTGCGGAATCCAAATAGTATTCATTGTACGCCACGTTATTAATGAATAATTGGCCGTTTACAACAGTGACCCTATCACCACCGAATCCAATGACACGTTTGACGATGTTTTTGCTAGGACCGTTGTCAGCTACGCGCTCCTTCAACACCACAATGTCGAATCTATCGACCCTGTCATATTTAGAGATGAGCATGAAATCCTTATCGTGTAATGTTGGTAGCATAGACGGACCGGATACACGAACAATGCCGAAACACATTTGAAATGCTATTAACAATACACCAATGATTAGAAATATATATCCTTTTAATATTGGCGATTTTGGTTTGTCCAACACCAATGGATTATTGTCCTCAGGCTCAATACCTAATGATTGAGCGAGTTTATTTTGTTTTTCTTCAATGTAATTCACAACTAACCTTCCTATTAACGTTTCCAATCTTCTGGTTTATCAGAATCATTTTTGACGCTATCATCCACTTGTGGTTTACCACTGAGTGACGCAGCGCTCGGAATTTCACCATGCACTTGCACAAGACCAATCTGATTAATTGATGGCGCCCAATTTCCGGTCATTGTAATTGGTGAGGCTCCATCCTTGACAAAATTAACCGTGAACTGTTGCACGTTATCGTTATTAGATTTGTAAGCCTTCAAACTTGACGCATCAACATCGTAACCAGTGATAATCAAAGATTTAACGAGATTGAATACGCCACTCTCGGTCAAATACAAACCTGTATCTTGACTATTCGACACATTTTGGTCAGCCTTGATTTTGCTAATAGACGCTACCAAATGGTCACTAATAACTTTAGCATCACCAGCTGTCAATGGCGCATCCGAGCGTTCCAATGATTTCGTAGCACTGGCTTCATCCTTACCCTTTGGTTTGATTGATGGTTCTGTTGCTGAAGTTGTGGTATCCGATGGCACATCTAATTGTTTTGTGGTTGTTGTTTGTTCCACCGTCGGTTCTTCAGTTGTCGACTCTGCTGGTTTGTTGTTCATTGCCCGAACCCCGATAGCCAACGCAATAATTGCAACAACACTACCCGCAATAATAGCGTATTTTACAATTGGACGTCGATTTTCACCGTTGTCGTCATCTTCATAATCTTCATCATCACCATCGTAATCAGTTTCATATTCTTCATCTTCGACAGTGTTGTCATCATATACGTCTTCATCATAATCATCATCATGACGATGTCTATTAAATTTTGGCATAATTATATCCTTTCTGGTTTATGCTTTAAGTATATCACAAATCTATCAATTATGCAATAGCAAACAAATACCCCCGAAGAATATATTCCTCGGAGGTATGCGTTGATATTTATGGTTGTAGCTGGTCAAAATCAACAAATTCAGACAAATCCTCAGGTGTTATCTCAAATGGGTCCTGAGCGTGTTCAAAATGCTCAACATCTTCATGATGTTGCTCGAATTCAGGTGGTAATTCATCATATAATGAAGACTCATGATTACTCACCACTACTGGCGGGTTATATTCCGTATGATACGGGTTTTTTACAACTTTATGATTTTCATCATTCGTGACCGGTGCATTCGGCTGCCCAACCTCATCTTTAGTGGGTTTCATTTCTTGTTTTTCATTATGCGCCTTGATGATTTCATTTTGAATGAGCATGTTCTGGTCAATTTGTTGAGCCAAATCTTTGAAACTTTGCAATTCTTCATCCCGAACCCTGTCTTCGTGTGCGGCAGCTCGCAACTCATCCATGTCGGGGGCGTCAATTACAGTTTCAAGAAACGCATCGAATCCGCACCTAACCATATAATCACGAAGTTTTGGTGCCGGATTTTGTTGCCTATCCAAATCTTCAAATACACGATGTGCAGTTTCATGGTTCCTCACATAATATTCGATGAATTTAGCTCGCATTGCAGGTGTAAGGAACGTCACCTTCTCATCGTTCGTATTGATTTCCGGTAACTGTTCACGCTCAACAACCTTGGCAGGTTCTTGTTTTTGCTTCACACCTTGTTCATTTGCGTGACCTTTTAACATATTAGACAATCTATCCAATCCAATTGCCGTACCTAGTCGATACTGTTTAATGCGGTCGCGTAAGCTGTCAGCCGCCGAATGTTTTAGTTTTGTGGCACCTTCAGAGGTTTGATTGAGTTTTTCTGAGACGAACTCGCGAGCCGACTTAATTTTCGATTTCGAATCCGACCAAAATTGATTAGCCTTCTCAGTTGTTGCATGTAGTGCCATTTGGAATTTATACGAAACAGACTGATGAGTTTTTTGTGCTGTTTCCTTTGCCGAATTATACGTAGCTTTACCAATATCACCAATCGTATCGACCAAGTCTGGACCAAATGCCTCGCGACGTTTGATTCGAGCATTTCGATATTCGTTTAAGCTATAAATAATACTTTCGCGTAATGCCATATCTATTTCCTTTCGTTTACCTTACTACTATTATTATACCACAAAAAAAAACATAATTAAGAGTATATCTTAATTATGTTGATTATCAGCGCTATTTTCTTTATAGAAGTTATCCATAAAGTTATCAAGATTGATTTCGACTTCTAGAGACTCCAATTCATGAGTGCGTGTTTGTTCTTCATTTTCTTCACGCATTTGTTCCAGTTCTTCAAAAATCTCCATATATCGAACCCATTGTGACACATCAAATTTAACAGGGTTTATCGGTGTGACGACTATTTGCGATTTCTTCGGCACCATTTTTTTTTCGTTTGGGATTGTTGATGATTTTGTCATCGTCAAATGCCTGTCGATTGCATCTGTCAACTGATTAAAACTAGATGGCTTGATAACACCGCGCTCTTCTTTGCCCCGAACACGAGATACTTCTGGGTAATTCTCATACACTACCACATGGACGTGTAAATGTAAGGTGTCATGTTGAATTGCCGCCACCATTTGTGGGTCGCGATAATTCTCGGCATCAACCATCGATTGCACACCAAATCTAACCGCATGTCGAAGTCTGACATCATCGTAATTATATTGGTAATCACCTTTTTTAGTAATTTCAGTATCTTCCTCTACAATACCTTTTTCCACTAAATATTCGGGCGCAAAAGATATAACCATCTGTTGGATAGCCCGGTTACCATCTTGTAGATATCCCTCGACCACATCCGCTAACCTTAGTGTTTCAGCTCTAGAAATAGATGTATTATCCAATGTGAATGCTACACCGTCGCCCTGTTCCAACGAACCACTGGGGCTAATATACGACAATGATGCATCACACGCGTCATCTCTAGAAACGTAGTCGGTTATAAAACCCTTAACGGATTTTCCACGAGAACCACCAATATTAAATTGACTTCGTACAATAACATTACTACCACGAGATTTAATCATGTTTCGTAATCACCTCTGGTTTTTCCACTAATAACCGCTTAACCAATAGTTTAAACTGCTCTGTTCGTTTTTCCCGACTCATACCTTGTGTGACCAACAATAAATTATTTAGTAGTTTCATAAGTAACTCACGGTTCACCCCAAACGTTATTGTTGTGAAGTCTACAACATCATGTTCCGATGTAAAAACTTGACCATCTACTATATCAGCTGGTGACGCGGGTTGATTGAATTCATCAGTGCCAAAATATGGATTGTCCAACGTCGGCACATCCACAACGACAGAATTCTCTTCCTCTCCGACAGGTAAAAATCTTTCTGGGCTGGCATGAGCGGGTTCAATATCGCTTTCCTCTTGGTCAGAATAATCCGCTAGCATAATACGAATCATTTTTTCAGTCAAATTATCAGGTAATTCGACATCTTTTTCCGGCGGTGTCAATTCTCTAGATAGTTCGGCAACCGTACCTTCGCCAAGAACCTCACCTTTAAATGAATCGGAATCAATAAATACTTTTTTCGCAGATAGTGTTAACAATTCCATACTAGGGTTGAACAACTTATCCATCGACGGAAAAATGATTAACTTGAGCGGTTTTTTTTCGCCACGGAAGGATAGGATGGTGTGCTTTCTCATCCCAATCAATGCGAACCCACTTATTGGTTTCGAACTTGGTAATATTTCAAATCCAATAATACCATCACCATCACGGAGGTATGCCACATCGTCATCCCTCATCAACCTACGGAAAAGCGCTGGCGCAACACTAGGATTTAGCGTTTTGATTTGTTCATCAATATTCATTCCCAATACCCCCTAGTTTTGTGGGATTTCGACACGATTACCCGTGTTGCTATCACTCTGACTCGATTGTGACGATTGTGAAGATTGTTCCAACTTAGTTTTTAACTCATCAACCTGTTTTTGTAGAGCATCTTTATCGGATTTTGCCTTGGCCAATTCTGAATTGGCATCTTGGACACTCTTTGTGGCATCTTCTAATTTCTTACTGTATTCTTCAGCTAATTTTGCACGCTCTTTTTCAACCTCTTCTTGTATCTTTTTATCAACGGCATCTTGTGTACTAGTTGTCGTTGTAGTGGTTGCATCAGTTGTTGTGGTTGATGATGATGTGTCAATCGTTGATTGCTGTTGATTTGTTGACGTCAACACATCATTAATGGTTTTGTTCTCAACCTCTTGCTTGGGTGCTGGTGCATTAAAATGACGAATAATTGGAATAATCGAGGCGCCGATTCCAGACACGACCATAATACCCAATGCGATAAACAATAATATTTTCTTTTTGTTGATTTTCAAACCTTGTTTACGCTTGCTATCAAATGTCATATCGACCAACTCTGGTTTTTCGCGTTTAAACAATTTCAAAAATGATTGCTTATTCAACCACGGTTTCCAAAATGTAAATGGTGATGTTTCACTATCTGAATGTTTTTTTGCTCTCGATAAATTGTTGTCGTTATTGTGTAATTTACTCACAGTAAAACTCCTTGTTTCTATTTCTTATATCTCTATTATATCACAACAAAATCAGCATTACAAGATGTAAATGGCACATATCGATTTCTTGAGAACTACCCAATAATATGGTATAATAAAGTGAATAGAACACTAGAAAGGACTTATTATGTCAGATAACAAGTCAAAAGACGCGTTTAATCGAAAAGGTGGGAAGAACAAAAACACCAATGAAAATGCGCAAGGTAACCCAGAAATCGAAAAGCCACCAAAGAGTGACCAACCCAAACCAGAAACAGACGCTGCACCAACCACATCAGATACACCTAGTGCATCAGGTGGTGGTAAATTAGCATCAGTTTTACAAAAGGGTAAGGATTTAGTGAAGTCATCTGCCAAATCCACAGCTAAGAGTAAGATTAGAAATTCTGATAGCGACGCCGGAAAAGTTTATAGAGCATACGAAAAAACTAAATCAGCAGTAATGAAGACCCGGAAATACGTTGGTTGGCTAGTAAAATACGTAAAATTTTGTGTATCCAACCCCGTTGGTTGGGTATGTGGTATTATTACTATTTATGTATTAGGTAGTGCCACAATATCAGTCACAACGTCCATGAAAGAGGCCGCTGATAGTTTGAACAACGTGACAGACTCACAGATTAACGACGAGTCAAATACCGACGGCGAAAAAGCAACAATTATCTTAATGAGTTGTGGAACACGACATTCATCTAAACCAACCGGTGAAACTAGCTCCGACGTAGCATCGGATGCAGACTGGACTAAAGAAGGTACCACGGCATATAAAAATGCCAAAGCCGTCTTCGACGCATGGGTAAACGCCGGATTATCTGGTGAAGCTGCCGCTGGTATTGTTGGATGGGTAAACTCGGAAGGTGGGTTTGACGTTATCGGACGTGCCGAGGGGCATTACGGTGGTGGATTATCAGACTCAATCGCCCATGGCGCTGTACCAATTCCATCCACAACCAAATACGCAGTTGGTGGTGGTGGTATTTATCAGTTCACACCTTATACAAATTATGCACCATTGAATGACCCTAAATGGGAAGACGGTGATGCAATGACTAAATATGTCATTAGTTTATTACCTGGTTCATGGATTCCTGAGGTACCAAGTCTTGGATTAATGCACGATATGACTGGAACACCACATACATTTGAACAATTTGCTCAGGAAACCGACCCAACTCAAGCCACCCTAATGTGGAATTCATACGAACGCGGTGACCAAGCTCACATTCGTAAAGAACAAAAACAGGCAGACGCTAAGAAGGCCAATGAAGTGTTCAATAAAGAAGGTCATAAATTCGACCGTGCCAAATTCGATAGTACATTCGGTGCATCAAAATCGTCAGATGGCTCATCAAGTAGTTCATCATCTAACAAGAAAAAGGTTAAATGTGGTGTATCAACTGGCGGTGGAAAAGGTTGGCAATCTAAAGGTGGTAAGCATAATTACTCTAATGGACAAGGTTGGAGACCTGAAGAATTACCAAACGACCTAAAACAGTATGCCATCGACCCGAAATCACTCGGTATAACCTATAACAAGTCTGATGGTTGGGACCCTATTAAACCGCACTCAATCATGCATGACCAATGTACCGGATTATCAGCGACATTAATGCACTACCTATGGCAGAAAGACGGTCGCCACCCAACACAATTACAAGGTAACGGTAACCAAGTAGTAAATAATTGGGTAGCAACATACGGTGGTAGTCAATCAAGCGAACCAACGTCTGGGGCCGTATTTTCAACGCCTGGACCAGGTTCCGCTGGACATACTGGTGTCGTATCGCACGTATTCGACGATGGTTCCATTCTCATCGTAGAACAAAACGTAGGTAACTTATCAGGTGAAGCATGCGGACTTCCGTTCACATGGGATTATCGTATTGTCTCAGCTGACGCAATCAAATCACAAGGATATAGCTTCTACAATCCAGGTGATAACGGTTTTGAAATCAATGACCAAGCCAAATCATTGGCATAATAAAAAAGAACCTCAGCGAGGTTCTTTTTGTTGTGTTAAATTCGTTTATTTAGATAACGAACAGTAAACCCGTTACCGATACCAAATCGACGCACAGATAAATTAGTTAACGGTTTTGGTGTTTCTGATTTGTTAGTAGTCGCTGGCGCTTGTGCACTCTTAGTGACTTCACCACTCACCTTCTCAACTTTATCGATAGGTGTTTCACTAACTGGTTCAATTACTGGTTTTTTGGTCGATGGTAAATCAAGCACCGGAACTGCTATCGTTTTGGTTAACGCATTGTCCCCCTTGATTGCCAAACTACCGGAAACCTTTTGAACGGTATATTCACCATCGGTATGGGCAACCGCTTTGAAATCACCGATTCCAATTGCACGAACTACATGTGATAATGGTTGGATTTGTAAATCAGGTAACTTTCCAGATGTGATTCCAGATATCGCATCCGTCTTATATTTAGAAATCGCAGCTGTCGTCTTCGTTTTCCACGCTTCAACACCATCTACAGGGTTAAGGAACGCTTGTATTTGAGCAAGGTCTTGTCTAATTTCAAAAGGTGTGCGACCAATGTCACCAAAATCTACAACATGTTCACCTGATAATTCAACCGAACCAGCCATCTTATTGCGAGCGTATTGTAATTGTTTGGTCAATTTATCCTTAACAGCTTGTGATTGACCTGACGATTTAATTGCGTTGCCAATTTCATCAAATACCTTATTCGCTGATGTTTGGGTTGTGATTAAATCATCCAATTGTGGTTTGTATCGTTTGACATCGGCGTCAGTTGCTTTGATGCGCCCACGTTCTTGTTCGAGCCATTTGTTAATGATTTTGACATTTGCTTCAACATTATCTCGATATATACCAGCCTTGACACCCTCTGCTTCGTTCGCCTTTTGAACATCTGCAATTTTCTTCAATACTGATTTTCTACCATTAATGGCTGTTGTAACATCTTTAACCTCAGTATCAAGACTTACACTTTCCGTCGTCACAAGGTTAGCTCTATCTGTCTCTGTTGTATCAATCGCAACACCGTTTGATTGCTTGCTATCATGAGCGATTCGCTTAACTGCATCCATATTACCAATAATACCATCTTCAAAATGATTATTGGTTTGTGCAAACTTTTCGATATCCATATTCGTATCGCGAATAAGCTGTTTGATAGAGGTGTCAGCTCTGACTGTTTTAGTCTCTTCGAGGACATCCATCAATTCAGTCAATTTGGTTTCAAATTCCTTAGCCTTTGTTCGCAATTCTGAAACAGTTTTGATGTGGTCCTCACTTGTTGTTAGTTGGCTGCCACTTTGAACTGCTTGTTGCTTCAGCGCCAAAAGTTTGCCGCGCAATAATTCAATTTCCATCATTGTATATCTTGCACGTTCGAGTTCTTTACGTTTGGTGCGATAATCCCCAGAAATTGTATCATCTGTTTGATTAATCCATGTATATGTTGAGCGCAGTTGTGACACGAAGTCTTCATATGATTCACGTTGTTGTTCATTCGAAGTATTTGTATCAGCATTTGCTGTTGTCACCGTGGTCAACGCACCAACCGTACCAAGACCCACCAAGTGAGCCATTTTTAATTGTTTCATAGGTGTTTCCTTTCGATTCTTATTACCTAGTTATATTATATCACAAAGGAATAAAAAAAGCGATAGTAAAAAGCGCCACATTGGCGCTTTCTTACGTACCGCTCGAAATTCCGAGCCAGCTATACAAGGTGTCACGTGCCATTTCAAACAATTTCATTGGACCTTCGATACCACCCATAAGGATAGAACCTGCTACGGCTACCAATAGACATTGCCACCACGTTGGTAATTGAGACCGTTGACTGAATTTATGGACGAAGAATGATACCACCGCCATTACAAATCCAATAACGAGAATCATGATACCAATACCTTGTGCACCGTCATCACCTAGACCATTTTTGAAGAATCCTTCAAGACCTGTTCTGAGGTTTGACCAGAATTGACCACCGTTTCCAGCGACACCAAAGTAAAATAGTGCAGTATTCATGAATATATATCCTTTCTATTTTATATACTAATTATACCACAAAAAAATAAATGATGCAAGTGTTTGCATCATTTATTCACCCATCAACCCTCACGAGGGTCTTGTTTTGGACTCTGACGTTTCTCATTTTTGCGTTGTCGACGAACCGACTCTTGATTTTGAGATTGGTCAGGAGTTGATTGAATTGGCCTAGGTGTTTCTTGAACACGTTTTTCCAATCGTTTTTGAGCCTCTTGTCGAGATTCTCTCGTAGTTGACAGATTAGATTTGACCTGACCCCCGTTTCGAACAATATGTTCGTTTCGTTGGTCAATCTTGCGTTGAGCATGTGTTTGTGTGAGTTTTTGTGCACCGAACGCACCACCGACAGCGTGTGCAATTCCGGCTGTCGCCATACCCTTAACGGAATCCTTATTGAGTTGTGTCTTATGGTCAACCCCACCCATAGCCATCATCGTCTTACCAATTGTCTGACGGAATTTACCGATAGATTTTTCAGGTTTTCCAGATGAATTTGTAGTTGTAGGTTTTGACCCAACGCTCTTAACCGGTTTCTCAGAAGGTGGTATTGGTGACTCTGATTTAGATACTGACGATTGTGACACTTCAGATGAGGTCTCATTCGCAACAGAAGAGACGCTCTTATCTGATTTATCCTCGCTACTTGCAACAATGGATTCAGCATTGTTTGCGACTTCCGCCGCATTTGCAACCGTTGATTCCGCACCTTCAACATTTGTGAGAGTACCATTATTGGTGATTGACCCACCAGCACCTTTATCGAGGGTATCTCGTTGTAGGGATTCTTGTTGTGAGTTAACAGAACCACCTTCGGTGTGTGTTTGTGTGTCACTGATTGAACTTTGGGCGTTCGGTTGACCACCCTTAACGTTCTTGTCACCTGTTTCAGGAGTAACTTTTGTTGACGAACCGTCAATAGATTCTTGTTTCGATGAACCGTCAATAGATTCTTGTTTCGATGAATCGTCAATAGATTCTTGTTTCGATGAACCGTCGATAGCCTCTTGTGTTGAGGTCTCACTAATAACATCACCCTCAGGATTAATAGATTCTGATGTGATTGGTTCACCACCGTCCGCGATAACAGGTTCGCTACTTATGACACCATCGCCATCGATAGCTCCACCACCATCAACAACTTCATCATCCAATGATGGAAGTGTTGGTGCAATTGGATTACCATCCTCATCAAGAACTGGTTCTTTTGGACCGATGACGTCACCCTGATTCTCAGTAACTTCCGCAAGTTCTTGAGTACCATCAATAACATCTTCCTCGGCTTTGAGAGATTCGTTTGTTGTTGATTCGTTTACATCACCATCTTCGTTCTTAGTTTGCGGACCAAATGCTAAGTAAGAACCAAGCGTTGCTAGACTAGCAGACGCTAACATACCAGCACCAGTCTTCATAGCGTGTGCGCGGTCTTTGCGTTTTTCGGCTTCTCGAGCTTTCATTTTCTCAAGCTCGTGACCACCGCCACCGCCGCCACCGAACATACTACGACCACCGCCCATCATTGAGCCACCGCCGAACATGGAGCCACCGGAACCAGAATGGTAGTCACCAGTGAATACACGTTCCCAAGTAGCAAATCGTTCTGATATAGCTGATGGAATTCCCGCCACAAATTCACCGTATGCAATTGTTGGTGTCTTAACCAATTGCGGCATCATCATCATAGAGACAATCGCCATAATTGCTGCTGTTAAACCAGTCAATATACCAGCTAAGACATCACCAATGATTGGTATTTTAGCGATTATACCGAATAACGAATCAGCTACCTCCTTGGACACATCCTGAAGCGCGCTCATAACCTCCCATGAGAATAACAATTTAGCAATAAAGGTATAGAACATATCCATCAATCCGACAGCAATCGTCATTATAACCGATAAACCGAGAACACCAAGTGTGAGAGCTATCGCACCGCCAACAAGTGTACCAGCACCAGCCGCCGAACCAAGTGCTGCCCCAGCACCACCTTTAAACAAGGCTCCAAATGATGATGAAATAATCGTCGTCAAGGCTTTCATCCCTGCCATCATGATTGTAAACATGACAACAATTTTAACAATCCCAGGTGCCTTTGTCTGCTGACTAGCATCCGTAATAACATACGGAGCAATGGTCGGTGTCGTAATGTCACTTGTATTCGTTCTAACAACAAATCCAGATTCATTAAAGTCCGTACCCATCAAGTTGAACGCAGCCAATGGGCTGATACCATATTGTGTAGTTGTTTGAGTAAATGTATAACTCAAATCATTACCACCTTGTGTTGCAATAAGTCCAGCATTTGTAATGTAAGGATTTTCAGCAACAGATTTATCCTTGCCATCATACTTCTTATTAGAACCTAGTGACTCGGCAAACGATACAATATCGGATACGTCCCATGGTGTACCACCGGTACCCTGAGCGGACGACGAAACAAACCCCGTACTATAAGAAGGTGCGAATGATACTTTGGTAGTGTTTTTGTTCGTTTTTGCCGCTGACACAATTCCATTTGCGATGGCTTCATCACTCAAGTCTGTGGCACTGGCTGGCTTAGATGGTTTACGAGTTTTAATGACACCGGTACTATCAAATGGATTTTTATAATCATCCACAATGAGCGAGCTACTAGCAGAGGAACGGTTTGTAGCCGACCACCTATTAATAGCTTCGACAGTTTCTGGCGTAAACACGAAATATCCATTTTTGACAGTTAATGTTGTACCTGACGGCAAACCGAAGGCCGCGTTTTTATACCAGTTATAGATATTTAGGTTATTACGCATGATTGTTTGTTCTTTTGTTTCATTTGCGTTGTCAAGTGTACTAACAGTCCATGATAAACCTTTTGACCCATAAATGGACACCAACGGCACCATAACAGACGCGATTAAAATTTTAACAAACGCCTTACGGAATGTAATGCTCATTTTTTGACCGTTCCACAATTTAGTGAATGCCCCGTATCCGAACATTATAAACACAATTGTAGCTGTTATCATATATGCAAATGAAGTCGTTACAGGACCAATAGTAATCGGGTCACCGAATAGTCGAATGGCACCTGCAAGCATATCATTCGAATTGACAAGATTGATAAGCTCATTCTTTTCGCTACTACCCTCAGCCGTATAAGTTGCATTATTCAAAAATGATGAATCATAGAACGCAGCGATGACAGGGAATGGGTTAAATGCCTTAAGTAGATTCAGCCCAAACATAGAAAATGATTTAGCGAGGGCTATAATGCCACCCGCGGCGGCATCAATACCTATTGACTCACCGCTTGTTTTACGAGCACTATCTTTTAAGTGTGTCATGGCCAACCCAAATGCGTGATAGGCGTGAACCTTATCCGGCTGTCCAGTATTAGCCGCAAAGTTATCAATACCAGTACGGTCTAGTCCAGGAGTTGACGTCAACGCACCATATGCATCTACTTTTGAGTTACCGGACGTTGGACCGAAGAACAACCCAGTCGAGCCAAAATTCCCAGAATTCATAATAACTTTAATGTTATCAGCCAGATTGGCTTTAGATTCTTCCGCATTTTTCGTAGCATCCGCAGCTGTTTTCTTCGCGTCGCTACCACTATCACTGTCGCTCGCCGTCTTTTTGGCGTCACTGGCAGCTTTTTGACTCTTGCTCACAGAATACTGAGCGTCTTGATAAGCTGTCGGAATAATAGATGGGTGCAATAGGTTTTCATACCCCTCAGCGCCCACGCCACCTGCAAACATACCAGTCAAGGCGAACAATACACCGTAAAGAGCGAATTTTTTCGATATTTTAAATTTCATGTTTCCCCCTTATAGAATATCATCCAGATAAATATAATCCATGCTGGTTTGTGTCCGCACGAAATATGACGCCTTACTCTTCACAAGGTCTTGAGTCCATCCCGCATCCATACCAAATCGGTCATTGATTTTGTCCAATCTATTATCATACAAATCGACCATTGCAAAATCCAAATCCGCATCAAGAACATCTAAAGCCTTAACAGCCATATTTTGGTTACTTTCGGTAAAATACACGTCTATGTTATAACCAGAAGACGACAAAATATCTTGAATTAGTTGTGCGATTTTAGTCAATCGACTAAGACCATGGAATACTACTAGGTCACCGTTTTTGAGTGCTGGTAGGATGACATTCAAATATGCAATCGCCATCACATTCATAGACGGGTTATCTACAGCAGTCAGAACACCTTGACCCATACCTGTCAAGTCAACAACTCGATATTTGGTATTTACCAAGGTGTCGATACAATCGTCTGTTTTTGTATTAAGTGCGGGGATTGTTGGCAGTATTGTACGGTTGACAATCATATCCAACTCCGATAGAGCATCCTCTAGTCGCTTGTCACGATTGACTTTCAAACGTTGCGCCACATAAGCACCGAAGTCCGACAACACTTTATATTGGTCGTGTTGACCGTAAAAACGTAAGTCATCCAAATTACTCTCGGCGTCGTATCTCCAATATTTTTGAGCAACAAAGAATGCAATGAGCACGTCACGTGCAATATCAGAGAATTTATCAGTGGTTGATACCTGTTTGTTTTCGCGGAATTGACCAAGCAAGGCAATGATATTATTGATATGGCTAGGGAAATGAGATAGGATTCGGTCCGGGTGGTCAATAACGTCCTTAGTCTCGATTGGTTCAATCAAGTTCAACAAACCTTTTGACGCATCCACACGAATTTTATTTTCCGGATTCAAATCAAAATTCATCAAGTGGTCAACGTTGTCAATATGGTCACACACAATATGTGTTACTGATTGATTACGCAATAAATATGCACGTGACGTGACCTTTGATAGATAAATTTGACTCGGTTCTTTAACAACTCTAGGAATCGTCTGAGTCTCATTCTTTGTATCATTACCTACAAAAAATCCACGATGATTTTGGAAATTATACGCCGCGTGAGAGCGAATAAGTTTACCAACAGAGACACCAACATATTCAGAACCGATAGTCCTATCACCACCTGAATCCACAAACAACGCTGATTGTCCAGCATCAAATGACGTCATATCATACATAACATCTTTGTTTCCCGCTTGTCTATTAGGACCGTAAACGACAAGTGGTTGGGATAAGTGATTTACATCCATTGCATAGTGCATACCACGAGTTTCATCATTAGCTGCTAGATAGTCACTGACCGCTGAGACCGCTTTTTCTAGTGTTGATTCATCGGGTGCTGAAATAACAACCTCGGCTGAGAAGCCAACAACGGAATCCCCTTGGTTGATTGCGCGTAGTAATCCCAAATCGTGGTTCACTGAGGCAGACCGTTTTGTGCTATTTTCTGCAGAATCTGATGATAGGACAGCCATACGTCTACGACGAGTGATTTGTTTTTTGGTCATTTCATCATCGCGACGTTCAAATGAACGCACAAAAGTTACAGACGCACCATCAGGTAAAATACCCTTTTGGTTAATGTTCCACAATGCCAAAGACCATGCCTCGGACAGTTCATTCGTTTGGTGAACCTTCAATACAAGTTTTAAAATAGTGGAAACGCAATGAGTTTTTGGTTCAATTTCGTATTGCCGTCCACCAACGTGAGTCATTCGTTTGATTTCTGTCAACGTTGCCTTAGTTTCTGAAATATACGATTGAGGTCTCATCAATTTCAAATCCACCAATTTTTGTCGATTATTAGTGGGTACTGAAAGTTTCACTCTTTTTTTAGACTTGCCAGAAACCTGTCTATTCTTTTGTACTGATTTCTTTCTGGCGTTTTTATTTCCGCCTTTTTTACCTGTTTTAGGCATCTTCTTGCCCTGTTTTGGTACTTTAGACACGAATTCTCCTTTCTGAATATCTCCATTTATGCATGAAGTTCTATTCTACTTATTTAGTATACCACAAATAATGGGATTAGTAAAGGTTACAGACGTCAAAAAACGCGGGGTATCCCACGTTTTAATCGACTATCGCGTGCACCATCCCAGACCAGTCGTCAAATTCCAATCGGTTTTTCAAGGACGCCTCAAGTATTTCCTCTTTAATTTTCAGAGATTTATCAGAAACAAGGAGGGCTTTGGGGCTACCCAATCTACCACCACGTTTTAGTAGTGTAATGTCGCGCAACGACCGTGTACGAGATAATGCCACGTAGCCCAAATTTTCAGTCCAACATTCAGTTAAGTCAACAATAATATTATCAAGTGTTTGACCTTGTGATTTGTGAACCGAAATTGCGTAAGCCAATTTAAGAGGATACTGATAAACACACGGTTTATACGCATCCATGTCAGCTCTGAGATTATAAGAACCACTACGAATATCGTATATTGTAGGGGCATTCCAACAAACATATTCAAACGGCTCTCTGAATATGATAGTGAAATGACGACCCTCTCGGGTATATTTGACAGCAGGTAAATTACGCCATAACATAAAGACACCAATCATTCCGTTTCTTACGGGTAAGTTGCATTTTTGGTTCTTTTCATCCAAAACCATGACAGATTCACCAGTCGTATTGTAGTTTTGGGTAATCATCACTCTATCACCCTCTTTGAAAACCAATGTCTCTGGTATACCCAACCTCGTCGCATAATTTTTCGCAAATTCATTATCAAATTTGTACAAATATTTGTGCGGCTTGTTAGTGTTTAGCATTTGACACTCATTGTTGTACCCATCGACGCGAATATTTTTTGTCATTAGAATTGAGCTGGAAAGCTTATCGATTGATTCTGTCGTGCGAATTGTATTGAGCAAATCAATGGTTTCTGGACTTCTACCTTGCCCAATAGAAATGTTCTCCAGAATGATTTTTAATCGTTGGTCTTTCGCCCTCCAAGATTTATCCAAATAACAAATAACTGGGTCAATAGTATTCCATCCACGAGATTTGTAACAAAATTCAGAAATCAAATCACCATAATCATGGACATCTTGTGGTGTTGCGACGGGTGGTAATTGGTTGAAATCACCAGCCAAAATAATTTGAGGCAACCCACCCTTGGCATCCATAAATCGGTCAACGATAAAATTTAAACCTTGCGCAGATAGCATTGACACCTCATCAATAATCAACACATCGATAGCTCTGAGTTCTGCATTTTTAGCCCTCAATGTTTTAGCGGGCACTGTTTTACGATAATCGTCATAACACAATTTACTAATACCTAATCCAGTGACACTATGAACAGTAGACCCCGAAATATTCAAAGCCGCGAGCCCTGTAGTTGCAGTCACAACGATATTAGTATCACCTTGTAGTTCATGCTTCAATTTGACATATTGTTCAATCACATACGATTTCCCGGCACCGGCGCTACCAGACAAGAAGACGCTGTCACCATTTAACATGCGCGTCAAAACTTCAGCTTGGCTACAATAAACAGCGTCATCACGGGCGTCATCAAACGTTTCATACACCCCCAAAATATTTTTTATTAGTAATTCTTCATCCATTATAAAATACACTTTCTGTTCACTTTTGATATCACTATTATATCACATTTGTATAATTCGGTCAAGTGACCTATGGCACTATTATAGCCTTTGTGGTATAATAATGATAGAAAGGATTTATTGTACTTATGAATATACCTAAACAAATTCAACACCATATTGAGACATTTGAACGTATTAAACACAAATACCCCCATTTGGCAAAAGCTGGTACACCACTAGAAATACCATCAGCACCAATCGTAGGTCGTGACACAAGTGAATTGCGACTCCAATTGAGAACACCTGAGAAGGCAAACGTAATCCTATTGGGAGACCCTGGTGTCGGGAAAACAGCATTCATGCAAGGGTTTTCCTATGACGAGCAATCCAAACATTACTTCACAATTGCCATTAACGTGGAGCGACTCATCGAAGACAATGACGGTGACAAAGATGCGGAATTAGCCAACAATCTACAAAATTTAATATCTGAAGTCGGTCAATATTGTATTGACCAAAACGTCATTATCATTTTGTTCATTGATGAATTCCATCGCATTCCAATCCTATCAAAATCCGCAACAGAGGCGCTCAAACCAATCCTCGAAAAATCAGCATATAATGGATTTCGTATTGTGGCCGCTACAACATTTGAAGAATACGATGAACATATAGCACCCAACAGAGCTTTAGACCAGCGTCTTTTGCGTATGACCATATCTGAGTTACCAAAAGATGTTGTCATCAAAATTTTACAAGTTCGCGCGAAACAAGGTGGTGTTGAAGGGTTCATCGAACCTGGTATGTACGAAATGATTTATGATATATCAAAAGAAATTCTATTGTCCAATTCACAACCACGTGCGTCTATTGATATATTTAACTCATTGATTGGTACGGTAACACGTGAAGAATATATGGAAAACGGAACACTTCATCGAATTTTTGCAACACCATCAGAATTATCCATCGAAGGTGACAAAATTATATGTCGACAAATCCTTAACCGTGTCATTCGTAGAGCATACGGTATCGATATAGATAACAAAATACACGTAAAAGACATCCGTGACGCACTTAATTCTCGTATTTATAATCAATCATACGCCGTCAATAAAATAATGGGACGTTTAGAAATGATTCTTGCGGGATTCAATGACCCAACTAGACCCCGGGCATCCATCCTATTGACCGGTTCCACTGGTGTTGGTAAAACTGAATTGGTTAAGGTGGTTGCCGAGCAGTTAAATCGTAAATTACAACGATTCGATATGTCTAGATATCCATTACCTGAAGACGCTCCAACATTCGGTAATGATTTGGCGCAAGCTGGTTGGTCAGCCCCTGACGGCATCATCCTTATAGACGAGATTGAAAAATCATCACGTCCGGCAATCAATACATTATTGCAGGTACTCGATGACGCACGATTGACAGCCGCAAACAATCCAAACCGAATTATATCATTCACCGGCAACATCATTTTCATCACGACTAACCTCGCCAGCGAAGTTTACCAACATAATAAAAAATTCGCCAACGCAGATGAAGAGATTGACATCGAAGTAATATACAAAGCGCTAGCCGAAGACGAACGTTTCGAAACAGCAGTCCTTGGTCGTCTAGATGATATTGTACCATTCATGTCCCTCCCTGAGGACGCCATGGCTAAAATTGCACAACGAGAGTTGGATACAAATTTGGATGTTGTGAGGACCGATAAGCGTCGTATCCTTGTATCACCTAATATTATCCCACACATCGTCAAAGACAGAACGAGTCAAGACTCCGAACGAGGTGGTGCGCGTGACGCCAAACGTAACGTCAAGTCATTAGTATTGCAAAAGATTGCACATTACTTGGCCAATGAACCCGAGGAACGACCAATCATTCTTTATCTTCAAGGTAAAGCTCGTTACTTACACAAATCAGTCGTTGACCCGTTTAGCGCTGATGTGGCAATTAAAGAATGTCATCCTCAAATGACAGTCGACTATTGGTTGCAACAATTGCGAACCAAACTCAATATAAATATCATAGACAAGGGTATTTTCGTACCTGATGATTGGACTAGTGAGGATTTCGCTCGTTCAATTGTCACACAAACCCACAAGGGTATTCGAATGTTGAAAACTCACGTAGAAGAAGAACGTATCTGGATTGGTCCGGCATAACAAAATAAAACCCCGCCATTTGGTGGGGTTTTATCATATATAAAAAAATGAGGTGTGAGCCTCATTTTTATAATTCTTCAAATTGTACACCCGCTTCTCTAGCGTTGTTGTAGAAGTTTGTCATAACAGTGTCCACATCTTGTTCAAGTTGTGTCCACTCATTGTCATAGCGTAGCAATTCGTCCTCTTTTTGGTCGATGATAGATTGTAGTTCTTCAATAACTTTATCTTTTTCGACTAAGGATTCTTCAATTTCATGCAATCGTGTGTCATACTCTTCACGGTCAAATCGCTCTGTATCAAGTTGTTTTTCAAGCTCTTCATTACGAGTTCGCAATTGTTCCATGTCGGATTTTAATTTTTCCATCGTCTCGTCATCCACTTTTTTCTGATTTGAAAGTGTATTGAGATTCGATTCCATTTCATCCATCAATTGAGTAAACTCATTAATGCGTTGGTCAACAACTTGACCCTTTTGCATCGCCTTATTCAACTCGCCATTTTCACTGTTCAAATGCTCAAGTTGTTGTGACAATTCATTTTTTTCAAGCTCCAAGTCATCATTCGCTCTCAACGTCGTAGCCAAGTCACCAGCATAAGCCGCGATAACATCAGATGAGTCTTCTGCATTTGTGACTTCCGTCCATTTTTCGCGCTTCGCGCTCTTAATATCTAGGACGTCCAATTCAACAACGTCACCTTTTCGGATTTCATCCTCTTTAACCCCAATTGCAGTAAGGTTTTGTAAAGTATTCATATTATCCATTACAGATTAAATCTGTCCCTTTCTAATAATTCATTACAACGCAGCCACAAGTGGTGTTGTAAGTTCTAATCGCTCATCAAGTTTATGTTCGCGAATATCGTTAACAAACGCATTCCACACTGATGAAATCAAACCGGTATCAGTTGTTGGTTCCTCTGGATGTTCAACTAATGCAGTACCCATCGGGTCATCATCAAGTGACGGAACAACTAGTTCTCCGGCATCATCGATGTCGTTCGCAACAGTTGCGACCGGTTTAGATTCAGGAATACCATATTTTTGCTCCAGCTCATTCAATTGCGCCATTGCATCCTCAAGAGCTGTCGCAGTTTTTGTTTGGGTATTCGATTCGTAAACGCCAGGTGCGTCATCCACAATATCGATAACTGGTTGAGACTTGTGCAAGATTTCATGATTTGCAACAGCACGAGCCATAACATCCGATGCCATTGTTTCGATATCACTAATTGTGAATTCTCGTTCAGGACTAATAGTATGAATGCTAGATGTCACAGTTTGACGAACAACGTCGTCCACTGTTTTGTTGTGAATAGTTTCAATGATTTCGAGAGCCGAATCATCAATTTCACCCGATACCTGAACACCATTGGCATTCGTAGTAAATGTAACTGGTACATGGTGAGCGACAAAAGAGTTATAATCATTAACTAATCGTTCTGCTTTCGAATCTTCATGATTGGTGAGTGTATCCCTAAATGCGTCTTCTACTATATTTTGAGGGATTGGTTCACCATTTGCAATGTATCGCCACATATCATTATTATCTAATAATTTACGAGATACGGCGTAGGTTAATAAATTCATGTGAGTTCCTTTCTGGTACTTGTTCGTTTATGGTTTTATTATACCACAACAAACAAACAAATGCAATGGTTACTAGTGTGTGTTCGGTGGTGTTGTATCGGAAATCTTAATAGGTGCCGTATACGATGCATCCTTGAATGGTGCAGATAACGTACGAGCCAATCCATACAATTCAACATACTTATTATATCGTGCAGTATTTAAGACATTAATCGCACTAGTGACCTTATTCGTATTTTCAATAGCAGACGAAATATCCGACTTCATACGCGGGTCAATATCTTTTAGTGATTCTGATGTTGAATTTTTATATTGGTCTTCGGTAATTTTTTTACCATCAATTGTCACAGAAGTTTTCGGAGCCACAACTGGTACAATCTCTTTAGGTGGTGCCGCTGTCACGACATCCGTCGTAGAGTTATCAAGTAGACCATCAAATACAAGAGATTTTTTAGCGAATTCCTCCATTTGTTCAGGTGTTATTTCTACTTTTGTACCCATAGCAGACAACCTATCGTACTCAAGTTTATACGTTTGTAACTGAGATTTCAACGCTTCAGCAGCCTTTTGAATGTCTGTTTTTGTGCCATATCCACTCATTAGTGATGATAACGCAGACAAATGAACTTCACCATCATAAAGCGGGCCTTCTTCTTGTTGTTTCGAAATTGTGATTTGTAATGGTTTTTTCATTGCTAAATCATCAACTCGGTTAACCCACAAATCATAGATACCACCTGTATTAGTAGTTTTGGACAAATCAAGTTCCACTACCAAAATGCGTTGGTTTGCATCAAACGGTATAATTTGATAGCGATATATTATTTCGTCTGGTTTTGAAACTTCACGATTAGCTGTCATACGAACATCATAATCACTTGTCGATGACGATACCCCTGAATCAGCAGACCCGTAAATGTTAAATGCCATCACGTGCACATTATCCTTGTGAGATGATAATAAAGGTGTGACGGTAAATTGTGCTGACGAAAACGTTTTATCACTGATGAGTACAAACTCATTTGAGCGATATTGCTCTTTCGCATTCTGTATGAGCGTCACCATACGAGGTACAACCCCAATCATAACACAAATAGCAATCAGCCACAATCGCAACCTCAATCGAGTAGGGTATCTAAAGGGGCTCATCATCAGATATAAAATACCCTTTTTGTCAAGATAACCTTTAAAAGCCTGCCAATTAGCTACAATTTTTTCATCCCAGAATCGAGACCATGAAAACGGCTCTTTCACATCTTGTACAATTGATATATCCTTGCGGGATTTACGCGGCTTTTGATTTTTTTTATTCTTCGCCATACAAGTCCACCTCCTCTTTAGGTGCTTGTTCGAACCCCATAGATGCCAATAAGATATCGATAGGATAATCAGCCGGTCTAATGAGACGTGCCGTATCGCGCATGGCTTTCACACAACGGTTCACATTTTTAGGTTTTACTTGCAAGACCAAATATTGCTGAACACTACGCCCAATATCAGACGTCCCCGCAGCTATCAATAACCCTTTGCGCCTATCACTCATACGACGCAAATCGTCGCCTTCGAATTCTTCTACGTTATCCAAACTCTTTTTGAGCGCCATCATACCGGTATCACTGTCGTGTTTAACAACAATTGATAACCCTTCACCACCCTCTAATACATTAAAGAGTTTTTTCATTCTGATAGCTTGTGCTTGATAATCACTTGTCGTAGACCAGTTAGTAATTCCCGACGTGACAACATATACAAGAGCATAATTACCAGACGTCATTCGAATACCAACCGTATCCATGTCAGGTTCAATATCAATATTGCGTACACCATGCCCCAACGTATTTATTGTTGCAAGTGATGTAACAACCATTCTCGTAGGGCTACGAAATACAATACCATAAATATTGGTAGCCATTGAACGACCAGTTGGTGTTTTACCCAACAATACTGACACCAGAGCCACATATCCTATGATTGCGACCCAATTGAATTTGAACAACGGCGTGAAAAATAGAAGTGCACCAACACCGGCAGATAATGCATATACAGCAACATCGCGATAAGTCACATTACCAAACAGTGGAGTATTGCCAGGGTTATATTGTTGTGTTATTTTCATTTATCCACCACCGTTCTCAAATCATATATATGGTCACGGAGGGGAACTTCCCAATGTAATGGTGCACCCCACCGATAATACCGTCGACCCGAAGGTGCCTCATAAGTGGTTATGAAACTTGCTAAATCGCCCGCCTCAAACCACTCTTTAAGTGTACGAATTGGCATATCACTAACCTCAGCTAATTGTTGAATATTGTATAGTGGTTCGCCAAATTTTGTCATCATTTTACTAGACATAGGTTATTCCTTTGTTTCTTCAATATTTGCAAATTTAGCCATTAACTCTCGCACCTTAGAGATTTCGCGTTCATATTGAGCAACAAGTCCTTGCAAATCCTCTTTCGAAAGATTATTAGTCTCATCAGCAACGCTTCGACGAACTGGGTCAACCAATGGGTTCAATCGTTTGAATGAGCCATTTGTATTCAATTCAAATGCGCCATCATTTTGGATGGTTGTGTCGCTAGTATCTATCGCCTGATTCGACAAATGACGTTTCCATAGCGGCTCACGTTTTTTAGCGGTTTTCACACGCTCATTAATGTGTTTCTGCTCAATCTTATGTGCGTATTCTGATAATTCAACTTTCAAATCATCAGTCAATTCAATAAGTGCAATGTCATTTCCGTTTTCATCCACAACATTCATAGGCGCATCAGGTTGTTCATCGCGTTCTTGTTCGTGGCGTTTGATTGATTCACGAGCTTCTAAGAAGTCATTCAAATCACCGTCTTCGAGTGGGATTGTAAAACGATTCTTTTGGTATTTCTTTTCCGGTACACCATAGAGTTCAATTAAAATATCTCTAAGTGTTTCGGTAGTTTCTGCAAATTTACGCAATGTTTTTTGTGACGCGTCTAAATACAACATGCCACCAGAAATACGAATCGGTCCGTAATTGACACCCTTTTCGGTGTTCTCAATAGCATCGATAAAGTTTTGTAAGTTTACGTCATAATATTTTTCAGCAATTTCCAACACTGAAAAAATATTATCACGGTTGCGTTCCATAAGTGCAAGAGGGTCTAAATTTGTCGCATTACCTAAACGGAAGTGGTTTACTTCACGAATAAATGATTTGGAATTATACATGTGATTTGCATAATCATATTCATGCTCCAAATGGTGGCGTACGAAGTGTACAGCAAATTCCAATGCATGGTCTTCAATCCATGCTTCAAATTTCTTTTGACCAAATAATCCAAGTTCACGGGCTTTCTCTTCCATACTTGTGGCTTTTACAAGACATGGTAAAATACGACGACGTAGTGCATCAGTCTCTTCCGTGATACGAGCTGGATGATTTGTTAGGACAATATGAAGCCCAAATGCGCGACTGCTCTTACGAGCTTGATATTTCTCTTCGGTATTCATGCAACCATCAGTAATCATTGTTTTAATGGTTGACACTTTCATGTTGTTAAAATCATGGTTGTTACCGTCTTTTGTTGGTCTCCCAAACTCAGCTTCCAAATATACATTCATACGCGTATTAACAAGGGCTTCTGATGAGAAACGATTATCACGGTCAAAATGTTCGTCAAAATCACTATTGATATTTCCAAATGATTTCGTAAATAGAGCATTCACCAATGAACTAACAAGAGTTGATTTCCCAGAACCCGCATGGGCTGAGGACATCATTAACATTTTTGAAACAGATGGGTCATCAACACGAATATTACGCAATGCCGCACCCATATACCACGAAAATTTTGCTTTATCAGACTCATCAAAGAAGACGTTCAAAAAACGGTCAACTAAGCGAGTATCCATATCCAAATGGTGGATAGGATTTGGATAAGGAACACGGGCAGTTACAAGGTAACGAGGTTCCTCATCATCAGCAAAAGCCATAAATTGATTCGCTTGAGGAACTGATGGTGTATGCAAATACGTCAATTCTTCAGCGATATTCTTATATAGCGTCGTACCATCTTCAAAAAACTGATTCAATTCCATAATGATTTGATTAAGAGGTTTTAGTGCTAACGCTTGTAATTCATTAGCGCTCAAACTACTCAATTCGTCAACATAGTCTTGAATTGCCTTTGCGGCGAACGCAAAACCAAGCATTTGAAATTGGTGATGTGGTGTGAACACAATGTGGTCGCGCGTGCCATCAAAATCCAAATCCATACGAACGTCATCTTCACAAACAAGAAGACCCGTGAGAGGATTGATATATGCCTCTACAATTGGTTTTTTATTGTGGTTGACGAAAATATTCCCATTATTACGTGCAATTGACAATCGCAATGTACATGGTTTTTTGGCGGCCATAGATGTATTCTCAATAACAACTTGTGAGAATAACGCGGCTAAATCTTCAGTTGCGCAAGTTTTTGCAGATGCCTGCTTAAGAAGATTTAAAAATTCAGGTGCAACTGTTTGTGCACCTCTATGTTCGTAGCGACGGCGGTTCATATGTTGAAGTTCCAATATCTGTTTCATTATGTTAATACCTTTCTAAAGAGAGAATAATAGAAAATGGCTAAATGGGCCTATTTCATTTGTTACAATTTAAGTTTATCAATAATGATTCCAAATGTCAAGAGTTCATCAGGAGAACTTTTCAAGTCAAAAAAATGAGCCCGATTTGAGCTCGTTTGAGAATCTATATCCATTATACCACACAAGATGTAATTTACCAATACCAAAAACAAAAAAAAACGACGGGTCAGGAGTACCCGTCAATATTCTACTACTTCACAAAGTGAAACTTCAACAGAAGTAAGGATGGGTTAAATCATTCACTACTTCTATTATTAGTATAGCACAGGGATATTATAATGTCAACAACAAATTAAACATTTTTTTTTAAAATTTTATAAAATATTAAGAAATCATTCACATTTGATATCTAAACAATCAACATTGAGATATCAATTCATAATTAATGACATATATATAGGAAGAAACATACAAATTATTTAAATATTACCCTCTTTTGCCTACGCAAAAGAGGGTAAACGGGCTCACGCTACGCGTTCGGTTTTCGGTATACACCGAAAACGCTTCGCCCCGAAACCCCTTTCCATTTATGAAATTTCAAATTTCAAGGTTTCTGAAAATGAATAATCATTCGAAACATGAAGTATGAAATGTGTAGATTTTTGAGGGGCTTGGATGGAATTGGACTCAAAATTGGATTTCTTGAAAGCGTTCTCAAATCCACCAACCATGCAATTTAAAATTATTTGAATATCAAATTATCAAAAATTACAAAAAATTTTTTCTACAACTATTTAAAAATTTTCTGTACTTTTTTAATTCAAAATATAGTTTAGTTGAAAAATAGCTCAACAAAGCAGTTTGAAATCGCTAACATAAAATCCAATTTTTAATCCAATTTTGCCCAATTCGAATAAAATTGGTAAATCTACTTGTTTTTGTGTGCAAAAATCAACATATTTTGAAGATTTTCGAACAAATTGTTTCTTTATACACATAATAGTGATAATTTGTCATTTTTTATGCATCATTATTAAAATTGACAATTTGCACCTCACTATGGTATAATGAATTCAGCAATAGAAAGGAACAATTATGGTTCAGAAAATTGACTTGTTGATAAAACTCTTAAATGAACAAATATCCGATTGTGGATTACCTGAGTTATCATCTCGAAAAACAAAAACATTTGTTGCTATGAATGACGGGTTGTTAAATTTGGAGTTGAACGACATTATTAAATTAGTTGACGATTATGGGCTACTCTTACCCGCCTTCGCTCTTTGTGACGTCAACGTTGATTATGCAATCCTATTACAAAACCGGTCTGATTTGGACGTATCTGGATTTATTCGCTATATGGATATATACATTATACGTGTAACAGAAAATAACAAATCAATTCTTCGGCATTATACAGGTATCGATGGGGAATCCCCAAAAGAAACCCGACGATTGTATATTAAAGAGACATTGGAGCGCATGATTAACACACATAGGAAATCACCAAGTGAAATTGTACAATCAATCATTGCATTTGAACGTAATGATTGACCCTCATCACATACGCGATGAGGGTCGGAACGGGAACTTTCCCGAACCCTATTTCACTTTTGAAAATTTAAAATTAAGAAAGGATATATTCGAAGACGAAACACTCGTATGAGACATTCGAACCCGAAACTGAACCATTATTATGGGAAAAACTGAAGGTGAAAAATTATGAACATTATTATATGGAAAACTATCCGTTATGGATTTAGAGCAATTTTATTAACTCTTATTTTAGCAGGTTTTGGGGTTGGTATTATTGGTATTATGTTAGGTGCTACTATTGGGACCTCCCTAATGGTTGGACTTGACAAGGCTATCGATGACACCATCAATCCAAAATATAAAATTGACCCTATGACTGGTAGATTTATACCAAAAGACTATTAACAACAAAAATCAACAAAATGTGAGGTATTCAATAGACATGGAAAATTTAATCAAAGAATTTGAGAAACAAACTCAAAACGTAACCGGAGATGAAACATTCATCTTCGCTTATAATAACCCAAATGTATTTCGTGGTACTGGCGCCGTAGTTATCGGTGACGAAGACCAACGCGCTCGCTTATTGGCTGGTGTTGTGAACACACTATCCGAAGATGCTAAAGATTTGCTATTGTCATATATGGTAATCGATGACCCAAATGCCGTAGTTGCTGCCGCATATGCGTATCTTGAAAAATCACAAGAAAATCAACAAAAATAAAAAATGAGGGCCCTACCCTCATTTTTTTGTCATCCCCGTTTATTCTTTTACGGTTTTGTTTTTTATTGAAAGGAATTGTTTATGATTTTTATTGATATGGATGGTGTCATAGCGGAACATGTTCGTGACGACTATGTCGGAGAAAATCCAAAATTTTTACAACCCCATTATTTTTCAACTTGTGAGCCAAATCCTACAATCGTAGCCTTTGTACACTTATTGCAGGAATTTGACATACCTTATTTATTCTTATCTCGTGTTGCCCCACCATTGAATTACCGTGAGTCGACCATCGACAAGCATCAATGGTTATCAAAATTCGCACCCGGGTCAAACGCTATTTTTACACAATCATCAAAGGTTGATACTGCTCAACAATGGTTGGGTCGAAACTTACAAACCGACGACGTTCTTATTGATGATTTCAATCCTAATTTGGAGGAATGGGAGAACGCCGGCGCTACCGCTGTCAAATTTCTAAACGGTAATAATTCGCCAGACACTTGGCATCTCACAGCGTCTAATGTTACCGAACTCATCGAATATTGTAATCGTCATAGTTCAAAGCTCAATTAGAAAGGTCTTTTTTATGAGAAATTATTTGAAAAAATTTGCAACGTCTATTTATTTTGATATTTTAGGTGTTATATTGGTTGTTGGGATTGCTATTGCATCAGGTTATTTAGGGACACGACTCGATAAGTTCGTTGACTGGGGACCAATCACACCTTATATCCCACTCGGTCTAATTTCTGTTATCAATGTTGGTATTTCAATGCTATCCACACGATTTACTGGAAAATTGAAAAAATCTGGTAACTATTTAGGTATTATCAATACCGTGTTGTCAGGTACCATCGACTTTATACTCGGTAACAAAGCCGCCATTATAACATATCCTATAACTTTTATCATTTATACAATCGCCATTAAGAAATGGAGTGAGTCACGCGAAGGATTACCAAATACGATGAGCAAACCACGTAAACAGGTAATAGGATTAGTGACAACATTTGTCGCTATTGTTTTCTCAGCGACTGTAAACTTTATTGGATTTGGTGGTCAGGTGACATGGTTGTCTAGCTTGACAACAATTGTATTTGCATTTTCACTTGTTGCTAACACATTCAACGCCCTTAAAATCGACACCCAGTGGTCATTTTGGTTCGTCTATGATATTATTCAACTAGCCAAAGCACTTTTACAAGGGAATTTTGCAAACGTGGGAAAATACATTTTCTATATCGCTAATGCCTTAGGTGCCTTATTTGTTTGGCGAGATGTGACTGATGACAGTGGCAACCAAATTAGCGAAGAGGTTGCGAAATGATAGACTATATTGCCAATTTTATGAATGATACACTAGGTACAATTGTTTATCTTACAGATAACGGTACACGTGTTGCCGGATTACTTTTGATTATTTCATTTGTTAGTGGTGTGGTCATGGCCGTGGTAAACGCGATAGATGATAATTTTCATAGTAAGATTACCAATAAACTAAACGTTATTCTCATGGGCGTCTTTTTCACATCGGTCATCCTATTTATGTTGGCATTGGTCAATCCACTAAATTCTTATATATATTATAAACCTCATTCTAACGCACAGTGGGCGACTATATATACAAATGATATTGGTGCTGATGTGGTAATCAATACCGAAGATGCGACCCCAACCTTAAAAGGTGGTGGCACCCTTAAGAGGGATGTCAATCGCTCTCATTTGGTAGAAAACAAAACTACAAATGCAACAGTCACTATCCAAAAAGGTGACGAATCCGTTACGCGAAACGTGCTAATCGGTGATGTCATTGGCGAATCAAATCAAAATAGCAAAATCACAAAGATTGAATACAGACCAATCGATGGTTACAATGCCACAATAGACAACCATCAAAGTTGGGAATTGCACAAATTGACAGATTACGGTGAAGTTCGTATCACATTCGAACCAACCAAACCGTCTTCTGAATTGACCAAATTATATGACGGAGGTAATAAGAATTGAAAAAATTACTACTGCTATTATTCTTACCCCTTATGTTTATCATTTCACCGGTTTACGCTGAGTCGAACATACCTGATAAACCTCTAAATGGTATTTATGACCCAAACCATTATTTGTCAGATAGCGTCGCTACAAAATTGGCGGAAGTCAATTCTAAATCAGACACCCAAATCGGCGTCTATATCGTTGACACATTAGATGGCAATAGCATTGAAAATCGTGCCAATGAAATTTCACGAGCGTGGAAGATTGGTCATGCCGATACCAACAAAGGTGCGCTCATCGCTATTGCAATCAACGACCGAAAATTCCGAATTGAGACATCAAATGAATTGTCAACAATTTTAACAGATTCAAAAGCTCGCCATATTTTAGACGGTTCTAAATCATATATGCGAAAAGGTGATTATGATAGCGCCGTAACGTATATGATTGATGAGATTTATGAGTCCGTCAGACCCAAAACCGCTGAAGAGATTAAAGAAGAGCAAGAATATGCTGAAAAAACACAATACTACGGAAACAAAATCTTTCAGGTTTTGTTCGGGTCAGCGTTAGTGTTAATTGGTTTTAAACTCATTACGATGTTAGCTAGTGCCGGTGTTGAAGCCTGGGATAACCGAGTATTCCGAAAACGCTCTAAATATGACTACGTGGGACCTGACAAATTAACACCAAAAGATGATGATTTTGTCGATAACAACACATGGACCGTTGAGCGATTGACCAAGTTTCGTGATGATGATTGGTTAAACCGTTCACAACATCCATACCGAGGTAGCGATAAATTATACCCGGGTCAATTGCATTTCAAAATGAACCCATCATGGACAACAGAGCGCATTCGAGAATACAATGAACGCCTCGAACGCGAAGAACGCGCTAAAAAAGAACGCGACAGACGAATCGCAGAAGACAAATTGCGCCGTTCAAAATATGATTATGAGGGCAGTGACAAACTTTACCCTGATGATTATAACTTTGTAAACAATGCCACATGGACAGCCTTATTGGTTAGTGAATATTTATCAAACAAGCGGCAAAAACAGCATGACGATTGGTGGTCATCAGGTGGTAGTTCATCCAGTGGTAGTTCATATCATTCATCGAGTGATAGCTCTTCAAGTAGCTCATCGTGGTCATCTAGTGACTGGGGTGGTGGTGGATTCGATGGTGGCGGTGCATCAGGTGGTTGGTAAAATAGAAAGGGTATGAGTGGGTTTAATGATTGACTTCTCCTTGATTATTTCTATCATTCTTGCGATTGGTATTTTTATAGGGGTTGATTTTATATTTTCTCGTATCATTCGCAAACATGATAATATTACCAACCGCATTATGCGGAAAATTGCTCGAATATCTATTGTTGTAGTCATTATCATAGCTATTGCCGACCGGTTCGGTATTCTGGGGGATATGACGAAAACATTTTTGACCAATTCGGCGCTTTTAGTCGCCGTTTTGGGGTTTTTGTTACAAAATACCCTCAAAAACATATTGGCTGGTGCATTGTTATTGTCATCGGAAACCTTTAAAATAGGTCAACGCATTCGATTACCCGAAAAAGACATTTCAGGTATCATCGAAAAAATCAATATGCGGCACACCGTTATTCATTTGACTACGAATGAACGAGCAATCGTCCCAAACTACCTGTTAAATGAGGCAATTATTGTAAATAATGATTTACTAGATTCGACAACAGTATATCCATTAGTTATTACCATTAAATTGGATAAGGATTTATCCATAGCTAAACAGATAATTCGTGACGTCATCACAAATCACGATGATGTTTTGAATAAAGATGCTGATATCATTGTGACCACCGTTACAAAAGATACAGTTGAGTTAAAAACACTCATAAAGACGCGCGATTTGGATACTAGTTTTGATACATTATCTGATTTACGTGAACAGGTTTTGGCGAATTTGCGCCGACTAGATTATTTTGACAAATAGTAGAAAGGTTTCATATCGAATGAATGTACCAACAAAAAGAGATTGGGATGAATTGAAATCATCCATTTCCAAACTCGTACATACCATATTGTTATTCGGTGGCACCATTATTTTAGTGACTGGTGGATTTGTAACCACGCTCATTGTTGCTGGATATTTATTCTCATCGCCTGAAATATACCACGAAGGTCTATTTCAGGGTTCATTTATTAGTGTTTCCTGGGGTACTGCAAAATTCATTACAGAAGTGGTATTCACCGTCGTCACATCATTATTGTTGTTTTTAGCATTCTCGAATATTGTAACTGATTTCTATATGATGTCAAGACGACACAGGGAAGGTTATTTGAAACCTTTTGTGATAAAGCTCATCATTGCAGTCCCAATAGCAATCGCGTTCTTATCGGCATTTTACACCATGTTCGGTTCATTGGTTTTTGTAGTTATTGTGTTAGTATTTGCATGTCTAATTATAGACAATATCAAATTGCGCAAAAAGAAACCACCATTAAATCATCAACCGTCATCGGATGATTTAGAATATCGACGCAACCAGTATGACAAAATCATGAACTATGATGGTGCTAATTTATTTGCGACTAATTTTATATCATCTATGGCGGAATCATTGAACCCTGATTTGACAGATGACGAAAAGGCGTATATTGAACGCATGTTTTACCGAAATAGTTTATCGTTATCCAATTTGAAACGAATCCTAGATTAGAAAGGTGTATTATGAAACACATATCAGATGTCATTCATGATTTATATATCATTTACCATTATTCGAGTTATCAATGGTCTATCAGATTCGTATCTGAAGGCATGGCCACAAGAGCATTTCAGTTTGAGGAAGTGAGCACACTTATCTCGATTGATTTGATGCAGGATAAACCAATCAGCTCTGTTCGTTGCGATACCAACACACGTTTATGCACAATTTATTTATAAGGGGGTTGTTTGATGATTTTTAAAATTATTGGTGATTTTTCAAATGAGGAATTATCAAATCTATTATTTGGAAAAACAATTATTGGGGAACAACCAATCCCGAATTGTAAGTTGATTAGATGTGGCGTGTCAATCCCATTTGAAGATTTGGGATTAGAAAACTTTACCGTTTCGGATGCTCAACAATTCCAAGTTTTATCACTACCTGAATTTATGGATTACACAGATAGCAATCTATGTTATATGATAAACGATATGAAAATCCCAATTGACGGAATTATGACAGATACCCGACAAACGTTACCTGGATATATGTTAGTTGAAACTTATCCATTTAATAATAAAACGGTATATGTATATAGAAGGGTGGATTTCTATGATTGCTAGCCAATTACTAGATAGATTATATAATCGCCTTTCTAATAGAACATTTCCTGCAGGGGCGAGAAAGATGTTTCAAAATGAATTGAAATCGGCATCTGAATATATCGCCAAAAATGAAAGAGGGATAGTTATATTCCCTTATGATGATATCTTATATTTGCAGGGTTTGGTTGAGGAACTGAACCGATTCAAAGTATCCGTTGACCAGTTTGAAATCATATCAGAACCATCTGGTAATCATCAATTGTTCAATGGTAAAAAAGTAGCATTGTTATATCACATTAGATGGTAATATAATAGTAGAGAGTTAATCATATTTGTAATATAATAGTAGAAAGGATGATACAATTTGACTGTTTTAATGCACGAATTCGATGATGACATGTTCGACGTGTTCATCAGCCAGCACGAAAATGGTAATTTTATGCAAAGAGTTGCCTGGGCTGACGTCAAGTCGGAATGGCTACCACATCGGTTTATGTGGAGTCAGGATGGTGAACCGGTGGCAGCTGTACAATTCTTATCCCGAAAAGGTTTATGGTACGCCCCGAGAGGTCCTGTCATGGATTATACAAATACCGATTTGGTGTCCGATGTCTTGCGTGATATATCGCTAGTCACCCGCATTGGTGGTGCTAAATATGTGAAAATAGACCCGCCTGTTTTGATTAGGCGAAAAACTGCAAATGACGATTCTCTTTTATATGGAGAAACGGGATTGATTGGGCAGTTTTTGCGAGAAGGTTATGAGCATCAAGGTTTTTCCAAGGCTTTATCCTCAACTATTCAACCGCGCTATCATATGGTAGTGCCACTAAACCGAACATTCCCAGACGCATTCCCAAAAAAGACCCGTCGACTCATTCGCGACGCCGTACGAAGATATGTAAAGGTTGACGTATGTGGAGTTGATAGGTTGGACGATTTTATGAAAGTCATCCACGCAACAGAAACCCGTCAGGGAATCACATTGCGCAATAAACAATATTTTGAATCATTGTTCAATGCATTTAGTGGCGATGTGGAACTATATTTGGCGACTATCGATGTGAATAGGGCGCTCATAGAAGAGAGCGCTCATTATGACAGGTTGATAGATGAACGCATCCACACTGGACGAGCCCCTAAAAAATATCACCAGTTGCAAGAGCAAATACAAAGTAGTCAGTCGCTAATCGATTTGTTGGGGACGTTATCCTTTTCAAATAACACAGTAGTTGTGTGCGGAGCTCTCGTTATATCATCAAATCAATCAAAAGAAATACTTTATGCCGGTATGAATGATGAATTTTCGAAGTTTTCTGGTCAATATTTGGCCTTTGCAACTATTATGAACGACGCCAAGGTTCAGGGCTTTCATGAACTGTCAATGGGAGGTGTTGACGGTGATTTGAATGACTCACTATCACGGTTCAAATCTAAATTTGGCCCTGATGTAATCGAATATTATGGTGAATTCGATAAATCAAAAAATAGATGGTGGAAATTTGTATATCGACAAGCTCTACCAATGTATCAACACATTCGACACCGTGCTCTTGCACTTAGAAAGACTTTAAAATGAATAGATACACAACAATAACACGCGTAGTATTTTCATCTCCAGAATCAGCCTCTCAATTTGTACATTTCCTAGACCGTGCAGAGGCGGAAATGTCAGATAATGACTTCGGACCGGGCTGGCTCGGCAATATTTTGTCATTATTTGGTTGCTTAAATACTGGATTTTGTGAATGTAATGGTGTGGTTGTTGGGTTAGAGGTTGTCGAACCAAACATTATTGAAGTGACAACAGAAAGCACCCGCGGCCCCCAAATTGGACCAATTATTTTTCTCGCTTTATTGGTCGATAATATTGCAACTGTTTCCTATATCTCATATAATGATAACGGAGCTATTCAAACAAACCGTAATGACCTAGAAGGTGACCATAAAAGTTTGGACATTTTCTTCCCACAAAATAACCTTTTGAGTATGATTGAATGGTGTGAAGGTCATTATCTAAAATAATAACTACCCGAATATATAATTCGGGTAGATTTTTTGTTTGACTTTCTGATATATTTGTGATATATTGATGATATAGAAAGGATTTATTTTAATGAGTTATTTTAAAAAATTGTTTAATAATACACATTATGTCGAAGAATATCCAACATTCAAGGATTATTTGAAAGAGACACAATTACCAATTTATATGGATGGATTGGATAATCAATCTCCAGCATTACTTGGTTACGTACCTCGTATTTCTGAAATTTGGAGTGACAGTGATATGACAATGGTACGGTTGACTTATCCTATGGGGTCTGTCATCGGAGGGTACAAAAAAGATTCATTTGTACAATTCAATGGTACCGATGTGTGTATCGCTAAGCGAGAGCCGAAACAAGAGACATTGTACATACCCATGACCGTACATACTCATTTGGATGACCAAATTATTTATACGAGTACATACGATGTGCCTATTTTGTACGGTGTTACCCATATCATACATGTCATACCGAGTCGAGATATTGCGTTATCGGCAGTAGAGGATGCAGAGAATAGATATCGTCATGATTGTAACAAATTATCACTAGACTTAAAAAATTGGGAGTTTATTGATGGCGAATTACATGTTCACACCAAACTACCAGACGAAATTCAATCATGGATTCATATTTCAACAACCGGCATCCCGGATGACGACCATCTTCATATTCTTCGGTATTCACCAAAACCGGTCTTTTTGACTGACGCAATTGATTGTATGTATATTCATTTGAGAATTGATGATGATGAGGCGCGTGATATCGTAGACAAGTTATTGCCACCTCAAAAATATCACTACACGATGGAAGCTGTATCAGTAGACGGTGTTGATGAGCTGAACGTTTATCGAACAATACGAATTGACCAATTTCCAGAGTCTTATGGATACATTAAACCATTCGCTGATTATCTCAATCATTTAGGTTATTGCGTGGATGATGATATCCTATACGATTATTTTACAACACAGAAAGGAAATGGTGATTTGAACAATGGCTAAATTAATCACTTTTGAAGGCATCGATGGCAGTGGTAAGACCAGTGTCATCGAAGGGGTCAAAGACCAATTAGAATCAAAAGGGTACAAGGTGCTCGTACTACGCGAACCGGGCACCACAAAACTCGGAGAACATATTCGCGAGGTAATTAAATCGGATATGCCCCGTCACCAAACTACCGATTTGTTCTTATTTATTGCCGCTCGCAATGACATGGTTCAACAGGTTATCGTGCCTAGTTTGAAAATTTATGACTACATTCTATTAGACCGATATACGGACTCAACACTGGCTTATCAGGGCTATGGATTGGGCTATGACATCAATGTCATCAAAACATTGCACAGAGCAATCACCAAAAGTGCACCTATCGACAAAACGATTTATTTAGATGTCGATATCGAAACAGCAAAAACACGTCGTGCAACTAGGGTTGGAACTGATAAATATGAAAACGATGAATTCCTAACACGTGTCAAACAAGGGTATGAAGAATGTATTCGCCAAAATCCTGATAGATTTATTGTTTTGAAAAACCAAAATTTAGAGAAAACAATCAATATTGCAACAAAGGCTATTATTCATCAGACCAAATCAGACGCAAAACGAGTAAACATGAGTCGCCAAGAAGGTGAGACTATCACCGTTCGTGCCGAAATTGGTAGATTTGGGCGTGATTATGACGGTAATCCTACCATTTTACTATGTCAGGTCAAACAAAAGTACAAACGTGATATTTTGACCGACCACGTATGGACTTCATATGCTCGCGAATTTGTGAAAGCGGGGATGATACTACCAGGTGACCTCCTAGAATTTACAGCCACAGTTACACCTTATAAAAAATCAGTACGTGGTGAAGAAATTACAGAATATGGGTTTAGTGATATTAAGGATGTTAAAATTATTTCCGCAATCCCTATTCCAAAAAATATTGATGAAGATTGGCATCGTATGGATTTGAATTATATTCATGCCGTTACAGTTCCTGAAGTATACGAAGAATTGCTGTCTAAATATGTTGGATTTATTTCAGCCATGTCTATTAAATACTTGAACAACGGTGATTAACATGCACCAATTTGAGTACGAATTGACACGAAAAACAAATCCAACAACGCTCAAACACGGAAATCAAATGATATCCGCGAATGACCGTATGCATTTTAGAGTCAAATCGCAATTGACACAATTTTTAAGACGGTTATCAGCAAATAGAACATGGTCACGTCCAGTATACACAAGGAAAAATCCATGTACCATCACTATCGACGTACAACCACCAACATCTAGACGTATGGACGCGCCAAACTGGTACCCGACTGTAAAAGCCTTGATTGACGGACTTGTTGACAGTGGGTTATTATCAGATGATAATAATCATATCATCAAATCTACAACCTTTAAATCTACCAAATTATCAGATACTAAGAATTATAAATTAGTCATCACCATTGAACCTGTAAAGGAGGTGAATATATAATGCCTAGTTTATTTTATGAACAACAATACCCGGGTAAATATGTATGTGGATTGGATGAAGTTGGGCGAGGCTCACTTGCCGGACCACTTGTAACAGCTGGTGTCATCTTACCAGATGGTATCGATTTACCTGAAATTAATGACTCAAAGCAGATACCAAAATCCGAACATGCACGACTAGTCAAAGAGATTTATGAGAAAGCAATCGAAGTTCGATTTGATGTAAAATCGGCGAGTGAAGTCGATAAATATACCATTAATCCAGCTATTAGAAAATCTATGACGGATGTTGTGCAATCTTTTTCTCATAAACCAAAGGTTTTATTAATTGACGGTAGTGATTGGCAAAAACTTGATTTACCAATTGAGCAAAAAACAATTGTGAAGGGTGATACTGTATCCTTATCGATTGCTTGCGCATCTTTAGTTGCGAAATTTTTACATGACCAAATCATGATTAAATTATCCAAAGATTACCCAGAATTCGGTTTCGATACCAACACAGGGTATGGTACTAAAGAGCACAAAGAAGCACTCAAGAAATATGGTTACACACCCGAACATCGTATGAGTTATAAGCCGTTAAGTGCAGAGCATTATCCGGTGTATAAAGGGGGTGTGTCAGAGTGACGATTGTTATTGTGAGACCACCTCTACAACAAACTTCCATCACACCTTTGAAGTCGAATTTAAAAGATGACGAATTGGTGTATACCAATTCTAAACGATTGGCGACTCTAAGACCGAACACAAATCAGGTTGGTGAGCCGAACCATGAACAATTGCTCAAGGTTGCGACGCAACAAAAAATTATCATGGTTTACCCGAATCAGACCGCTTTTAATCGAGATTTGGATTTGTTGCATAAATTCACCATTGAGCCGATTATGATTGTGGGAGATAAAGAAGTACCATTCCCCAAACGAATCGACCCTCAAGATTGTTTACTGACACCAAGTGGTGCTCAGTTGAGACCTTATCAACAACAATTGGTTGATTTTGCACTCGAGACGAAACGTTCTGCATTGTTTGTGGACATGGGACTTGGAAAGACACTCGCCACATTGGCAACCATTAACGAGTTGTTTTCGACAAATAAAATCTCTCATCATAAACCAGTTCTGATTGTGGGTCCAAAAATGGTAGCACTTGATACATGGTCGCGTGAGGTGGAGAAATGGGGATATGATATTGACGTTCTTGTTAACGTTGGACTCGTCAAAAAGAAACGAGAACAATTGTTTGAGCAAGTTCGAAATATACAAAAACCAACTATTTTGACAACCAATCCAGAGCAATTGTCCAACATTCTGAGCGCCTTTTCTGGTGGTCATGAATCACCATTCGACATGGTTGTTGTTGACGAATTATCAATGTTCAAGTCTCATGAATCACAACGTTTTGAAAAATTGCAATGGTTAACACACGACGTACCATATTTTATGGGATTGACAGGAACCCCCGCACCTAATTCCTTATTGGACATATGGTCTGAACTTGTACTCGTCGACCCACAAATCAAATATAGACTCGGTGATAATTTCTTTAAATATCGAGGTTATTATTTTGAACCTGATATGATGGATAGGCGAACTGGTCAAATTTATTCTTGGAAGTTGCAACGGGGTGCCGAGGACGCAATTTATGAAAAAATTGAACCTTATGTGATATCTATGAGGGGTAACGGATTAATTGATATCCCAGATGTCACATATATCAATGAATATGTGGAGATGAATAAAAAGGCCGCATCAGTTTACAAATATTTAGATTCTGAAATTCGTAAGGAACTGCAGGAATTAGAAGCTAGCGGAGAACGCGGTGTTGTATCTGCACAGGCTGACGACGCAGAATTAATCATTAGTAACAAAGCCATTTTAAAATCGAAACTCATTCAATTGGCCACTGGTGCAGTTTATGATAACGAGCCACACGATGATGGTAGTAATTTTACAGTCTTTCACGACGCCAAAATTCAAAAACTGAAAGAATTAGTTGAGGTTTCCACATCACCTGTTTTAGTTTACTATAATTTTGTATCCGATTTGGAACGTATTCGAGCGGTATTGCCGGACGCTGTATTACTCGATACAAAATCAAAATCCGTAAAAGATATCATCAAGCGATGGAATGACGGGAAAATACCTGTCATGTTAGCAAACCCCCGTAGTGTTGGGCACGGTCTCAATCTCCAAGACGGAGGTCATACTATCATATGGTTCTCTCTGACATGGTTCAATGAGATATATCGCCAGGCAAACAAACGCCTACATAGGTCTGGACAAAAACATCCAGTGCAAATCATACACATTGTCACGCGAAATACAGCGGACGAAGAAGTTTTACCCCGTATCAACGGAAAAGAAGAGAGTCAGCAAGATTTACTAGATGCTCTCCAATCTGAATAGAAAGGACGCCAACAGGCGTAATAATTACTATGACAATTGAACAATCATTAACAGACACACAAGTTATGTTGCCCATCTTAAATGAGATGATTAGCAAGGAACTTGATAACTTAAACGACATCTCTAAGCAACTGGTAGATATAGGGGAAAAATCCCTCGCAGTATCTTTGATTGCCGCAGACACACAAGAGAAAATGGGCGATACACGCACACAATTGTCTGACGTGTTGGATAATCAGAGAGCAATTCTCGAATCATTAGCGCAATTATCTGATGCGGCTGACAAAGGTAATATTAGTGATGATGTAATTGAGTCGTTGAACAATAACTTTGCATCAAAACTTGAAGAAGTTACTACACTTCATGCCGCAGATAAAGACATGATTGTCGGACGAATCAATGAGGTCTATGAAGGCTACACCAATCGAGTTGTTGATTTGACATCGGCACTTGTTGAATTGAAGGAAGTCCTCTTGGACCCTCAATATCAAGACCGTATTGCCGCGTTGACAGAATCAGTAGCCGCAGTCGACCAAACACTCGAGCGCGTGAGTCTTGAGTACGCCAATTATGACGCGACGCAACGTGAGCGCGTACAGAATCTACACCACAAATTGGATTCATTATCAGAATTCTTTACGGCGGCGACAAAGGATACTGAAAGTAATAAGCAGTTAATTTCCGAAGTTATTCAGCACATGAATCTAATGGAGGCTCGATTGGACGCTCTATTGGCAATTAGCGAGCAACGCACAACTGGAGGTGAATAATATGAGCGATATGAAGCAACTATCAAACGACACTATTCAATTACAGCACGAAGTTCGCCTAGCCAGTAAAAAGGTAGACGTTGTCGGTGTCATTCAATCAAAAGTTAAGGACAATGTTGAATCTCTTCGAGACGCGGTTGTCGATTACCATTCTGACGTCCTAAAAATTGATACAGCATCAATTTCAGAAGGTCGAGAACAACTCTTTGATAAATATAAAGCGTTGGAAGACAAACACGAATTGGTAATTGGCCAATTAGAACAATTGACGGACAAAACCGATGACATTGATAAAGCATTGTCAGAATCTAGACAGCAAGCATTGGACGAATTGGACCGACAACAGGTTGTGACAACTGTACAGATGGATAATCTGTCAACATCTGTAGCGGAGGCATCTCAAAAATTAGACGACCATATCAAACACGTTGATTTATCTGATATTGAACGTGGTGTTATCGGTGTCGGTGAGGATGTTGAGTCGTTCCTATCGATTGTTGACGAATCACGTAAACAAATGGATAATGAATTGACCAATATCAATGCGTCCCTAGATGATTTGTCAGGCAAACAAAAGACCGTTGATGAATTGAACATCTTATTCCACGATACAGTAAAAACGTTACGCGAGACGCTCAAATCAATCGATGACAAAGTTTGTCAAATTTCACCACTATACACAGGGCCAAGTGCGAGAGATATCGAGGAATCGTTCAATAAAATGGCAAGTACGGATATTACTCATTTAATGGACGAATTGCATAGTAAATACCAACAAACTACCAAAGAGGTTGTTGATATTATGCAACCAAGCGAATCTGATACCGTTGATGACGCAGAACCAATCATTGTGACGCTTCCTGACGAATCACCACAGGAGTCACTTGTTATGAAGGTTGACCTTGATAATAATGTTGAGAAACCTAAAAAAGGATTTTTCGCTCGTTTATTTGGAGGTGATAAATAATGAATGAAAAAGATACAACACTACTATCAAGCATCCTAACAGCCGTGACGGGGGTCGCAAAGACCCTCATAGCTGTTCGTGATGACCAAAAGGTACAAACACAACGTCTGGATACCCTTGAAGAATTGACCAAGGCAGCGCAACGTGATTTGGAAAAGGTTACCGACCGACAAACGGCTATTGAATCCGGTCTATCACATAGTTTAGAAGCTATTGAAAAGAACTCTAAGGACGCGAATGACCGTTTATTCACGGTTATGCAAGAAACATTTGACCAAAAATTGGATAAATTAATCGAAGTCATCTCAAGCGATGAAACTGCTGATGAGGTTGTTTCGTCATTAGATGAGTTCCGTAAGAGTGTCTTCGATACAATGGCTCAAAATCAAGAGATTATCGAGAACAAATTGGATAGTATGAACCAACTCAAATTACTGAAAACACTCATTGAGACTTTGAGTACAATGCAGACTGATGTGACAACATTGACGGGTTCTATTGTTAAAAATTCAGATTCATTTGAGCAACTATCAACTGCAAGTTCACTAATGGCGGCTCGACTCGACGCCGTAGATTTACGATTTGCATCATTTGTCGATAATAAATCAGAATCAAAAGATACTGATGATGGACTAAAAGCCCTTGACGACGTTGTGAAATTGCTTGAGAGTCAACAATAAGAAAACGACCGTATGGTCTTTTCTTATTGTCTTTTTTGTGATATACTAGACGTTGAAAGGACTCAAGATAAATGACAGATACAATTATTGTACTTTCGGACCGCGAAAAGGTTCGGGAGCGCCCTGGTATGTATATCGGTGATACGAGCACATTAGGGCTTGAAACTATCGTACGCGAAGTTATCGACAACGCATATGATGAATACGCAAACTATAAGAATCCAGATGACCCAATTATTGTGACGTTGTATGAGGACGACTCAGTCTCAGTCGAGGATTATGGTCGCGGTATTTCACCATACGAGAGTAAGGCCAACCCTGGCCAAATCGAGGAACGATTGGCATTTACTCGCATTGGTGCGGGTGGTAAAATGCGAGCCAACCGTAAAGCCAATGGTAGTCAGTTTTCTGCCGGCTTGAATGGTACGGGTGCCGCAGCCACAAACTTCACTTCAGAATTTTTCGATGTTACAATTTATAAAGAAGACGGAATTTACCATGATAGATATGAAAATGGTGGTATACCTGTTGAAAAATTAATCAAAGGTGGGTTACCTGTATCGCCACCCCAAAAAGGACGTACTGGTACTCTAATACATTTCAAACCGGATAGCACATTCTTTCGTGTGACAAAAATTTCAGCACCTACATTGAAACGGTATTTCAATCAGATGCAATATTTGCACCCAGGGTCGACCCTCATTTTCAACAACGAGCGTGATGATGAAACAATTACTTACCATTCCGACAATGGACTAATCGATTATTTGCGTATTGTTGCTACAGAAGATGACAAGAATGACTTGGTTGGAAAGCCAGTATCGATTACAGCCGAAGGTGAAGATGTTGTTATGGGTAGTGCGGTACAAATGCGTTTGAATTTGGCCATGGGACTATCTAAAAAAGGAAACGGTAAAGTTTTGGCGTTTACCAACGCCACCTATAATAAATTGGGTGGTACGCACGAAACTGGTTTCTATAACGGATGCTTGTCACTATTACGCCATTATTATAAGACGTTCAAGTCAGAAATTGATAATGAAAATAAGACACGCATAGCACTCATCAATAAGGTGAACAATAACACCCCAATTGATAAATTGATGAAGAGAAAACACGTAGAAGACCGATTTTACGCCATTATCGACCTCAAACACGATGACCCGGAAATCCAACCACAAACAAAGGATAAATTGGTATCTGAGGAAGTTACAAAATTTGTAGCTGATGCGGTATTCTCAAACGGTGTCACTGGATTTGACCGCCAAATTGCAGTCGTTCAAGCCGTCATAAGCGATGTCATCAAGGAACTATGGGAGAAATCCAAAGAGATTGATGAGAACGTTAAAATTGATGAGAAAGACGCTAAATTATACACATCTAGTAAATTGGCGGCCGCCAAAGGAAAAAACCCGGAAGAAAACGAGTTATTCCTCGTGGAAGGTGATTCCGCAGGTGGTTCTATCAAATCTAATCGTGACCCTAGTTTCCAAGCAATTTTACCACTACGTGGTAAGGTGTTGAATGTCGAAAAATCAACATTAGAAAAAGCACTGGCAAACGCGGAGATTTCAACCTTCTTTTCTGCTCTGGGTTGTGGCTTTGGTGCGAATTTTGATATTACCAAATTAAAATATCATAAAATTATCATTGCGACCGACCAGGATGTGGACGGATTACATATCCGCACACTTATCATCACCCTCATTGCGAAATATGCGCCTGAGCTCATTTTGCGAGGCTATGTATATATTCTTGAAACCCCACTGTTCGTAAATGAAATGAAAAATGGTAAGGAATATTATATGTATGACGATACTTCGCAACAAGCCTTTGTCGACAAACACCGCACAACCATTAAGAAAGTGCACCGCAACAAAGGATTGGGGGAGTTGGAAACTCATCAAGTCATAACAACCATTTTGACCCCAGAAACCCGCAAGTTGTCACAATGTCACGTTGACGATATGAATGAATTAAATCGTGTCATTAAACAATTAATGGGTAACGACGTTGCAGCTCGTAGGGCTTATTTCATTCAGGATTAGAAAGGGGACCCAGTGAAAGAACAATCGAATAAAATAAATTTATCCGTCGTTTTCGCCGATAATTTCGTTGATTACGGTATGGAAGTTGTAAAAAATCGGGCCATCCCCGACGTTCGAGATGGGTTAAAACCCGTACAACGACTGTCACTAAATGAATATTTCGAATCCGGTGCGACATCTAAACGCTCAAATGTGAAAGTCGCAAGATTGACAGGTAATATCATTGGTAAATGGCACCCGCACGGTGACACGGCTGTTGCAGACGCAATTGCAAACATGTCTCAAGAGTGGAAAAATCAAGAACCACTTGTCAGTATAAAGGGTAATAATGGTTCAATTTACGGTGACCCACCCGCCCATCAACGGTATATTGAAAGTAGAACAACACTAATTGGCGACTCTATGGGTACTTTGTTGTCACCCGATATTGTTCCGTACGAATGGAATTACGACGAAACTGAGAAGATGCCAACCATATTACCAGCCCAAATACCGGTACTACTTATGAACGGTGCTACAGGTATCGCTGTTGGTATTGCCTGTTCTATTCCAACGCACAATACAGTTGAGTTGATGGATACAGTTATTCATTATTTGAAGAAACCAAAATCAACCACGGAAGAATTGCTCGAAATTCTGAAAGGACCTGATTTTCCAACTGGTGGTGTCATTATCAACAAGAGCGAATTGTTATCAGCTTACGAGACAGGCAAGGGTAGATTGCGTATTCGTGGTCGTATGCGATATGACAAGGGTGAACATGCCTTACACGTATACGAAGTTCCATTTACACGCTCTGGCGGGGTTGATGATTTAATTACTAACATTACCCTTGCATCACTCGAAACCGTAAATAAGAAGGGTAAAAAAGTACCCCCAAAAATACCAGAAATTGCCAGGGTCGATAACCATTCGGGTAAGGACGGTATTGACATTAAAATTTCGTTGCGTGCGGGCGTTGACTACAAACAGGTTGAAATGCAATTATACGCACTCACCGGGCTCGAAGATACCATGCCATATAATTTCATCGCATTGAATGATGGGGTTATCTCTCAATATGGTCTCAAACATTACCTACATGAGTATGTGGTGTACCAACAACAACTACTAGTTGCGAAATATGAGAGAGAAAAGGCTCGTATTATCCGACGCATGGAAATTCTTTCTGGTAGAATCATCTTGCAAAAGGTTATTAATGAGGTCATTGCGTGTGCTAAGTTATCATCAGGTAGACCTGAGTTAGAAAACATTCTCCAAACGGGTACCAAACCGCAAGGATTACCACGAGAATATCACAAAACTGTATCTGAGTTTCGATTTACCGAATTACAAGCACAAGACATTGCCGCACTACCCATCTATCGTATTAGTAAAATGGATATGCAAGCAATTGTTGACGAAGGTAAAAAACTTCAAAAAGAGCTCACATTCACGCAGTCGATGCTCGACTCAGAATTAAAACGACGTAATGAAATCATCAGGCACCATGAGTCAATTAAAACAATTAGTAACAAACCTCGTAAGACGGACATCATTGATGCTGATTTCGCAACCGCATCTAAAATTGAGGTACCAGAATCACCAATGTTTGTCAATATTGACCAATATAATTATGTTCGTATCCAGGAAAAATCATTCCCTGAAGCTACTCGAACAACCAATAAATCACGATTGGGTGTTTTTGGTTCTGACGGCATCCTTTGGAATATTCATTTGTCTGATGTGCAACCAACTACCGGTCGAGGTGTGTTATTAAACCAACTATTACCGGGTGTGGAATATGTTGGGTTTGTGACGTTGCCAGAAGCGAAACAAGGTTTGTTCATCTACAATGACGGTAGCGCCAAGAAAATGGACATGTCAGCCTTTATGACCGCTACAAAATCCACAAAGGTATCATCCGGAAAGATTAAGAGTGGTCAAAAATTAGTCGCTTATGTTTCAATACCAGAAACAGCGACCACCGTAACGGTGAATGGTCAAACTGTATTATTATCTAAGGTCAAAACACAAAAAATTACAGGTTCTGGTGTCAAGTGCTTCAAACCGTCCGACCAATATGATATATCATTTGACGCATCTAATGAGGTTATAGATGATATTCCATCCGATGAACCGGACGCATGGTGTGTATTTGATAAAGACGGTACATTGACATTTGATTGGAATATGGAGGGTGGAAAACCCGATGGCCTTTATGTCACATCATACAAAGATTTATTGACTCAAGAACTGGTGTTTGTCCATTCTGACGGTACTGCAAAACGTGTCGACGGCTCACAATTTGAAGTTAAGACCAAACGAACATCCATCAAATGCGACAAAGATGGTTGTCAATCAATTTACATTGCACCGGTATCAGATACATTGTTTGCTACATTTGATACAAACACAGTCAAACGTATTAAGGTATCTGATATCTCAAAACAAGGTAAGACAGGTGGAGGTGTCAGAGCTTTCCATCATCCAAAACACAACTTAGTATCAGTTGTAGATGGTAAGAATAGCAAACTACCAACCGTTTCATTGGCGACACAACCGAAACCTCTGAAATAAAAACCATTTGCATACGCAAATGGTTATAAAACGGGCTATTCGCCCGAAACCCATTTTTATCTATGAATTTGATAGCGCCATACGGTGCTATCAAATTGGCGGGTTTTGGATTAGTTCATTTGTGTACACAAATGAACAGCGAACGGGACGTCGTCCCGAAACCCTAATCTGTCCATGAAATCAACATCGTGTTTGATGAAGGGTTGAATGGCTGACAACTAATTTCGTTCATTTGTGTACACAAATGAACCATAACGGGACGTCGTCCCGAAACCCTAATTCATTCATGAAAATAAATATTATGTTTGTTTTCGGACTCAAGGGTAGACTGCCTGTATAGTTCATTTGTGTACACAAATGAACCAAGAACGGGACGTCGTCCCGAAACCCTAATTCATTCATGATAAAAAAAATAAAATGTAAAAGAGGTAATGTATATGAACAAGACAATGAAAACAATTTCAATGGGTGCTGCTATTTTAGCCACAACCGCTGCTGCAGGTAATGCATACACGCAGGTAAACGCCGCTGAAGTATCACAACCAACAGAAGCAACAACTGAGCACAAAGTACCAGTGACTGGTCAAGATTTGACTAAAGCTCAAGAAGATGTTAAATCTGCTCAAACAACTGTTGACCAAAAGGCTGACGACGTGAAAGCTGCTGAAAATCAACAATCAACTGCTACAAAAGCTGTTACAGATATCAAAGAAGATGTCAAAACTGCACAAAATGCAGCTAAAATTGTTGAAGAACAAAATAAGGTTATTGACGCAAAAACTGAACAAAAATCAGAACTCAATGCCGAACTTTCAGACGCGAAAACTGCCGAGCAAACAGCTAAGGATGAATCTGTAGCCGCTCAAGAAGCCCACGATAACGCTACAAAAGCTGTTACAGTCGCAGAAAAAACTGTTGAAAATAAGAAAGCCGCTTTGAATCAAGCAACTGCAACGACTAATCAAGACCCTAAAGAAATCCAAAAAGAATTGGATGACGTTACTAGTCAAGTAACTGCAAAATCTGCACAAATTGCTGCTACAAGCAGTCGTATCGATGTCAAACAGCAAGAAGTGGATAATTACAAACCAGTCATTAAAACGATTGATTTGAATCCATCTGAACGTAATGTAGTAGCTCATGATAATCTTATGGACTACCCACACAACCGTAATAACACACCAAAAGATGAATCAGGTAATCCAACAATGGAACCTGTAAACTTCCAAGGTGTTAAGATTGTTGAAATTGAAGCTACTAAAGACATGTTGGATTTCCAAAAAGCTCTTGAAGAGTACCGCAAGGCGCCATATGACTTTGCGACTCGTACTTACAAGAAACGCCCAGTATTCCGTTACAAAGTGGATAACCGCGGATTGTCTCAAGCATTTGTGAAATTGCTTAACGAGTTGCGTGAAGCAAACGGTGTTGCTGGAAATATGCAAGTAGACGATGCTTACTTGGATTACGCTCAACAACGTGCTAATGAAATGCAACGTAACGACAAGTTGAGTCACAGTACAACATTGACGGCACCTGGTAACAAGAGCGAAAAAGGTCTTGAAAATGCCATTGCAAAATACAGTGATTCTACAAATGTGGAAGACGGATACATCAACTTTGACCATATCGAAACCAACGAAACATTGGCTTATGATATGTTGCTCAACTGGTATGACGACTACACAAACGTTACAGGTGCAAACCACGGACACCGTCGCGCCCTCCTAGCGCCTATGGGGGGTAAGATGGGTCTGGCTCTTTCAACTTTTGGTAGTCCTACTAGCACATTCCGTTATGGGGCATTTGAAAACAATGCGCACACAGGTAACACTTATTCGACTGACGAAGATGGTACAACTTATCTTGAAGAAGAAAGTGAATCTAGCAAGAAATTCTGGGATAACATCCATAATTTCAAAGATAATGCACTTAACCCAACTTTCTACGGTCGCAAGATGAAGTTCATTGCCGACCATCACTTTGTATTTGTGACTCACAAACAAGAAGGTGATAATAGTGCCCTAGTAAGCGCCCTTAACGATTTGAAAGCTCTCAAAGCTCGTCAAGAAGGTGACCGCAATACTCTTATCACACGACAAACAGCATTGACTGGCAAATTGGCAACCGCTAAACGTAGTCAAGAACAACGCACCGCTGCTATTACAAAAGCAACGAGTGAATTGAACGAAGCGACTGCAACTCTTGCAACTGCTAAGTTGACTGTCAAAGCAACTGCAACAACTCTTGCAGAAAAGAGAACTGCTGCTGACCGCGCTACAAATTATGCTGACCACTTGGCTTACCGCGTAACGACTATCCAAGGTGAAATCGATAAGGCAACTGCAATTCGTGATAAGGCAGCTCGCTTGCAAGGTCAATTAGGTAACTTGACTGCTAAATTAACTAAGGCTGAAAGTGACAAAGCTACTGCTGACAAACGCGTAGCAGATGCTAAAGTAGCATATGCACAAGCTCAAAAAGCACTTTCTGACGCTAAATCTAATGTTCAACGCTTGACTGATATTCTAGCAATCGACAAAGCTCTTGCAGTTTATCAAAACGCGAAAGGCAACGTTTCTGCAGTTATTCGTGAAACACCAACCGTAACACCGGTAGAACGTCCCGCTTTTGATTTGAATGCCGAATTGAAAGGTTACAAAGTAACTCAAAATGAAGACGGTATTGGCGCTACAACAGTTGACTCACCAACTGTAACACCAGTAGAACAGCCAGCATTTGATTTGAATGCTGAATTGAAGGGTTACAAAGTAACTCAAAATGAAGACGGTATTGGTGCTACAACAGTTGACGCACCAACTGTAACACCAGTAGAACATCCAGCATTTGATTTGAAT
>ERZ773074.71-NODE-71-length-51516-cov-6.159558_pt1 | contig 51516 bp, 35 predicted proteins | sample MGYA00580615_ERZ773074 | MGnify/ENA primary metagenome ERZ773074 (study PRJEB29015, sample SAMEA2738126) | human oral metagenome | biome: human oral; feature: human-associated habitat; material: saliva | place: China | collected 2160 ...
TCGCCCGAGTCAAGAATAGATACCTCACACCTTAGTGTACAATCAGAATACCTTCTGAATTAACGTACACCTAACGAGGTCTCCAAATGAACCTCGGAGTCAAATTGTGTTGAGAGACTTGAATGGACCACCACAAATTGTAAGGAGGTATTATGTGTGCACGATGTCACAGTTGATTTCGTTCATGAAACTTGGTGGCCCATTCAAACCCCTCAACAGGGGTTTGTTAGCTAAAGGTATTAGATACCAAGAGCTGGATTCGCTTCGCGAATTTGTGCAAGGATTGCTTCACGCTTAGCTTTTTCGTCTTCTTCTTGAACACGTTCAACTTCAGCAGATTCAGCAGATGCAAGAAGGATTTTAACCTTATCGTTTGTCTCTTTTACAAGACGCGCGATTTCTTTTTGATGAGGGTTGTCAAGTTTAGCAGCGTAAGCAAGAACTTGACCAAGACCTTCTGTCAAAGCTTTAACGTCGTCTTCAACGCGTTTCTTAGCAGCTTCTTCTTTAGCCTTGATAGCTTCTTTCACAAGCTCTTCAGATTTTTCTTCAAGAGTTGTGAAGTAGTATTGAAGCTTAGTTGGGTCATTAAGAGTTTCAAACAAATTGTCTTCTGGGAACAATTTAGCGATATTTTCGATATCAGCGTTTGTTGGGAAAGATGTTCCACCAACTGGAAGCAATTTGCCGTTTACGATACGAGTATCAATCAACCCTTTTGTACCAGCAGCAACTGACAAGACAAGAGTAGAACCTTCGATAGCTTGGTCGTAGTCTGCAATGTTGATGTTCATTGTGTCAAGAACTGTTTCAACTGGCATACCAGCTGGTACAGTAATCTCTGGACGACCAATAACGTTGATTTTAGAAATGTTTTCAAATGACATGTGCCATTACCTCTTTTGTGGACTTTGTCCACACCTTTCTTATTTTGCCTTTTAACGACTTGCTGGTCGTTTTTGATAACTTAATTGAAAAAAATGAGATGACTAAGCTGTTTCTTTCACTTCTGGAGCGATGGATAAGAAACGAGTGTCAAAGATATACTTGTTCGATAAGATTGCCCCACCTTTTAGGAAGAGGACTAAAATGTTGAACAAGAGGGTTGCTGATGTGACATTGGCTGTCACGTTCTGAGGCGCGGACTCTGATTGCTCCGCGCAGGAGATTTGGTCAGGGCGACGTTCATCGCCTTCGAAGTTTTGAAAAGCTTCTTCCAAATCAATTGGGGACTCAAATCCCTGAACAATTTCGCCATTTTCTTTGATGCAGATATAAGCCTGCCCATGGCGTTCAGCGTTACCGCCGTCAATCCAAACTGCATTTTCGCATTCCGCTACAAAATCATGAGCGATTTTACGAGTAGCATTGTTGTCGAGACACCCTACGATGAGTGGGGTGATATCATCTGGGAATTCAGCCATAACTTGATGAAGAATGGCTGTATCCTTGATATAACCGTGAACAAAACTCATACGGTTATGGTCAGCTACAACTTCGGCCTTGCGATGACCAACATCAATGGTTTTGAAATTTTGTCGCAAGACATTTTTAGGCTCAACAACGTCACCATCAAAAATGACTACGTCATTGCCGAGGGACATTTTATCTAGAAAAGTCGCAAGCCAAGAACCCGTGCCCCCGGCACCGAGAACCAAAATCGCATACGACTTGGGTTGAATAAGATACATGAATGATAACCTTTCACACAAAAATTATAATTTATATTCGTGTTCGGACTCATCGAATTTATAAGCGCTCGCTCGACTATTGTAGGAATCATAATTGGATGTCCTATTCAATTTCGTTACCGAACTAATAATAATCCCGAGACCGAAAACGGCAAACAACCAAATCATTGGTCACCTCCGTTTGATAATTGTTTGATTTGTTCAATGATAATAACATATTTATCATTTAAACCAGCCCAAACCGAATAAGGAACTAAATCAAATGCTGTACAATCTCTTGGGGTCAACTCTGATAGATTGTCCCAAATGAAGTTGTAGAGCTTTTGAGCATATTCTTTAATGAACTGATATTTAGCGGTTCTTAGTTCGGAAACCTCATCTTCAGAAGTGGCAGCCTGAATACGGTCGTTGAAAACACGATAGTGTTGATTCTCTTCGTCAATGAGATGTTTTAATTGCTCGTAAAGCATGGAATCTACCCCTTTCTAAAAATAATGTTGTTCGGATAAGAACACAATAAAAACGACTTAGCCCGGTTCGATGACAGCAGACAAGGTCGTTGCGTGAACGATATTGAGGATATTTCGTTTATCTGACTAACGATAAGCTGGGTCATGCAGGCGCCCAACAAGTCGTTTGAAAATCCCCGATTTATCCTCGAGTGAGATGTGACTATGATAAATAGTAGCATCCGGCAAAGTAGTTACTACGAATAATACCTGTTTGCCAGCTTCCCACTCGATATCGATGGTCGTTCCGTCCCCACGTCGATATCTAATTTTGTGTGGTAGGTCAAACACCTTGGTGAATCCCTCATTTAAGAGTATCAATTCATGAAATTGTTTGAACTGTTCTAATGGAGGCATACAATGCGCGCATCCTCCTTTCTAATTGAAGTTTGCTCGTCAAAAACGAAATAAAAAAATAACATCCTTTCGGATGTTATTTTTTTATTATTGTGCGAGTTCAGAAGTTGTATCCAAACCTGCAAGGTCTGAAGGGTCCAATTGAACATCTAGGTCTTTGAACATTCCAGCTTTAGCCTTAGCCATTTGAGCTGCTTTTTCGTCTTCAGACAAGGCTGCCCAACGAGCTTTACCAGCTTCACTAGCGGCTTGACGTTGTTCGTCAGTCATTGGAGCTTGGTTGTTGTTGGCTTTAGACTTAGCGATGCGCTCAGCCTTCTCTTCGTCAGAGAGGTTAGCCCATGCTTCTTTAGCCTTGGCACTTGCTTCAGCGCGCTCTGCATCTGTCATTGGCGTTTGTTTGTTGTTAGCCTTAGACTTAGCGATGCGCTCAGCCTTTTCTTCTTCAGAGAGGTTGTTCCAAGCTTCTTTAGCCTTAGCACTTGCTTCAGCGCGTTCTGCGTCAGTCATAGTAGCTTGTTTGTTGTTAGCTTTAGACTTAGCAATACGCTCAGCTTTTTCATCTTCTGACAACGCATTCCAAGCTTCTTTAGCCTTAGCACTTGCTTCTGCACGTTCTGCATCAGTCATTGTTGCTTGGTTGTTGTTAGCTTTAGACTTAGCAATACGCTCAGCCTTCTCTTCATCAGAAAGAGCATTCCAAGCTGCTTTACCAGCTGCAGAGAGTTCAGCACGTTGTTCGTCAGTGAGTTCTGCCTGGTTGTTGTTAGCCTTAGACTTAGCAATCAACTCAGCTTTTTCGTCTTCAGACAACGCTTCCCAACGAGCTTTACCTTGAGCACTCAACTCAGCACGTTGTTCGTCAGTGAGTTCTGCTTGATGGTTGTTTTCTTTAGACTTAGCGATACGAGCTTGTTTTTCTTCTTCAGAAAGAGCATTCCATGCAGCTTTACCTTGAGCACTCAACTCAGCACGTTGTTCGTCAGTGAGTTCTGCTTGATGGTTGTTTTCTTTAGACTTAGCGATACGCTCAGCCTTTTCTTCTTCGGAAAGAGCTTCCCATGCAGCTTTACCAGCGGCAGAGAGTTCAGCACGTTGCTCATCAGTGAGCTCAGCTTGGTGGTTGTTTTCTTTAGACTTAGCGATAAGAGCGTCTTTTTCTTCTTGAGATAGGGCGTTCCAACGAGCCTTACCTTGAGCGCTCAAGATTTCGCGTTCTTCAGCTGTAAAGAATTCAGATTTTGCCATAGTTTTTATCCTCCGACTATGTTATTAATTTTTGATTTTTTGAGGATGCCAGGAGTCCTCGTCTCCATTACTTTCACTAACATTATACCATACGTCTTCACGTTGTGGAAAAATGTGCTAGTTTTCAAAAGAAAATTGGGGATTCGGGGGCTGCTTTAGCAACCCCGTTTCATAAAACAAGGCGTAGGCCTTGTTTTAAAACTTGTCTAAGAAGTCACGAACACGTTTTTGAATCGCATCTTGTGATGTGATATCGGAAATATCAATACAACTAAAAGTAACCAAGTTATGGTCGGTATGGACTAATGTGATTCCATCCGTTGCAACCTTAAATGTCACTTTTGGGTTACTATTGGGGATACTATCCACAATTTTTTGAAGTTGGTCTTTTAGACGTGTTTGTGCATCTTGTAGTTCTTGCTCTAACACTTTGAGCTTGTCAAAGTCATTTGATTCGTGAATATTCATGGATTACCCCCCTTAACGTTCGTATTTTACTAAATCCAAAAATTAGATTTTGAGCGTCCAAATACTTATTCACACCCTGTTGATAAGTGTTTAAAATATGTGGATAAGTCCTATTTTGGACGAATTTGGACAAAATTGGATTGTAATTTGGATTTTATGTTAGCGGTTACAAATAGTGGTATTACAATATTTTTTAACTAAACTCTATTTTGAACTAAAAAAGTACAGAAAATTTTTAAAGTCTTGTAGAAAAAATTTTTTTATAATTTTTGATAGTTTGATGACCAAATAATCATAAACCGCGCGGTTGATGAATTTGAGAACGCTTTCAAGAAATCCAATTGTGAATCCAATTCTATCCAACTCCAGAATATTCAGACAATATGTGAAATTGGTTATCGTTCGGAATTGGCAATGTCATGCATCGCGTGATGAAAAGCTGCTGAAATTTTGAAATCAAAATTATCATCAAATGTTACATTTTCATCGTCAAGTTTTTGCGCAATGGCGTTAAACTCATCCAATGCTTTATCCATGCGCTCTGCAATGGCCCTTGGATTGGTATCAGATAGTGAAAATATAGTACCACCATTCATGATTACGGATGCTGCCAATTGACTTGGGGATGTCACACCCAAAAGAATGGTCATTCGCCCATCATTTTTGAGCCCACATACACCCACTGAATCTTCACCCAATTCAGAAATGAGTTCATTGAAAGCGACAATTATTTTGTTTACGAATGTTGTATCCATACGTCTCCTCCTATACCGGGCACAATTTTTCAGTTTTTTTTGTAAATAAATTGGGGCGTCGGGGCGACAAGCCCCGTTTTTATTTCCGGGCGTATGCCCGGAAAAAGTATAAAAAAATGGCCAAAGGTTACCCCTTGACCGTACTTTATAGAAAGAGAGATGCAAATGTTCCATTAGTTCGCTATGGAACCTTTACACTTATAGTATACCACAAATTTTGGATTTGTGAAGTTTTAGGACAAAAAAAAAACGGTTGGATAATCTACCAACCACTTGAAAGAAGAGATTTAATGAAAATATCATTCCATCCAGTAAAGACGAATCGCTAACGTCTTTACATTTATAGTATACCACAAATTTTGGATTTGTCAAGCACTTGTTCACAATTTTAAAGATTGTTCGTCTAATTGTACATCTTCGGGTGTTAGTTGTGTGACAAAATCTTCAATTTTTGGTACGATATCACTCATAGCTAATTTGATTTCATCGAGGTCAACGTCCTTATTAATTTGGTAACTATTTTCAGCATCATGCGCAAGAATATGAAATGGTTTTTCCGAACCTGTAATATTTTTCTCTACGATAATAGTATGCCCATCATAATCACAATTACGAAATGCTATGTGGTCAGAAGCGAATGATGTGATATCGTTTAAGAGGTCGGAATCATAGTCACGAACCTTTCTAGCGGCTTCAAAAATATCATCAAAATCGTCTATGCTATCATTGTAGGTGATTGTTTCATAAGTTATTTGTTCACCGTCAATTGTATATGCCGTCGGCATTGTGATTTTGATACTCCCGCTCAGTTGTTCAGCGGATAAAGGGAGGCTGGTGCGTCTGAATTTTTCGTTTAGTTGGTCTGCTAGGTTCATATTGTCATTTCCTTCCTATTACATTTGCAAATCATTAGTATTCACTGCTAAATCCTCAACAGATAGTTCATTTCCTAGTAACTTATCTGAGATTTGGCGATAATGGTCAATCAAATTTGATGTGATATTGTCAGATTGTATCGTAATTGCGGCTATATCATCGTTGAGTGATTCTATATTCGTGTTGGTTGTTGCTATTGTTTTTACAGAACAACCAGCAGACTGATATTTATTTCCTTCTTGTTTTCGGTCATGTATTTCACCACGATTATGTATCGATAATTGAATTTGCCCATTACCTTCGCTCGTGATTTCAGCAAACTGGTCCATATCGAGTTGAGTTATGACTGTGTTTGCAATAACGCTAGATGCTGATGTTATATGGTTTGGGTTTTTACTATATAATTGGTTTATGAAATTCAGATTGTCTACAAGTTGGGTATTACCATCCCCTCGAGACACTGTATACATATTTAGGTGTTGACCTTTTGTAGTATACAACTCAATTTCAACTATCGGTATATCATAACTTGTTGGAATGATATCGTTTTCGGCATATCTTATAGGTAATCCTTGTTTGTGCACCCAGTTATTGAGCGACTCTACTTCAATTGGTCCATCATATACAGGACCTTCAAATGTTGATTGCTCTTTGTTTGAATTAGGTACATCTAAATCTTCATCACCAGCAATTTCATTATGAATACGATTTATTTCATTGTTGAGAGCCTCAAATTGCGAGCGTGCATCCGTCATTGTACTTTCGATATGACTAGTCGCATCCACACTGTCAGAAATAACCCGTTGAAATCTTGTTAAGTCGACATAAGCGGTGTATAGAACATCATCTTTAGCGAAAACCAATTTATCATCACTTTCGATGAAATTGTTAATGATAACTGTATTTTCATCCGTACTGTAGGCCTTAATGTTATAAGGTGTTTGGTCGTCACTTTCTAGCGCGAATCCTTCTTCATCAAAGCGCGTACATGTATTTAACAAATCCGGTTTCATCTCATGAATTGTTCTCATGAGGTTGAATGTTTGGTCGATTTCGTTGATATTATCGATTAAGATATCACTGGTTTTACCATTTGGTAGTTTCACCACTGCACATTCTGGATTTTGTTCTGCTTCAAATGGAAAATCTTCCTTTTGAAAACGTTGATTTAATTGCTCTGCTAGGTTCATATGATTATTTCCTTCTTATTATAATTCCATTATATCGTTTTGCGAATGCGTTTCTAACTCTTGATTAGAAATCATTGCACTGAGTCCCAAATTCGAAAAGTCATGCTCTACTGGGGTTGGGTTTACAACATTTAGTCCGTGCTCTACTTCGTACCAGGTTGTAAATTGTGGTAGCAAGTCTTCGGGTAGCTTGTTGAGTTTCAATACTAATCTACCCAATTCTGAGACAGCACCGTGGTCACAAGCCGCAAGGAGCTGGATACGCGTACGACCGGGTGTAGTTTTGGCGTCTAATGCTGTTGGTAATTTATTGGTGCTCTTAAAATCGAGCGGTATTGGATGTAGCATTTCACGTACGTCATCTACTAATAAGTCGATTTGTGGGGAGCACGGTTCGCGACGAGTTGGTGTTCGAAGTGTAAATGTGCTATGTTTGTGTGTGCGTTTTAGAACTTCCTCTTTTGATACCTCATAATGGCTACTTGCGATTCCGTCATGTAGCGTTATGGTGTGGTCATCTTTTGTTACAACATTACCAGTGCGTTTATAACCTTCATTTTCCCAATGTTGATAGAATTCATCTTCATCAGGGATAAATGTGTGTGTGTCTTTTATAGGATTGTTGAATGCGCGTGTTTGGAACCTGGTTTTATATTTCTCCACTAAATTTTCGGTATCAATTGGTCCTAATTTTGCGAGATACGGAACCTCATAGGTTGGGTCTAGAAAAACCCTACGAACGTCTGTCACTTCGACGAAAGAGTTTTTGACATCTTTGAGCATTTCTGTAGTGTCCTCCAGTTGTAATTGGTGCTCAAAATCATAGTTGGAACCATTTTGACTGGTGAGGGGTGCCACAAATACCTGATTGTCTGTTCTACCGGCAACAATGACAGGTCTGATTTTAGATGTTCGACCAAATTCATCTGTTATGGCGTCGTTTATAATATGATATACAGGGTGCCCCTGATAATAATCGCGCGTGTTTTCTTCGAAAGCAACATTGGCGAGAATAATGTCTCCAAATTCCAAATCGGAGACTAATCGTTTTTCAGCTACCATGTGAGTTATACCTTTCTGTTATATTTCTACTATTATTTTAACATATTTTATTGATTTGCAGTTTCTTTCGTGTTATACTAATATTGATGAAGACCAACCAGAAAGGAAAATTTACATGGCAAAAACCATATTCAAGGTGTCTGCAGCTGTTGGCGGATTGGGATTGAGTGCCCTTTTACAACAACAAGTATCAGCGGATACCCAATCATCTATAACAACCATTGAGGGTAATGGTACATTTCTTGGAAAACCCGTAAAACTACGAGGCTCAGAACCTGTCAACTCGAGACCAATTACACCACGCTCTGATTTTGAATGGGTCCAAAATAACGGGACGGACCTTAAAAAGGTCAACATAAACGGCGTGGGCCGAGCGCCTAACGTCAAATTGACTATGTATACAGAAAAAGGTAATACCTTTGTGGGTTCGGGGGCTTTTATCGGCAACTCTACAATTTTATCTGTCGCCCATAACTTTTTGGGTGTTGACCCAGATACTAAAGTGACACGCGTAACGGTGACTGTTGGTAGTAACTCCGAAGTTAATAGCGACTGGGAACCAACAAGTGGATATTCATTCGATATCGATGCAGATGATATTCATTTCTTTGACAAACCATCATACATTAAAAATAGAGATGGGAAAGTTGAAACGTCACCTTATGATTTAGCTACGATTCATACAAAAATCCCTTATCAACTCATTGTCAATAAACTAAAGGACAACAATGTTAATTTGGGGACTTATGATACCCTAAAACTTGCAGATTCTGATGAGATTGCACGAATTAATAATCGTGACAATGTTCTTTCCGGGGACCGTGTTCGCATGTATGGTTATCCAGGGGCGAATGAGAGTGACCAAGTATATTTCAATCCCAAATTGCAACAAGGTTTCTTATACGAAGTAGATACAACTGTAACAAATACAGAGACGTTTGTTGATGACGAAAATCCAGTACCAGTTCGATTCACCAAACTTCGTAACACAACAATGGGTGGCATGTCAGGTTCTAATCTTATGAACGCTCATGGTCAGGTTATTGGTGTCCACCAGTCAGCGACTAATCGAAATAAAGAAACGGATACGCCAGAAAATGAAAGAACTTGGCGAGCTACACAAATGCTCCTCAATCCACAACATTATCAATGGTTGCAAACACGCCTAGGTGAAGATTCCAAAAAAGGATTTGTAGAGTTTGAAGGACACCGATATTATTATGATGAAGACGGTACATTTCTTCGAAATACAACAAAAGAAATTACGGTTGATGATGTGACGAAGACTTATCAATTCGATGACCGTGGTGTAGCAACTGAACGATTGGAATCAACAACGCCTGAAACACCTGCTGTTGAAGAACCAAAACCAGAAACTCCGTCAGTGGATACACCAACAACCCCTGAAACTCCTGCCGTTGAGAAACCAAAACCAGAAACTCCGTCAGTGGATACACCAACAACTCCGGAAACTCCTGCCGTTGAGGAACCAAAGGATAAAGTTGAAGTACCAAAACCAGAAACACCTTCAGTAGATACACCGACAACTCCTGAAACACCTGCTGTTGAAGTACCAAAACCAGAAACACCTTCAGTAGATACACCGACAACTCCTGAAACACCTGCTGTTGAAGAGCCAAAGGATAAAGTTGAAGCACCAAAACCAGAAACACCTTCAGTAGATAAGGTAGATACACCATCCATCGAAAAACCGAAGGATAAGGTTGAAGTACCAACAACTACCGAGACACCATCCGTTGAAAAACCGAAGGATAAGGTTGAAGTACCAAAACCAGAGACACCTTCAGTGGATAAGGTTGAAGTACCGACAACTACCGAAACGGTATCAGAAACGTCACAAGAGAAAATTCCGTACGCTACCAAAATTGTTAAGGACAGTACACTTCTCAAGGGCGAGCGCAAGGTTACCCAAAAGGGTCAAGATGGTACTAAGGATATTATCCGCACATGGGTTCTGAAAGATAAACAGAAATCTGGCGAACCAAAAGTTGCGGAGACAATTAAAACGGAACCAGTTGATGAAATCATCAATGTAGGAACTCGTGAAGATTTGTCAGAGATGGATTTTGAGAAGACACCTTCTGGTGGTCGACGCGTTGTCATCAATTTCTATTCCGTTGCAGAAGGGAAACGGGTTGGTAAAACTCGCAAATATGTACACCTCTTACGACCAACGAATAAAACTGTGACACAAACACGAGAAAAGGTTCGTGAATCTCGACAAAATCCAGAGAGGACAGAATTTGCAATTCGTAAATTATATGCGTCCTTTAATCTGCTCAGTGTGCGACGATTAAAATAGATACAAATCCCCAGTAATACTACTGGGGTTTTCTATTTTATGATATAATAGAATTACGAAAGGAATACGATATGACAACATTTGAAGAATATTTCGAAGAAAGTGGGCTGCCATTTATCTATGACGATGGGTATATTGAACACACATCCGGATATACAATTGGTAGGGCGCCTTATGATGAATTTGATGATTATAAACCTATACTTGATGTATTGACAAAAATACATAAAAAGCATCCAGAATTGTTCGACGTTATTGATGATTTGAATGCGCATGAGTGTGAGCTATCATGTGACGCTCATAACCTGACTATTTCCTTGTGGGATGGTGATTTATCGGCCTCAGAAAACCATGAATTCTCGACATCAGTAGTCGCATATAAGGGTGGGGGAGTGTTTAGTCATTCTGACCATATCTGTTTTGATTCTGGTTTTAATGGTGATGTGAACCAACTATTGACGTGGCTGGACGAATCTGACAAGGACAGTCTAGAAATTAGTAGCCTACTCAAAAGTCACCATAGTGAATTACATCAAAAATTGATTGACGAAGGTGTCAATCGTGCAAATGACATGGTAGTGTCAGATGAATACAAATATAGACGGGTTGGTAATGCGGGTGATTTGAGGGCTCGCGTTGAAAATGCAAATATTGGTAAAATCTTAAAACGGTATGGGTATGACGGTGTCATTGTGCAAGTTGATGGTGACTGGCTGATGGATTGTTTGGATTACACAAAAGACGGTAAACAATTTATCCGTACGGAAATTTTTTGGGACGCGTCGAATGATTCCCCTGAGTCATATCGAAAAAGAAAAGATGCGGTATCATATGACTCTTCAGCTTATCAAATGATTCCATCTGAACAATTCTCAAATTTGGCTCCGCAATTGTTATCAAATTTTAATGAATTCAAACGAATTTGTCGCGAGGCGTCTGAGAAATTAGAAACTCAGTTTCAAAATATAGACGGTGCGGATGTGGATTTGCAGTTGACGAATGAAGATTTGGCGTGGGAAAACGCCTTGTATCAGTAGAAAGGAAAATAGAAAAATGGAAAATTTAGAAACCGAATTGCGCTACCGATTTTACGATAGGTCCTTACCATTCACAATCGGAGACGGTGAAATACAAAACAATGACGGCGATACCATTGGTATCCTCAGCCACGGTGAGACGCTTCATGATTACGTGTTAACCGTTGACACTCTTGCCACTATCAAACCGTGTTTTAGAGGATTTGATAAATTGGTGACCGATATCAGCCCGTCATTTATCCAATTAGACGATGATTTCGACACAATGTCGTTTGATATTAGAGATAGCGAACACATTCAGATTACGTATGAAGCTCTCAATCGTAGATGTGTAGAAATGTTCAAAGAGAATTCAGTATTTTATGCTGATAGTGGACCCGAGGTTGAAACATTTGAAACATCTCTTAGTAACCTACGAGATGTGGTTCTACAAATTAATGAAAACGATGCACGTATTAAGTCAGATACCATTGATGCATTCACAAATGGTGGATTTGAGGAGTCTGGTGATGTAACGGCTACAATGGCATTAAACTATGGTGAAGTTGATAAAGATTCTCATCTGTTTGATGAGGATTCGTCGGTTGTAAAAGCTCTTCGCGAGTCCGGTGCAGATGAATATTTAGTAACGGTATATAAACCAGAAGACCCGAAATATGATGATACATATGTAACCTTATATCTCGGTAATAGCATGACGGATACATCTGATGCAATCACTGCCTATAAACTTATTCCATGTGATTGGGCTGAGGACGATGTTCAATCATTTGTGTCTGATTTTAAGGATTTTTGTGAAATTAGTCAAGAATTGAGACAATCACAAAAGGGTGATGATATATCACTATCCCTTGATGACTTGACAGTTGATGAAAATGCATTAACAATGTAAGAAAAGGTGGGAGCAACCCGCCTTTTTGATATGGATTTTAACCTACAAATGTGATATAATGAAGATATCAAGAAAGAAAGAATTATGGAGTGCACACATGACACGAATTATTTTGACAGTTGGTTGCGTCGGTAAAACATACGCTGATAATCATTATGTGAATATATATGACTTTGACAAACACACATTAGACTATAAATACGATAGAACAGGGTTTGAACATCTATCTAATGAAGAATTTAAATCCATACCCGGTCGTACCATCAAAGATGGTTGGTTCGAATTATATATGAACAATTGGTGTGAGGTAATTGATTCCGGCAAATATGATGTTGTAACTGGATGGCTACAAGAAGACTGTCTTAATTATCTACTCGATAGAGGATATGATGTTGAAGTTATCTTAGTCAATATTGGTGACTATGAAGATGTTTACAAAGAACGTAGCCAGAAACGTGGTAATAATGACCGGTATTGGGAAAATTTGAAAGGTTATTATGATAAAACACTAGAACAATACAGTGGTAGGGGTGATATCAAGGTCGTGGTATTTGATAAACCGTATTACCTAAGTGAGTACCTCACATTTTCAGGTATTATTTTGAAAACGGAAAATAGACTAGCTGACTCTTATGTCCATGCTGTTTATGAAAAAGTTGATATGTCTTTTAGAAAAGAAGGTTCGGTTTTGTCACCTAGTTTCGTACCATTTTATACGCAACTCGTATTGACCGCTTTATCTGCTGGTATAGACATAACAGAGGAAATGGTTCATGACTCCTGGTCCATTGCTATGATGCAAAAAGACCCGATGCGCTTTCATTTTTCTATGATACCATTTGGGTATTTGACTTGTGAAGTGCAAGATTTGGACACACCTTATGTTGAAAAACTCAATGAGGTATTGAATTATTTTAGAGAATTGAAACAATTGGTTGAGGTTGTGCATGACAGTGAATAAACCTTGGACTCGACAAAAACTGACTGAGATGCTTTATCATGCCTTTATCGGCTCTTTGGCTGATAATGCGATTGAAATTGGATGGGTGTTGTGTTTTAGTCTGTTAGCCGATAAAAGTTTGGTAGAACGAATAACCGTTTTATTTGGGGTTAATGATGCCTTTTGGGTTGTTCTATCGGCAACTTACTATGCAGCCAGGACGTCAATGACGGCAATCTTACCAAAACTAATAGAGCAATATGGTTTGGATTTGGAATCTAAAGTTGTCAAAAACCATATTTATCTGTTCTATCTCATGCTCCTACCTTTTGCGATTGGTAGTTTCATGTTTCTCCCGAAACTATTACTTATACTTGGGGTATCATCTGCCGATTTACCTTTTTATATCCCCTACTTCCAACTTTCTATTTTGTCACTTTTAATCGCAGCACCTTGGTCGACATTTATACCCGCATATTTGAGAACTCGTGGTAGAAGTAAAGAGGCGACGATTTTGGACCATAGTATTGCATGGTCTATGATAATTGGTATTTTCTTCACAACTCACGTATTACATTTGGGCGTGAATACGGCGTTAATCGTAAATATTATAACGAACGCTATTCCTCTTTATTGGTTCCTATGGAAGAAACCAATCCCTCATTTCTTTTCTAAGGGATTCGAATTTTCTTGGGAAGAAATCAAAACCTATTGGAAAATTGTCAAGTGGGAACTCATCAGACGATTAGCTCCTAGAATATCAGGCATTGTTGGTGTTGGATTGACAATCACTATTAATCCAATCTATGCTGCCATCAAATACTGGATAGAAAACCTCATGATGTTGCCGGGAGGTTGGGTAGATTCAATGGCGGTGCTTTTGAATAGCCATGTTTCTCGAAATGTCGGGTTGGGCGAGGGGCGTCCATACAAAGATAATAAATTTGTATTTTGGAAGGCTGCCATTGGGGCTGTCATTTCTATAGCTTTTATTTATGTGATTGCATATTTTGGATTGTCTTGGTTACCAGAATCTATATATCAAGGATTGGTGTCTCCAATTATTTGGCTCTTTTTACCTATTGAAATAGTAACAAAGCTAAGATATTATATGTGGTTAGCTATTAGTCGCTCTCATCGTCATGATTTGAATGGTATGGCTCAGATGATTTATGCAATACCAACGGCGATATTGACGCCCCTTCTACTGTGGTTATTCTTGCACAAATTACAGCTCAGTTTTGAATCGATTTTTGCAGTTGGAGCTATAGTCGGGACTGTACAGTGGGCAGGTGCTGAGATATATTTCAGATATAAACTCGGTTATTTGCATTGAAATGGCGAATAAATTCGATAAAGGTTGTGGAAATAACGTAGATACGCGGTTTTTACAACCTTTTTATTATTGACTATATAGTAAATTTTTGATATAATATAAACATATTAAGAGAAAGGCGTTCTGATTATTATGAAATCTAGACAAGAAATTAAAAAGCAGGCACGAAACTTGCTTGCAAAAGACAACCTATGGTTTGCTGTAGGTTTACCTACTTTAGTGCTCAACTTAGTGAACTTAATGTTTGCCTTCAATGAAAGTGCCTCAGGTGTATCCTCAGCCATCTCAGGTTTGACCTTAATTGTTAACTTGTGTGCGAGTCTTTATATTTTTGACATTTTGACGAAACAACAACGAGTGGACAAACAATTAGGTCGCAGAGTCTCTGACATGTTCGGTAGTTTGACGGCTCACACCTTTAAAATGGGGTTACTAGTTGCTTTTATGATTGGTTTGTGGTTCTTTGTTCCTTATATCTTAGGAATTGTATTGATTGTTTCTGCTATAATTTCTCAAAGTACAGGTCTAACGTTGTTAATTGGTATCGCTTTGGTTGTTTTTGGTTTAGCCTTTGGTGTGGTTAAGACTTATGACTATGCTTTGGCGGTTTACCTAGCTAAGACAAATGAAGAATCAGGACTGTTCGAATTGTTGAAAGAAAGTAAACAAAAGATGAAGGGTCACAAGTTGACATTATTTGTCCAAAACCTTAGTTTCTTTTGGTGGTTCTTGGGTGTCTTTGCGACGGGTGGTTTGCTCGGTTTGTATGTAACGCCTTACGTGGTTGCATCAACTGCAATTTTCGCCACTGAGGTTTTGGGTATTAATACGTCTAATATCAAATAAGAATAATTGATAATGGTTATGGGGGTGTTGTTCCCATAACCTTTTTTCTTATTGACTTTATCTACTAATTGTGATATAATGTCGATATAAAATAGAAAGATTAGGTGATAGCATGCCGAAATTAACTCATTCAAAACGCACGGTCATGACAAGTCTTGTGATGACTGGCGTAGTTGCTGGTGCTGTTCAAACGGTGTCGGCTGATACTAATAATCTTGATGACTTAAATCAGCGTCTTCAAACATTGTCAAAAGATGCTGAACGCGTCGGTCTCAAGATTACAATCAAAGACACGAAGGTGCACGATACTAATGTTTCTGCACTGACTGATGTCAAGCAAGAAGCATCGCGTATCGAAAAAGCGATTGCACAAGTTGAGAGTGTGAACAAAACAATCACATCCCTAGCGAGCAACCTCGAAAAACAAGGTGTCAAGTTTGATGGGGTAAAAACAATCGAAATCGATGCCACAAATGTTGATGACGTAAATCAGAAGTTGAAAGATTTGGAAACTCAATTCAAATCGATTACTGAGAAAAAATCAGCTAGCGATAAAAATCTGCAAGGTGCGGTAAAATCAGCTAGTGATGCCGGTGTTATTGTTGAAGAAAAAGGTACTGTAAATGTACCAACTAATCAATTGGACGCAACAGTTAACCAAATGATTAAGGAACTTCAAGATGCTGAAAAATCCCAAAAAGATGGTCAATCTGCTTACCAAAAGGCATTGGCTGATTGGGAGAAAACAGTTGCAGATGGTAAGGCTAAAGTAGAATCTGATTATGCAACTGCCGTTGCAGCGTGGGACAAGGAAGTAGCTGATGGTCACGCCAAGGTTGAAAAAGAGTATCAAGAGGCACTAGCTACATGGGAAGCTCAAGTATCTAACGGTAAGGCTAAGATTGAACAAGAATATCAAGATGCTCTGAAATCTTGGGAATCTAAGGTAGCAGAAGGTAAGGTTCAAGTCGACACCAAAAATGCTCAAGCGTTAAAAGCGTGGGAAACAACCGTTGCAGACGGTAAGGCGAAAGTTGAAAAAGAATATCAAGATGCTCTCGCTAAATGGAATGCTGCAGTTGAAGCTGGCAAAGCCAAAGTTGAAGCTGATTATCAAACAGCTTTGAAGGTATACAATGCCGAGGTTGACAAGGTCAACAAACAAAACGAAGAAATTCGTAAACAAAATGAAGCGACTAAAGAGGCCTTCAAAAATGCAGTAGCTAAATTGTCAACAAAATCGACAGCGACTAAGGTTGGTGACAACTATCAGCAAACCATTAAACAAACGGTGACTAAAGGTGCAACCGTTGAGATTGCAGTTTCGTCTAAAATTGGTACTGAAATCATCGATGTCGAATTGGTTGGTCCAAATGGATTCAAGCAAAAATTAAACAAACCAGGTACTAAATTAGGTAGTGATACATCTAATAATGTTTATCACAACACAAATGACTTAGCTCCGGGAGAATATACACTCACTTATACGTTTAAACCGGGTGCGAATAAGGCTAGTGATATTACAAGCAAATTCGAAGTAACAACACCTGATAAGGTTGGTGCTGGCTCAGGTACGGCTCAATTCACAACAAAAGCTCCTATTGTGACGGCTAAAGAAAATACCGTAGCACCGCTAACAGTGGCACACGTGTTTGACTACTCAAGTTCATACGCTGGTAAACTAAAAGACTCACTTCGACTCAGTAAGAAAATTATTGAGGCAAATAGTCCTGAAAGTAAACATATCTTCTTAACCTATGACCAAAACTATGAAATGTCTTATGCGGCGAGCGTATCGAACAATGTCGGAATGGCTGGGGTAGCAACTCGTGTGTTGAACAAAACAGAAGCCCTAGCACTCATTGATAAGTTGTTGACAATTAATGCCCCTTCTGAGAAAAATCCACACTACAACAGCTATGAGGCATACTTCCAAGGTATTGGTGACGCATTTGGTAATTTGCGTTATAAAGACGCGAGTGTAAAAACTGATGAATTTGGTTATGCCCACGTGCCATTTGAAGATATTGTCACAAAACTAACAAAACCAACCGACACTGTTTCCGTAATTCAATATACAGACGGATGGATGGACGGCAAGGTCGCTGGTAGTATCACACAAGGTCGACCTGAAGGTATTGACGTAACATTTGCTGAGTGGGCTAAGAAGCGTGCTAAGACCTTCATGTCTGTTATTAACCGTAATCAAGTAACTAATGAAGATACAAACTCTACGCGCTCTATAGAGCAAATGAAAGCGGTTGGACACCCAAATATCTATGATATGACTGGCAAGGACAAAGACAAGGCTGAGCAAGAAATCATCAAGCAGTTCTTAGAAACAGCTACTGAAAAGGTAACTTCTAAGAAGGGTGAAGACCAGACTGCCAAAATCACATTGGGTGGCGCTGGTGTAACTGTCACTAAGGCAACCCTTAAAGGTGGTTCGGTTAATAAGCCACTAGCTATCAAAGATGGTAAGGTTGATGTATCTGAAAAATTACCAGACGGAACTTATACCGTAGAATTTGAAGCAACGGGCGACGGCACCCTCAAATACCAAATCGCGGTGGATGGTAAAAATGTTGTTGACAAAACAGCTGCCGTTTCCGGAGCCCAAAAAGGTTCAGTGAAAACTGAAACTCGAGTTGACAATTTTGAACCGGTAGAGCAAGGTAAATTAATCCCTGAATTACCAGTTCCACAAAATAAACCAGTCAAGGGTGAATATAAGGAACCACTAAAACCTGTTAAGGGTGAATACAAGGAACCTGAAAAACCAAAACCTGAAGTTTATGTAGCACCTGAAAAACCAGTTAAGGGCGAATACAAGGAACCGCCTAAACCTGTTAAGGGTGAATACAAGGAGCCTGAAAAACCTGTTAAGGGTGAATACAAGGAGCCTGAAAAACCAAAAGCACCTGACAATAAACGTGTTGAATTGAAACAAATTCAGGTTGTGACAGAAAAACCAGAACTCAAGGTTAAAGATATTGAAACTCATAAAGTTTCTGTCAAACCAAAAGAGTTACCAAAACCAAAAGAGTTGCCAAAAACTGGTGACGCATCTGGTCTTGCGAGTCTATTTGGATTAGGTTCTGTCGGTGCCGGATTATTAGCACTTGTTGGTAAACGTCGCAAACGTAAATAGGTAATAAAGCCACCATTTCGGTGGTTTTATTCATTTTGTGTAGATTTTTGCACCAAACTATGGTATAATGAAAATGACTATGAAGAAAGGATTGGTCAAATATGGCACAATTAATGAAACAAACAATTGTCTTCGGTGCTGGGCTTGCGGGGCTCGCAGCGCTCACTCAAACGGCATCAGCGGACACTGAGGCAAAACCTCTCACTTTGGAAGAAGTTAAGGCAGAAAATGCAAAACGACTTGCAACATATGAAACAGAGAAACGCGAAATCGATGAACGCAATCGTGTAAAACGCGCGCAATATCGTGACGCATATGCTAAGTACGCTGAATTTGCAGAACGTGGTGGTGTAGAACCTCAGGAACCTGAGTATGAAGCATTGCCAACACTTGAACTCTTGGAAGAGCCCATTGAATTACCGTTTGATGTTAATGATGTGACACCAGTAGAAACAGTTGTAAATGGTGACACTGTTAATGACGCAAAGGAGGTTGTCACAACTCCTGAAGTTAAAGAGACTGGAGCTAAGGAAGAAACAACTTCTGAAACTAAGGAAACCGGGGCTAAAGAAGTAATAACTGACGTGGTAACTCCTGAAGTCAAAGAAACTGGTACTAAAGAAGAAACAACTGAAGCAGTGACTTCTGAAGTTAAAGAAACTGGTGCTAAGGAAGAAACAACCTCTGAAACCAAAGAAACTGGCGCTAAAGAAGAGACAACTTCTGAGTCTAAAGAAACCGGTGAAAAAACATCATCTGACGCGGTAGCGGCCCAACTAGAAGGCGAAAAGACATCATCCGATGCGGTTGCGGCTCAACTCAAACAAACATCAGAAGAAACAACTAGTTCATCAGATGCGGCAGCTCAGGTGGATAAGATTGAGGCTGAAAAAACAACAGAAACAACCACTCAATCTGAAACGCCAACGGAAACAACCAGTTCAGCAGATGCAGCGGCTCAAGTTGCGAAACTAGAGGCTGAAAAATCAGCAAAAACGGAAACGTCAGAAACAACCACTACCCAATCTGACGAGGTGAAAACAACTGAAAGTGCACCGACCACAACTGATACATCTGAAAAATCAAATGAAAACAAAGGTATTGAAGCTCGCGGTGCGGTGACAACAACCGAAGAAACCACAAACAAGGAGAAATCAGCAGATAGTCTCCCACATACTGGTGACGCGGGTAGCCTCATGAGTATTGTTGGTGTTGCACTATCAGGTCTTGGTGGTATTGGTATTCGTCGCAAACGCAAATAAAAAAATAGAACCGAAATTCGGTTCTATTTTTTGTTGTCGAATTCAGCCTTGAAGCCCCAGAACAATTTACCTTTATAGGTTTGTTGTTCGAGACCACCTGCGACGGTCGTTTCCTTGCCTTTTTTGTTTTTAGCCTTGAATACGATTTTAGTCCCCGCTAAGAGTTTTTCAATTTCATCCTCCGTAAAGGTATGGCCCATGAATGAACCTTTGAATGAAATTTCTTGACCCTTAAAGGTTCCGTATATATAACCTTCGCGTTTAGGGAATTCAGCCTTGAATCCTACATAAGGTCGACCTTGATATTCTTGACGTGCGAGTTTTCCAGTGAAATCTTTTTCACCATTTGAGAAGGTGATAGTTTCGCCCGCAAGTAATTTTTCAATTTCTGATGGTGTAAACAAGTGACCCGCAAATTGATTTTTGAAGGTGACTGTTTCTCCTTGCCAAGAGCCTGTTACAACATCATCACGGACGAATTCACCATTGAATCCAATATACCGACGACCTTGGTATTCCATGTTATCGAGTTTTCCTCGAACTTTGAAAGTACCTTTTGGTGTTGTAATTTCGATGGTGAGTGTTTGACCAGCCAATAATTGCTCCACTTCATGGTCGTCAAAACGATGGGATGAATAATGACGGTTGAATGCAACCTCTTGACCATTCCAGATACCTGTGACAATTTCTTTCGGTGTGCGTTTTGGAAGGTTTAATTTATCCAAATTGTACTGCTTGCGACGAAGAACGTCCACATCTTTCTTGATAGCCTCATTGAATTTGGCAAGGGCTTGGTCAGGGGTGAATGCCCCTTTTGATACGGCTTTGATACATTCCTGCATAAACCGGGTACCTTCGATGGAACCGATAAGTGTACCTTTTGCGGCCTCATAACCGATTTGACCTAGGAGGCTCAATTCCAAAATCTTACCATCCTTGACTGGGTGTTTGTCCGTCATGCCAATCATGTCTGCTACGATAGATACCTGAGTTGCGGCTGTACCAACATCATGTTTCATTAATTGGTCGAGGAGCCATGATGTTGTTGGGTTTGCTGGTTTCACGGATTTAATCTCGTGTGGATATAATTCGGCCTCTTTACTCGTATCAGGTAATGTTGTATCAATTTCTTTGTCGACTTCTGCATCGGGGTCAACAACACCTTGCTTGGTGATGATTTTGATAGAACCTTTAAATACCGGGTCAACACCTTCTGTTTCATACTCGTGTCTCACCCATTCAGTATCTTCTAAGAACATGAGCAAGAATCGTTCGGTCACTGTTTTATAGATAATACTAGCCCCTGGTCCAAATTTTGCGTCTAATTCTTCAAGACTCTCAGGGATACAAGCACCGGGTCTAAGAGCTCCGTGACCCGCACTATCTTGTACGTGAGTTTTACGTGGTGTGCGATGGGTGAAAATAGCAGGCGCTAGACCTAACAAATTGATATAGTTATCAATTGTTGGTAAAATTTCGTTGAACTGTTCAGTTGTGATTACCGTATCCTCACTACGCGGGTAGGATAGGTAGGCGCGTCCTTGTTCATCCTTATAATCATACAATTGCTGGGTAAGGTTTTTGACTCGCATAAGAGATAAACCATGTTTTGCGACGACGGACGCTAATTTTGTCAAGCTGAGTGGTTTTGGTGGTGGCGTCTTACCTGGCACTTCGCGTGTCTTTTTGACAGGGGCTGTCATTGGTAATCCGCGAGCTTCCAACTCTTCTTCAGTTGCAAATTGCGGCAAATCAGGTGCTGTTAATACGAGATTATCGAGGCGATATCTACTTTCCCAAACTGAAGATGGTTTATAATTGGCGATTGCTTCCAACTGTTTACCGACAAGTGACACAACAACCGATTGCACACGACCAAATGGTACAACGGCGGGTAACTGATAACCCTTGTCTTGAATTGTAGTGGTCGCAACACGCGTATACTGTTGTGTTAAGAAGTCACAAGCACTGCGGGTAAACCCTGTCATGTAGGCTGGGTCTTTGTCGGTGACCACCTTTTTATTCTCCATAGCCTTGATAATATCTTTCACTTCTTCGGACGCATGGTATTCGCGATAACGTTTCCCTTTATATTGGAGTGAATCGAGCACTTCTTGCACCAATAAGTCACCCTCACCATAGGTATCGATATCGCTCGCGATAACGGGGATATAGCCTGCATTTAGGTATGTCGCAATGGCTTTATAGGCCTTGCTGTATCCATCGAATTTTTCGGTGTCTGGTTTCAATTGTTTGTCATAAAAATTGAAATAAGATGGGTCCCAAGGTATACCTGCAACATTGCCAAAATCACCAACCACTTCTTTTTTGGATGGGATGGCTACTTCAGCCGGCTTGCCCAGTTCCATGATATGGCCGTACAAATTAGTGATAGCGTAGGTATCACCTTGGAAAATTCCAGATTGACCACCTAGTGCCTTAGCAAAGGCTCTAGCGGCATTTGGTTTTTCACAAATAATGAGTAATTTTTCCATTCATTTTGTTCCTTTCTATATATCATCAGTATATCACATTTTGGTTGATATTTCCAATAAAATTGAACAATGCGGAAAATTTTTGACACGCTGTATAAATATATGGTATAATAAATAGAAGAACGGAAATTAGAAAGGATGACCAAATCATGTCCAAGAAAATTCAGAAATCCATGGTTGTTGCGGGTGCTGTGACCCTTAGTGGTGTGTTATCACAAACAGCAAATGCTGACCAATTGGATGATGCCATTAATGAGGCCAAAAAGGCTGGTTTTGAAACGAGCGTCACGACAAAAACAGTGGCTGTTTCGACAAAGTCTGAGGCAGATAAGCTCAATCAAGAAGAAGCTACACGCATCCAAAAATTGGCTAGTGATGTTCGCCAAGCTACCGAAAAGGCAGTCAATAGTGACAAATCAGTCCAACAATTGCGTGAAGGTATTCAAACATCTCAACGAGCGGTAGAAGGTGGTCAAGGTAGTGCGAACGACAAAGCTCGTGAATCTGCTCAAATCGATTACGAAAAACGAGTTGCAGCGACAAAGGCTCATAACGCAAAACTAGAAGCTGACTACAAAGCCAAAAAAGCGCAAGTGGGTGAAGAAAACCGCAAACTTGAAGAGGATTACCAATTCAAGAAAACTCAGGTTGATTTAAAGAATCAAGACGAGAACAATAAATATATTGTGGCGCTTGCAAAGGCTAAACAACGCGAAGCCGAGTATCAAAAATCACTTTCTGAATATAATAAGAAGAAAGAAGCAGCAGAAACGGTACGTGAAAAACGATTCACGGATGAAACACTCGCTGCAGATGCGGCACGTGTTGGTGTAGAGCTTGAACCAGGAACATTGGTAGATAAGGGTACTGTGAGTGAAAGTGAACTCGCAAAAATCGGTACCGAATATGAAGCGGTCAAGGCTGAAGTTCGTAATAAACTAGCTGAGGCGGCGGCTCAAAAATCAGCCAATGCACAAGCGATTAAAAATCATCAGGATATTACAGCCTACATTAATGAGCAAAAACGCATCATTCAAGAAAAACTGGATGCCGATAATCGTGATTTAGCTGCAGCAAATCATATCACAACAATTGTTCGTGAAGAGCCTGTGACGGGTAATGATGCAACAATTGATGCTATCAAGGCGGCGTATGAGCGTATCAAGAATAATGTTGATGACGAACATGTTCGTACATTTGTGGATGCTAAAGCCTATTTCAAGTCCAAAGGATTGTCAGATGATGATGCGTTGACAGCGGCTAGAAATAATGTCGCTCAGAGGGTATTTGAGAACATTCATGACTATCAGCTATCATCAAAACGTGGTTTTGAAACTGGTAATAAAGATAACTCCAAGATGATGAAAATCCTCAAAAATTTAGGTACGGTAGTCAACTATAAAGATATTCATAAAACATTACCATCTATTCCTATTGGTGTGACATTTGCCGATAAGACAAATCCATCTATCATTGCTTATAATAAGGCCATAAAGGAATTGGGCGACGAAATTAGAGCAGTGCATCAATTGAATTATAGTGCAGGTATTGGTCAGGCGGCGGATTATCTTGCAGGTGTTGGGGGCAGCCCGGAATCGTCTCATTTCACATTATCTGATAACTACGCATCTGACTTGGCGAACTATCAACAAGCTCTCAACACACTCCGTGAGGGCGGCGCCAGTGGGGGTAATGTTGAAGGTATCGTATTGAATCCTAGAGGGTTAAAGGGTGTCTTGAATGATGATGCGTTGGAAGATGGCGTCAAATATTACTCGGCACTATCGTACACAATAATGCAGCATGATGGTGGTTACCGAAACAAGAACAACATGACATTCAAACGCTCATCAAATTCAGTTCAATTTCTCCAAACACCAGATGCTAGTGGTGGTACGGGAATAGAAACCCTCTTTGATACTGCTAGCGCGCGTCTGACAAGTGATACACCTGTATTCAAGCAAATAAAGGATAATCGCGATGAAGCACTTACAGATTACACGTTGGTTCGCATCCCTAAAGGTCAATCGTTAACGGTGACGTATTCACTCAAAGACGGTAGTGCTTACAATCAGGATAAACTCAATGAACTTGGAATTCGATTCTTTGAGAAACGATTGGCGGAGTTGGGTGATAGTGTAAAATTAACACGTAGTGACGCAAAAGATATCAAGGCTATCAATATGACTATCACGAACGATGGTGCTGTGGGTAATGGTGATATTATTGTTGGGGTACGAAACAACCTCATGACTCCATTTTATATTGGGGTCGCAAATGGTACCCGTGCAAATCCAAAACCATGGGAAACCGTTGCGAACAATCCAGTAATGGCGTTTTCTTATCATATTGATACAGAATTTAAGGGTGCTGCCGGTCTAGCACTTTCTCCTGCAATCAAACAATATGATGTCACATCAACACCTCATTTATACCACGGTATGGTTATGGGGTCTGATATTCATATTCAAAATGAGGACCATTATTCTGGGTTTACTGGTAGTTATAATTCTTCGTATCGAAAGGCTTTGTCAAAAGAGTCACAAGTTATTGAAAATACGAATGATATCAACTCGCCAATGCCTATTACGTTCGGTGTATTCCAACCTACCCAGGCCGTACCAGGATATGAAGAAAGTCACCGTTACAAAGATACAGCGTATCGGGTGGCTTCTGACGGTAAGATAACGACATCATATAAGACATATGATAAACGTTTAGTTGAATGGGGTGCAAGAAGTGACCAACACAATTGGTCAGTTTTATACGAATCTGGATATGCGACAGCGGACGGCTCTGTAAGTACCCGCAAACTTCCTAAAATCCCATCCATGGTCATTCAACCAAAACCAGTTGAGCGACCAAAAGAAATCACATTGCCAAATGTGTCTTTGGATTGGACTCGTGAGTTGGTAATTCCAACAGTGAACCCACTCCCTGCATCAGCATCGGAGCCAGTTGGTGTTCGTCCAGTGGTTTGGAAGGTGAAATACAAAGGCACATTTAATGAGCCAGAACCGAAAAAACCAGAAGGTGAACCGGTTAAACCAAAGGCATATCCATATCCGGATAAGCCAACCTTGAAAACACAACCAGAGCCACCTGTTTTGGTTGACTCGGAATCAACACCGGAAACACCTAAAATTGCAGCAAGTGCTAATTCACTAGCTCTGAAAGCTCGTATTGCCAACAAACCGAAGATGACTTTGGAACGTGTCAAATACGTGCCCGAAAATCGATTCTCATCTGGAAACACGCTTGTGGTTCGAGGTGTTGATAGAGCTCGTCGTGCAAGTTCAGGCAGCTCGCTAGTTGTGCGTCGATTCAGATAAAAATAGAACCTTCGGGTTCTATTTTATTTTGTCAAATACGAACAATGGGTATATTTATATATACCCATTTTTTGGTGATTAGATGGATTTGGATTGAAAATTGGATTTTGTGAAAGCCTTTTCAAATCCATCAACCACAAGGTTTATAATTATTTGAACATCAAATCATCGAAAATTACAAAAAAATTTTTTCTACAGACCTTTAAAAATTTTCTGTACTTTTTTAGTTCAAAATAGGGTTTAGTTGAAAAATATTGTAATACCAACATTTGTAACCGCTAACAACAAATCCAATTTTCAATCCAATTTCGTCTAAATTCGCCCAAATATGTCGATTTTGATGTAAAATTAGACAATCCGTCTAAAAATATACTCTCATTTTGATATTAAATTGGTCATTATTCGGTATGTATCGAACGTTTTTAATTGGATTTGGGAAAAATAACTCACTTTCTTCGGAAATACCGAATATTTAATAAAATGCAATTTTTTCCAGTTTCTCCTTGACGATGTGACAAAGTTGTGATATACTTGTGATATACGATGAAAGGATATAGTATTGATGATAAAACTCTATAAAGAATTCGTCGTCCTTGGTGCGACATTTATCGGAGTCATCCTTTTTGGTATTTGGTTTTTTGTAGCGTCAAGTGATGTGGAAGCAACTGTTGATAACAAGACACCCCTACCACTTGAGGTGAAAATTCCGGAACAATCTATAAATGAAAGGACAGAAGGTCAATCTTCTGATGGTCAAACGAATGAGATTCACAGCCAAAGTGGCATTCAATGATATCTCTAGCCGGGCAACTGACCCCGTAGCGGAATCCTTGATGCAACTCATCAAAACAATTCAACGTACAAATCCCGAATTGTTAAAAGAAGTTATGGCACAAGTGAACGCACAACCGGCGTAGAAAGGAAACGAATGCATGATTGTACAACCTGTTACCCCACATACAATAGATGAAACGCAAGACCAACTCTTGCTAGCGGGTAGTAAATTGACGTTTTCGGATATCTATGCCAAGGAAATGAAACTACCAATTGTCAAGGGTCGTTACTATAAAGCGGACGACGTTGATGATACTTTCATCCTATTAAATGGTGTGTTGACAGATATTGGTCAGCAAGCGTTCCGAAAACACAAACAAACGACTCTTTTACAAGAAGAGGCAAACGAACTCCGTGGTCGTGTAGCTGACCTTGAAGCTCAACTTGCTGCGGCAAGTGACGTCACAATTTATACTGATAAAATTGACGAACTTCAATCAGCACTTGACAAGCGGGAAGACGATTTGCGAACTCTTGCTCTAGCGAGCAAACAAAAGGCTGACTACCAAAACCATGTCATTTCTCAATTACAAGCTGAAAATGCTCAACTTAACGCTGAGAATGATGAAATGGGAAATTTGTTAGAAGGTCTGGCGGATAAAATTCGTACATTAGAATAGGAAGGAATCATCCATGCGAATGATGAAACAAAATAAACGCAAACAACAACTCCTTATGGCTGTTGCTGCACTTGGTGCGGCGGGTAACCTTGTCACAACTGTTTCTGCCGATTCTCAATCAGCAGACACGTTTGATTTAACAAAACAAGCGACAAACGCAACATTCCCTGTTATGTTTGACCGACCTAGTGGTATTAATACAGCTGCTATTGGTGGGGCCGTTCGTAGTCTAGGTGAAAGTTCAGAACTTTACCAATCAGCCCTAAAAGCAGTTCCTGAAATCGGAGATGCTAATAAAATTGGAAGTCTTTTGAACAACTCACTATCAGAAGATAAAGCTACAGCTACAGAAGCTCGTGCTACAATTTTGAAATTAATCAACTGGTATAACAGCCTTGGTGGTTTCCAAATCAAGACACAATCTGGCCAAGCTTATACGGCTGATAATCTTGATGAGCCAATTAATACAATTGCTGTTGGTTTCGCCAACAAAGAGGCTAATCAAAAAGTATCTGACAAAATTCAAGGTGAATTTGGAGCTGTCAAGACAACTGGTGACGTTATGAAAGCCCTTGACAAATACAAATCAGATGCATCTGCTGGGTTCACAAAAACCTTTAAAGACTATTCTGCTAAAGTGACTGCTCCAGGTGCTGACATCAATGCTCTATCTGATATTTCTGCAGTGCAACCACTTCTTAGTGCTTATGAAAAAATGTACTCTGATGGTGCAGCAGCGATGCGTGCAGAACTCTTGAAGACTGATGGCGCAAGTGAAGCTGCAGTAGCATTCTTCGAGTCAGCTGTTATTACAGGTCATATTGACAATTATTCATCAGATTCAAAAGTTGTTGAACAACCAAAACCTGAAAATCGCACAACACGTTGGGTAGACCAAGCAGGTAAAGAGCTGTCACCTAATGAAACAGGTAGTGACTACAAGACTGAAAAAGAATTCCCCGGTTACCGTTTGCGTGAAGCTCGTGTCGATAACGGTGTGAAAACTTATGTCTACGACAAAACTAGTTCAAAAACATCATGGGTTGACCAATCAGGTGCCCGTTTGAAAGAAGATGTGACCGGAACTTTCCCTGATAAGGAAGGCGACGACATTAAAGGTTACCACCTTGTTAAGAGTGAAACCAAAACAACAAACGGTAACACAACGACTATTAATGTCTACGAAAAAGACACCAAAGTTGAAGAAAAACCTGTACAAAAACATGATACTTATTGGTTCGATGGCGATGGTAATGAACTGAAACCTGTAGCTAAGGGTCAATCATTACCTGACAACGACGGTGTGTCTGATATCCCAGGATATACACTTCTTAAAGCCTATATCGTTACGCAAGATTCCTTGAACGGTGACTTGAAAGGTTCTAAATTCCAAATCGGCGATGTTATCAACATCTATGACAAGGCAAAAGAAGCTCCTAAAGTTGAAAAACCAACAACTAAATGGGTTGACGAAGCTGGTAAGGAATTGAAACCATCTACGGACGGTTCACATCCAGATGAAGATGGTAACGATATTCCGGGTTACAAATTGATTCGTATCAACAAGGACGACAAAGGTAATGTCGTAAATGTTTATGAAAAAATCAAAGAAGAGCCTAAAGTTGAAAAACCAACGACTAAATGGGTTGATGAAACTGGTAAAGAATTGAAACCATCTACTGAGGGGTCACACCCAGATGAAGAAGGTGACGACGTCCCTGGTTATAAACTTCTTCGTACAAACAAGGACGAAAAAGGTAACGTTGTAAACGTTTATGAAAAGGTTAAAGAAGAACCAAAACCTGAAGAACCTAAACAACCAGTTGAAGAACATAAAGTTCGCACTACATGGGTAGATGAAAACGGTCAAACACTTAAAGATGCTGTCGATGGAAGTTTCCCTGACGCTGAAGGTGATGACATCCCTGGTTATGAACTAGTTCACACAAACACCGCTAAAAATGGTGACATCGAAAACGTCTACCGCAAAGTGACAAAAGAAGTAATTACGCACTTCGTTACTAAAGACGGTACGCGCCTAGCAGCCGATGAAAAAGGTGAAGATTTCAGCAAAGAGAAAGATATTGATGGTTACCAACTTGTAGATGTTCGTACATCTAAAGATGGCACTCAGAAATATTACATCTACGATAAGGTTGAAGATGAAAAATCATCACCTAAAGTATTGCCTAAATCATTACCAAAAACTGGTGATGCGTCTGGAATCTTGGGAGTTGTCGGAACTGTTATGACCGCTCTTGGTGGATTGACACTTCGCAAGAAAAAAAATGAAGAATAATCTTCAAAGTCAAGGTTTTCCCCTTGGCTTTTTCATTTTTTTGTGCTATAATAGTGATAGACGAAAGATATTCCCAAAAATTTTCGTATCATAAAGAAAGGATTTGTAGAACTCTATGAGACTTTTACAGAAAAAGACTACGGTTGCTTTAACTAGCCTCGCTAGTTTGGGTGCCTTGTCTGCAAACCTAACATCTGTGGCAAGTGCTGATAATGTTGTCAATACACGCACCACAAATCGCACGGGAGCCCTCGACATTTCGGTCGACCATTCGGCTCTTGATGATGCTGTTCGTCTCGCGACTGCGCAAGGTATCCAGGTGACTCGTGATGATACACGTGTTCGTACAGGTAACGCGACAGAAGCGGAAAAATATCGTAAGGAAGCTACTGATTACTACAAAGAACGTACGTCTGCAATCAAAGCGGCTACTGAAAAGTACAAGGCTGACCTAGCGACATATGAACAAAACAAAAATAAATCTGAGGAAGCTGTCAAAGAAGCAAATGCTGAACTAGAAGCATATCGCACGTCACTTGCAGCGCTTAATCGTGGTGTGACATTCAAATCACAAGCCTATTCAGATGCTAGTAAAACAGCAGCCCTTGAAGCGGTCAAAGAAGGTGTGAAAATTGGTGAGCAATACCGCGATGCTAAAAATGCAGTTGACACATTTAATGCGCTTCAGAATTCTATGGTAGGGTTCCAAACCCACGCTGACCAAGGTCACATCAAGATTGTATATAAAGATGTTGTTGTATCAAATGCTGAAGACGTGAAGAAATATACTGCGTTGTTGAAAGAATCTGAAAAAGGATTAAACGACTATATTTCAAAACTTCCAGCGAAACCTAGCGTATTGCCGGAGGCTAGTCGACCAGAATTCACACAATTCCGTATGAGTGTTTCTGCTAGTCTCACTCAACAAGTGAATTCACCAGTGGAAGTGCCTCATTTTGAAGCTCCGACATTTGCCGATAAACCAATCGCACCTAAAGTGAGCTACGCATATTATGACATTCGCCAAACGAGCGATGTGGACAATGCAATCAACAATGCCGATGGTGAAAAGATTGTCATCAAATCACAAGGTCAAGACGGTGGGAATGTTCACCAAGCCATGGTTAACCAAACGGTCGGTATCGTGTCAACAAATGACCCATTACCAGCGGGTCGTTTTGATAAATATCATGCCTTGACTGCCACAATAAATCTACCTAAAGAAAACGTAGAAGTGGACGAAAAAGCTACCCAGACTGGTAACCCAAATTGGATTACTGAAATCGATAAGGCTAATAACCGTGTTATCTTCCGCGCAACTGATGACTACCTCATTAAAATGAATGAGAAACAAGCCACACGTCAAGGAACAATTAGTGGCGCCATGACTGACAAGTTCGATTTTGATGTTCCGGCGGTATTTGTCAAATTGACTAAGGATAATACAAATTATACCTTCTCATCAGACATCATGATTAACCATGAATACAAGGCAAACTCTGGAACAGTCCATGTTCGTACAAATCAGGCTGACCCTGAAAAACACAATAAGGACGATAAAGGTGTTGTTATTGATGGCAAGACAGTCTTCTTCGGAATCACTAATAACTATCATTTGACTTGGGACTTTGACCAATACAAAGGTGTCAACATTGACAAGAAGATGCAAGAGAACGGTCTTCATTTGGTAGACTTCTACCCTCAAGACGCTCTTGATTTTGACCCAGCTACTCACAAAATTACTATTCGTGATGGTGAGAAAATCATTGCTGTTAGTCAGGCTGATGGAAGTTTTGTAGACGGTGATAAGAAGGTCATCGAAGGTCTTAAATGGTCTAAGATTGATTCGTTCAAAGGCATTGACCGCAAGGGTCCAGCTATTGATGTCTCAATTAGTGGATATGACCACCCTTACTACAAACAATTTGTAGAAGCTGGTAAATCACTAGATGTTGCGATTCAAATGCGCACTCGTGTTGTAGACCAAACTCCCGGTGTGACTGGTGGCGTTTATGGTGGTAACACTTACACAAACGTATTCTACCAATCAGATTTTGGAAATATCTATAAATCTAATGAAGTGGTGAATAAGGTTACAACACTTGACCCACGTAAGGACGCGGTTCTTTCTGTCTCACAATTGTCGTCACTAGATTTGAAGGCAAATCCGACAGCGGAAATTGAACATAACACATATTTCCAATATCGTGCGTCAGGTTCAAAAATTGACCTTAGTGTATTGGGTCGCGCACCAGAGTCTTACTCTATTACGGATTCATTCCATGAGGCTGACCAATATGATGGTGTATATTTTGTAGAATCTAATGGTGATATTTACTTCAAAGAAGGTACTCCACTTTACGCGAAATATCGTAGAACTGGCGGAAAACTTCCAAAAGATAGTGACGTTACCAAATTTACAACGCAAACAATCATCCGCAACCAATCAAACCGTGGGTTGAATACCGCTACGGGTACCGTTGGTAGTAAGGCTGATGGGCGCTTTGACCTTGTAAATGTAGGATTCGACCAAGACTTCCTTGACCAGATTGATGCTACTAAATCAACCTTCCAAATGGATGTATTCTTCCAAGTCAAACGTGCGAAAAACGTTGATTCTGTTGATAACGTATTCCAAGAAGAAGTGAATGGCATCATGTTTGATTCAACTGAAACACTCACAAACACTCGTGAAAATGATGTTGATAAATTGAAACTTGATGTTAAGAAGTTGGATGAAAAAATCACTACAAGTAATACAACCATCAGTGGTGTCTTGTCAGTAATCCGTCGTCAAGTTGACCGAAATACGGCAGCTATTGCGGAACAAGGTAAACAAATCGATGAAAATCGCTCAGCTATCTTGTCAATTCGCAAATTAGCGGACAGTCTTCGTGGTCGTGTAGAAGCTCTCGAACCAAAAGTGGAACAAGCTGATTCACAATTGACTATTTATGTACCGTTCGTGAAAAGCAATGCCGATGCACTTCTTTACGCAACAAACCACGGTGTAGCTGCTGGTAGCATTAAGAAGATTGAATTAGACAGTAAGAACCATTATGTGGTTACTTACAACACATCTAGTACAGCTATCAACGGTAGCCCACTAACAAACGGTACAACTACAACACCTAAGGTTGACGTTGTCGAACCAAAAGTGGAAGCTCCTAAAGCTGAATCAAATACACCGGTTGCTGAGAAAACATTCAAAGCACCTGTGACGATTGCTGATGAAAGTGTTATGAACCGCATTAAACAATCCGACATTGCGAATCTGATTGTTGGTCAAAAATTATTGACTGGTAATCAATATGAATTCACAATTCGTATTGTAGATGGTTATACACAAGAAAAAATCTTAGACTTACTCGACAAGTTGACTCGTGTTCGACCAGTAGTTGCCTAAGTAAAAACCCTAGAAATAGGGTTTTTTTTTGTTGCAGATATGATAGATTTGTGATATACTAGTGATATAGAAAGGACGGATTATATGAATACATTATTAACAATGGAATCTGTTTATGATTCAATTGAATTTGCAGGTCGTAAACGACTCCGTCAATATAAAAAATTATTGAAGAAAATAAATGATTTATCTGACTATTACCGCAACATGGATATTAATGATTTGCGAGTAGAGGCCTTATCATGGACAAAAATCAATCTACAAGACAAAAAACAAATCATCAAACTTTATGCGCTAGCTCGTGAAGTATGTTTCAGACTACTTGGAAAATTTCACTATGATGTGCAAATTTTAGGGGCTCTTGCGGCGTTAGACAGACAGATGGTTCAAATGTCAACAGGGTCTGGTAAAACGTTGACCTTGATTTTACCGACAATCGCTTATGGACTGACTCACAAAGGTGTGTCGGTGTTGACCGTCAATGAATACCTTTCACAACGTGACTGGAAAGAGACTCGTGTGATTTATGACTTTTTCGGTCTCACAAATATGTATGTCAGTAATAACGATGACCCGTTCACACAAAATCAGGCTTTTAATTGCGACATTACGTATTGTACCAATTCAACATTAGGATTTGCCTATCTGAATTCAAATCTCGCATCCGGTATTGGTCAAGATGTTAAGCCGATTTCTAGACCTTTACACGCGGCTATTATTGACGAGGCTGATGAAATACTAATGGATGATGCAAGAAATCCTCTCATTATTGCCTCTAGCGTTGATTTGGGCGAGAAGATGGCCTTTGTTTCTCATAAGGGTCGAAACTTTTCGATTGCTGAAATGATGCAAAAATTGAAAGGGCTCCAATCGCTCGATTACGATATTGAAGATGGTGGGGAGCCTAGTATGGGTGACAAGGCTTGGGATGAAGTTTGTCAAATATTTGATGTTGATAACAGTATCTTCCAAAACCATGAATTTATTCATGCTGTTCATTCGTGTGTCGAAGCAATATTCAAACAAAAGGCTTACGAAGATTATGTTATTGCATCTGAACCAGACCCTGATTCAGGTTCTCGAATTGTCCTAATTGATAAGGCGACTGGTCGATTAGCCCGTGGTCGCACCTTGAATGAGAGTCTTCACTCTTTTGTGGAATTAAAAGAGGGTGTGTTTACTGGTATTGGCTCTGCGTCTAGTATGCAAATAACATATCAGGTTCTCTTCAATCTATTCCCGCACATTACAGGTGTGACGGGCACCCTTGGCAAATGTTTCAAGGAATTCACGGATATTTACAATGCATCGGTCATTCAAATCCCTGATAGATTTCCGAGTCAACTAAAACAAAAAACACATTTGTTTAATACGCGTGCACATTTACTAGGTCGAATGGTGGAGATGATTCACCTCTATCAGGCGTCTCGACATCCTATTTTGATTGGTGCCGCAAGTGACGTAGAAGCAGAAATTGTCTCTGATTATTTGAGTCAAAGAGGTGTTGAGCATGTTCTACTCGTATCAACAGACGATAATGAAGACGTGGTCATTGCATCTGCCGGGGAAGTTGGGTCTATTGTTGTAACGACGGATATTATGGGTCGTGGTACAGATATTCATATAAAGGAAACCGATTATGAACGTGGACTTGTTGTATTTCAGGTTGGTAGCCGTCCTAACTCTCGTGTTGAGCGTCAATTTGCAGGTCGTGCAGCCAGACAAGGTGACCCGGGTCGCTATCATCGTATGTTGACATTACCTGAAATGGAAGATATGGGATTTGTACAATCAGGTATTCATGAGGTTGTATCAACCATTAGACCATATCACGATAGAATTGAAGACTATGGTGGCGATGTTCTGATGAATGGTGCTGCCCCATATTATGAGCGAATTGTTGAATTGATTGACGAAGCCTTGTTCGCGTCGGAATCCGCAATGTCTCAACAGCGTATTCAAGATTTCCAAGTATCATCGCTAGCCGATTTGATTCAAGTATCGTTGGTATCCGAAGCTGACCGTTATCGAGAATTGGTAAAAGAATCTCTCGTTACCCATGAATTGGATGGTGTTATTGATGTGTTAGCTCGATTATCTCTACCGGCTAAACTTCGCAAGAAAAAGAAATTAATCGCAATGTCTCGTAAAAAATGGGAAGGGTGTGATGAGGATACCTTACTGAATACACTTTTTGATTATTCGGAAAACTTAGTCCATAAACTTATTCCCAATATTCGCGAATATTCAGAAGTGGCAATTAGAACTGCCAATTTGACACAACTTGGTAAAATCGAAACGAAACCAGAACACTATTTCGGAACATTGATGAAGGAATATATGGAAAAATTGGAAGAAAAAATGATAATTCCGTACCCTGAAGATACGGAAGTCTTGCAATCATGAGCCTTTCGTGATATAATGAAGATATAGCACAGAAAGGAAATTTGTATGGTACATTTGATTGCAAAAACCAGATATGGTGGTCTTAATGAATATAAGAAAAACACCTATGGGTTTGCGCGTGTGTTTCGTGCTATTTTGACTCTCTTAGAACAACTATCTAATGAATGGAACTGTTCACCAGAAGGTGCGTTGGCACTTGTTGCTAGGCACTTAAAAGTTGGTGAATTTGAACCGATTGATGAACCTGTACATCTCGATATGAGACAAAACGAGGACGAGCTCAGGAAATTCCTGGGCAAGAGCCTCCTAGGTTCTCAATTATATCTATTACAGGTTGCCGATTTGCTTTTGCGACTTGACACAAGGGATGGTTTCAAGGCTCTCGAATTGATTGAGCTGGCTCGTATTGATTTACGACGCGACCCGACTGACGTGACAACTGTTGAACCATCGGAAATTGTAAAAGTTTCTAGTAAGGATGCAACTGAATCCAAAAACTCGACGGATGAGCTATCACCTTCAGTCGAAGTTGAACAACAGCAAAAACGGTTCAAAACTAAGAAACGTAAACCAGCTGCGATATCTAAATCGATTGAAAAACCAGTCGAAAAAGAATCTCGCGAAGTTACGAAGGACATTCCTAACGAGGAGCCTGTTTCTAAATTAGATGAAGTGATTAAAAGAGGGCAAGATGCTGTAGCTCGTAGCAAAGAGACACTTGCACAATCGGGTCAAGTGGTCACCACGAATCCGCTATTGACCAATTTTCTATAGAAAGGACGACAATCACCATGTCACAAAACAAACGATTACTAGTGACTCTGTCTCAACGCGTTGTAGACCTTTTGGAAGAAGGTGTTGAGGTAACAAATTTAACCAAGAGTCAATTGATTACACTATGTGTCAATCGCGGTCTTAAATCTGTAATTGACGAATACGAAGTAAAATGAAAGGAGTGGCACGAATGAAATGTGCACTTGACATTGGAAATTCTAGTGTTAAGGGAATGTTATTGACAGATAAAAATACTGTTATTAGCCCCTTGCGATTTCCATCTAGTTGTGTCAACGTCCCTGATGCAAAATATTTAACTTATGAAACTGATGAGGATATTTATATCCAGGTTATCGAAAGCGACTTAGCTCATTTTGAAGACGTGGTTGCGATTGGTCAAAAGGCAATTGATATGCCTGATTATCAAGAATATGATGTTACCTCAACGTCTTACAAGGCCAATCACCCAATCACGACAAGCCTCTTGTTTGGTTCTCTTGCACCTTATATTGATGGCGATACAGATGTCAAATTAGCAGTTTCTGTTCCTATTGTTGAGGCTAAATCAATTGGTCTCATTGAGGAATATACAGAATTATTGACAGGCGAGCATAAAATTGCTATCTACAAAAACCACGAACGTAAAGAAGTAACAATTACATTCTCAGCGGTTAAGGTTCTTAACGAAGGGCAAGCTGGGTTTTTGGGACTACTTGATACGGTAGACAAAGAGTTTCGCTCTGATATTGAAGCCGTGTATGCGTCAATGGGTGAGACAGACCCTGTTGGTGGCTTGAAAGATTTCCTCATTGTTGACATTGGTGAGGGTACAACAGACTTAGCAGTTTTCCGCAACCAAAAATTCAATGCTGAATATTCTTATTCCATTACTCGTGGTTACGGTAACTTACTCGAAGACGCCATGGCTACTGCAGCTCGTGAACAGTTGACAATTGAGAGTCGTAAAGATTTACAATCTGTTCTTGAGGTCAAAACCGGTCGACAAATGAAACGTCGTGATAAGTGGTTAGAATATGTAAATCCTACGAAGAAGAAGTTCATCGAAACCGTCACTGATACGGTACTCAAAACATACGGTAAACGCGACTATTTTGATGCAATCATCTTCATCGGTGGTGGGTTTACGGCTCTCACTGGTTATCGTGTCGATATGAACCAAGTTCTTATGACGGATTCCACATTATTTGATATATTAAATGATAAATTGGATAAAAATCATAAATCAGTTGATTTGCTATTTGGAATCCCAAGTCCGTATTCACAAGGTATCAACGAGCGCGGTCTGACGCAAGTTTTGACCGGTATGTAAATTTGTGAAAATCCATCGATTTTTTTCATCGATGGATTGATTCTTGTTGAAATTTGTGATATAATGAGAGTAGATTAAAGAAAGGATGCATAGTGCATGAAATTATCTAAAACAGCAACGGCTTTTACAGCCATTCAACTTGCATCAGCAGTAGCCCCTGCGGTTGCGTCGGCTGACACGATTTCGGATGTCGTTGACAAGGCCCATAAAGCTGGACTCGATGTAAAAGTTGAAAAATCAACAGCACGCGCAACATCTCAAGCGGAGGCTGACCGATTGAACGCTGAACAAGCGAAACAGTTGGAAAAAGATGCGCAAACTATCTCAACAAAAATCGATACATACGTTAAGGAAAAACAAGATGCCGAATCTTACAATAAGACAATTACCACAACTTCTAAAACAGAAGGTAGTGTTGATGCTGCTAAGATTCAAGAATTGAAAGACCAAAACGCTAAAATCGAGAAAGAAAATGCGGATGCTCACGCGGATTACCTCAAACGTTTGGCGGAAGTTCGTGCCGACAACGAAAAGAAACAACGTGAGTATGAAGAAGAATTGGCTCGTGTTCGCGCGGAAAACAGTGAAGGCGACAAGGCTTATCAAGAAGAGCTAGCTCGCGTGCAAGCTGAGAATGCAAAACGTATCAAGGCCTACAAAGAAAAGTTGGCTGAAATTCGTAAAGAAGTTGCAAAAGCAACTACAACTAGCTCAAATGACGCAGCTATTTCTGAGGCACACAAAACTCAATTGAAAACTATTACTAGTGCGATTGAAGAAAATGACAAGGCTCTAGCTGAGTATGAATCTAAATTGGCAGATGTGGAAACAAAAAACAAGGCTGCTGCTGACGCGTACAATAAGAAAAAGGCAGAGGTTGATGCGGCTAACGATAAGGCGCAAAAAGACTACGAAGCTGCGGTCGCTCGTTATGAAAAAGATAAGGCTGAACTAGACAAACGTCCAGTGTTTGCCAAACATGGTACAGCTGAGATTCGTGGACAATATAACGAATCTGCCCGCGGAAGTATTGACTACTTCAATCAATTCGGTCTATTGGACCCATCTTATAATGGAGAATCATTGTCAGAACCAATCACTTATAAAGAAGGTACTTCTAAAATCAGTGATGTCCAAGGTATGAAGACATATACAAAGGGTGACCGTGTGGGATTCCAAAATATTACAAATGGTGCATCATTTATGGTGTCCAATGTTTCCCGTACAGCATCAGGTGAAGTTGTCAATATGAAAATTACAGTCGTTGACCGTGGTCGACCTCGTCATTCTAATGTAAATGGTAACTATCGTGCTGAATTGATTAGTAGTAATGGAGCATTCGGATGGTATATTGTCGATGGTGATAGATTGGCTCTTCGTTATGAATTGTACACTGCAAGTGGCAAACATCTTTCTGTACCAACACTCAATATCATTTCGGATATTGACTATCGTCAAGGTGCCCAATTTGAATTTTCAGGTGAAAAAATTATAACAACGACGCCACCAGGCTCAGGTGTTAAAGATATCGGTGGAGGTGTCTTTGGGGACGTCGAGGGTATGGAGTTGAGCGATTTCAAATCAACACCACAAGGTACAATGATGGCTGGGGGATATGGTGATATCACTTATACCCACTATTTCCGCTCTAACTTAATCTCAGCAGATGATGCCACATTAAAAGCTGAAGGTGATAGAGACTTTGCGAATGACCCAGATAGTAACTATTACTACGAAATTTTCGGTAAGTCATCGCTTCTCAAAACTGCGGTACCACCTAAGAAACCAACACCTCAAGGTCTCCCTCCTGTGCCTGAGTTGAAAGTAGTTCCGCCTCAACCTAAATTGAAGGAAATCCCACCTTCACCACGCGACCCAGGTGCTGACGAGGACCCGAATGAAAAACCTAAGAAACGTCCGACGTTGGAACTCTTACCAGACCCTGTAAAACCAATTACTGATAGCACGGAACCAGAGCCACCAACATTGACGGAAGAGCCAAAAGCTCCAACACCAAAATCACTCAATCCAATTCCAAAAGAGACAACGAATACGATTGAGTTGAAGAAGGACCCTAATAAACCAGAACTTAAATTGCAAAACGTCGAATACGTTTATACAATTAAGACAATTTGGGAAACGGTTGATGGTCATGTGTTGCGCCCATGGAAAGATGGTGAACAACCTAAGGATAGCTTCAACGGTTACGAATACGTTCGTACGGTGAAAGATAATGATGGAAATATCCACCATATCTACAAACCAATTCCTAAGAAAACTGTCACTACGATTTGGGTGACCGAAGATGGTAAAGTTCTTCGACCACGTGAAAACGGTGAACAACCTAAGGACAATTTCAATGGTTACGAATACGTTCGTACTGAAAAGGATAAAGATGGTAATACAACACACATTTATCGTCCAATTCCTAAGAAGCCAGAACCTAAGAAGACAATAACCACTATTTGGGTAACTGAAGATGGTAAAGTTCTTCGCCCACGTGAAAATGGTGAACAACCTAAGGATAACTTCAATGGTTACGAATATGTTCGTACTGAAAAGGATAAAGATGGTAATACTACCCATATCTATCGTCCAATTCCTAAAAAACCAGAACCTAAGAAGACAGTAACCACTATTTGGGTGACTGAAGATGGTAAAGTTCTTCGACCACGTGAAAATGGTGAACAACCTAAGGATAACTTCAACGGTTACGAATACGTTCGTACTGAAAAGGATAAAGATGGCAATGTGACACACATTTATCGCCCAATTCCTAAGAAAAATGTCACTACGATTTGGGTAACCGAAGATGGTAAAGTTCTTCGTCCACGTGAAAACGGTGAACAACCTAAGGACAACTTCGATGGTTACGAATATGTTCGTACCGACAAGGATAAAGATGGTAATGTGACACATATTTATCGTCCAATTCCTAAGAAAACTGTCACAACTATTTGGGTAACTGAAGATGGTCAAGTTCTTCGTCCACGTGAAAACGGTGAACAGCCTAAGGACAACTTCGATGGTTATACTTATGTACGAACTGAAAAAGATAAAGACGGAAATATTCGTCACATCTACAAACCAGTTCCAAAACAACCAAAAGAAACACCTAAACCTAAAGAATTACCTAAGACTGGTGATGCATCATCACTAGGGTTGATTGGTTCACTAGTATCAGGTCTCGGATTGGCTGGTCTACGTCGTAAAAAACGCACACCAAAACGAGGTCGTAAATAGATAAAAATCCAGCAATTTGCTGGATTTTTTGTAGTTTTGATTTGTAAAATGTGGTATAATAAGGTGAGCGATAGATGAAAGGCTATATATCAACTACCACCCACTAAAGTAGGTGGTTTGTCCCTAATTTGAAGGTGGTCAAACAGAAGAAACTTCCTTCCACCTTCTTTACTCGTTTGAGTAAAACAATTGAGACTTCTTTTTAGAAAGTTCTTTCTAAATCCGCAGGTTGACGAGCTACGGCAATGACATACGTGTACGCATGTCTATTCATTTGAGATTACAAAAGACGGTTTCTCAATACCCGATACAAACCATTTACCCAGTTCATAAATGTTCATAGCACCCACTCGGTCATCATTGCTTGAGTAACCACAGTTCGAACAGCTATATTGGTGAATGTTTTTATCACGGTTTGATTTATCGATACTTCCACACTTAGGGCATCTCTGACTAGTGTAATGAGCATCAACCAACACGACTTCACTTTCATTTAAATGAGCCTTGTATCTGAGTTTTTGCTCCAAGTCATAAAATGACCATGAGTGATGAATATATCTATTCTCTTTCTTACGTGAGTGAACCGTATTAAAGGTCACGCCCGTTAGGTCTTCAAGTACAAATAGCGTCCGTTTACCGTAAGTTTCAACGAGTGTCTTAGATAATTGATGATTCACATCACTCATCCAACGGGATTCTCGTCCACTTAGAGAACGTAAACGACGTTTAGCTGATTTCGTACCTTTTGCTTGGAGGCGTGCTCGAAGGTTGGCATAATGATTGCGTTTCTTCGCAATAAAAGCACCATTGACAAAATGAGTTTGACCTTTTTCGTCATAGGTGGTTAGAATTTGACGGAGTCCTCGGTCGATACCGACGACATGTCTTAAACGACCTAATTCAAAATCAGGAACTTCTTTACTAGCTGAAACATGGAAGAACCAGTGTTTTCCACTTCGAACCACGTTTCCAGTTCCAAGTGTCCACGAGCCATCAAAATAATGGTTTTCTAAAAGACCATGAATCTGGACGTGAATACGCCCATTAATAGTGTTCATAGATAAGACATTATTTTTGAAGCTGTAATCACGGTTTCGAACCAAATCGAGTTGGGGGCGTTTGAATTCAATCGGTTTCCACAGGAAGGTCAAATCCTTATTAATGTAATTTGGAATTTCCTTTCCATGGTTGTCCTTTTTATATCCATCCCAAACTCTTTGTTTGCGAAGTTGCGTTTGAACCGTTTTATAACGGGCAATCACTGTTTTGAAAACAGATTGAGTCATTTGGGATTTGAGCCCAAACTGCTCACGAAGCTCGTGATAAAGAGCCGATTGTAATTCGCTTTGTTTCAGCACAAAATCGTGATTGAAAACATATTGCGATATGTAATTACAAGCATCACGATAAGCAATGAGGGTGTCAAAAGTGCTTTTTCTATCGTCTTCTGATTGAAACACAATTCGTAATTTGGATGTTAAATTGATTTCCATTTACAAGCTCCTTTCACTAATCTTCATATATATAGCATATCATAAAGTTTTAGTGAAGTCAATAGACAAATTGCATTTTAACAAAAATTAAGAAAGAAACGATTCCTCCCGATTGAAATCGAGGGTTTCCATCGTTAAGGTATATATATGAACGCATTTAAAACTTTAAAGATACCTGCAGCATTATTGCTGACAGCGGGTCTTGTCAGCGCGACATTATCTGTAGCCAAGGCTGACGAACAACCAGATATCAAAATCACCACCTCACAAACTAAGAAGAAGGATAGGATAGTCGCAAAGGCTGATTATCTACCAGATGCTTTAGGTCGTGTTGGATATGCGATTTTTATGGCTGACCAACAACAACCAGAAAATATTCACAATTATGAAAGACCACGAACCCAGTGGGTATATGAATCAGATACTCTCAGTGTGAGGAATCATCAGTCTTTCGATGACGGATATTATGGCATGGTGCCATTTGATATGGGTGTTGATACCCCGTTGAATAAGGCAAATGAATCTGTTGATTTGGGAATAAAGGATGACACACCAAACGTATCGGATGTTGATATACCTGAAGTGCCCAATTCTTCAGATGTACCGATAGCATCTGGTATTGATACACCTGAAATTCCTGAGGTGCCGACGCTCCCAAATACTCCAGATTTGCCTGAACCACCAACAGTATCAGATATTGATATACCTGAGGCACCAATAGCACCGGGAACATCGGATTTACCTGAGCCACCAACAGTATCAGATATCGACATACCTGAATTGCCGGATACACCTACGTTACCGGACTTACCCGAGTCACCAGATGTGCCCGAGTTTCCAAATACACCAGAGTTACCTGATTTGTCGGAGTTACCTGAGTTACCAGACACTCCAGATTTGCCCGAGTTACCAAATACACCAGAGTTACCGGATTTACCTGAGTTACCAAATACACCAGATGTGCCCGATGTGCCTGCGTTGCCGGACGTACCTGAGTTGCCGAATACACCAGAGTTACCTGAGTTACCAAATACACCAGATGTACCTGATGTGCCTGCACTGCCGGACGTACCGACGCAACCAGATTTTTCTAATCCATCTACGGGTCAATCATCTGGTGCACCATTGCATATCAACAGTAACAACGTAATGGACAAAGAGTACCGGGAAGAAGTCGTTACGATTAAACAAGGACAAACGACAAAATACGACCCACACCTTAAACAGGGCGAGACTCGGTTTGTCGCCGGAAATCCTGGCCAAATTGTGAAGACATACGAGGATACTTACTACAACGGTACTTTCTCTTATTCTACACTTCTCGAAGAGAAGACTACGGTAGAACCCATTTCTGATATTTTATATGTCGGTAGTGAGGTTAAGGATAGTAATTTATCAGTGGTGGATTTGAAGATTGGTGACACACTAGACCATTGCACCATTACGGGACTCGAAGGTGATATCAAGGGTTACGTGAACGCGTCATACTATGATTTGCTATCAGAGTCGGAAGATACGCGATTTAAAAAGGCAGTTTCATCAATTGACGCCTCATATTCAACCTTAGACCCTCGAGAGGAAGAGCCGTTCAATCACGGTTATCGTTGGTTGGGGGCTAGTGACGATGTTGTAACACTATTCAATAGTGGCAGTTTTGTTGATAAACACAAAATCAATGAATATTTGCTCAATTATATCAATGCAGACCGTGAAGAACGAGGGCTTAATAAGTTGGTTATCGACCCTGAATTACAGTCCCTAGTGGACACACGGGCGCAAGAAATGGCGTCGTATGGTCATATCCACTATCAAGGAAAACCTCATACTAGACCGGATGGGACATCATGGTCTACGGTTCTTGAGCAATTACCAACGACTTATAAATCTTACGGATTTGTTGAGAATATGTTAGCCTATTCTGTTCTATCAAATCCTTATCAATTGGTCAGTGAACATTGGATTGCGAAACGTCTCTTTGAACAATGGAAATCATCCGGTCCCCATTATGCGGCTATGATGGACCCGAAAGCAACACGTACAGCTGTATCTGTAAAACTCACAACCAGAACAAATGCCAGAAGTGAAAATGGTACCAATTGGATGGTTGGTTCGCAACTCTTCAGCAAATAGAAAAACCTCGGAAATATCCGAGGTTTTTTTGATTAAAGTTCGCGAAGATACTCTTGGATGCGTGCGTATAGTGGTTTGCTACGTAGTACGAGCTCAGCCATTTTACGGTTGCTGACAGTGAATTCTGTCATATAGCTATTTTCTAGTTGCTCATAAGTTCCGACGAGAACACCTGAGATAGAGATGTTATAGCGTTCACCCTGACCTTGAATTGGGGATACAGCAAGACCTGATGTTGGTAACCCGTCAAGCGCCTCTTGAATAACTCGTTCAAGAGCTTCACGGTGGAAACTATTTCCGTTATCAAATACCAAGTCACCGTTGTCATAATCCTTATATTCGTATTCTGGGTTTTCTGCCTCTTTGGCTGTCTTGGTCATGTTCTTCGTAAATTCTTCAGGTGTCAATCCTCGAGATTCTACCTTGAGTTTTTCTTCCTTCTGATATTTACGGCGCATAGAGTTGATAAACCTGGATGCAGCAACCAAGTCATAACCGATTGGGTTGTTGTCTGGTTTGTCACGGTAGATTTGGGTTAAATCACCCAATTCTTTATCCATAGCACAACGAACTAGTTGCTCACGAAGATTTGAGATACGATTGATTTTCTCTGATTGAGAAATCTTTTTATCCTTAATAGCAAGAAGTGCGGTCATCATTTCTTCAGCAATGTCAGCATACGATTTGGTTTCCGCCAAGTCGCGACGTTCCATACCACTTTGACGTTCATATTCTTCAAATACGGTATTCATCATGAGGCTTGCAAGCTCACCATTACGCTCATTGAGAGTGATGTCATGGTCTTTTGCGATTTGGAGATAAACCTTCTTGACGTCTTGCGCGATTTTTGCCTGTGATACAAGAGCCTTAACCATAGCTTCACCATCAATGATGTTTTCCAAAATGTTGATTGAGTCGGCATCGTTGGTTGATGGTAGCGTACTATCGGCATATTGACCTGTTTTTGGTTGTGGCAATCGACTATGAAGTCCGGCAGCCATCGGCATAATCGTATCCAATTTATTCATGATTGGCATTTCACCCTGTGAGAAGGTGATAGCGTTACCCGGTGATGGGTTTGCTAGGAAGAGGAGCTCGTTTGATGTGAGAGCTGTTGTTTCTTCAACGCTGGTGTTATAAGTCATTACTGGTTCTGCGACAGTTACAACATCACCCAATTTGTGGGCCACTGAACGACCTTGGTTACGTGTAATGTGTTTCACACCTGACAATCGAACCAATTCGTCAATCAATTCCGCGTCGTTTGATTTCAAGAAAATCGTATTTGCAGAGTTTGCACGAATGATTTTTTCAACGTCTTCACCATAAACTGAACGCAACTGTTGGAATGATTGCAATACGAATGTCAATTGCAAATCTTGCCCTAAGGCGATAGAAGTAATGGTGTCTAGGTTTGGAATACCCTTGTCACCTGAACGAATGTTACCTAATTCTTCTAGCATCATACGAGTTCCGACAATCGGTTTACGATTGTTCTTAACGACATATGAGTAAGCGTAGATTTCGTCAATGATTTGTTTGATGATAACCAAAATGTGACGTTGGTATTGTTGCAAGTGAGGTGGTGTGATAGCGAACAAGAATTTCGGACGTTCACTATAAAATACTTGAGATGAGGCGATGATTGGCATTTGAGTGTTACTCATTGTTTTACGAGCATAGTCAATTGCATTCGCTGTATAGGTGGATACTTGTGGTCGTTTTGTGAGCGGGTCTAGTTCAACTAGGATACCACCATAGACAACCTTCTTCTTAGTGATTGGGTCAATAATGTAGCTGACGCCACCAGATGTTTTATATCCTTTGATGAATTCAAAATAGAAGGTTTTGGCAATAGCACCATCAGTTTGGATTTCCAATTTGAGATAGGCCTTATCCTTAGGGAAAATCCCTTTCAGGTAGCACCATGCCCAGTTGGACGGACTAATTTTTTCTTCGTGTTCGAAGTCAGCACCTTCAAATGGAACTTTAAAGTCTTTATCCTTGTAACATGTCCATTTTGCCAATTCCTTGGTAATACGGTATTCTTGTACAAAGTTGGAATCAAATTGTACACCGAAACGTCTTGGGAATGCCATACCACCGACGTCAAAGGAGTCTGTCAGAGACCCACTCATGAGTGCTCGTGTGGTATCATCGGCATATACTGACAAACCAGTCATCAGTGAGGCGTAGATACCTGCCAATGTTTGTGGGGCGCTCGCAATTTGCTTGATGGCGTTGTTGGCTGTGATGGCTTGACTTCGCAAGTTGTTAGTTGGAAGCATGGCCATGGCGTCAAATGCCAAGGTGAATAAGTCTTTTTCTGATACTGGCGGTGCTGCAGGGTCGATATTGATGAAATCAACATCTTTTGAAATTTTTGCAGCCAATTCACCAACAAGAGAGTAGACGTTGAAGAGTGTGATTTTCGAGTAGTTATCATTAACTGACTGTTCAATCAATTCGGGAGCTACCTTATTTTTGTATCCCAGGTAACGGATATAACGCTCTTGGTCAATATAGATGGCAAAAAGCATATAAACGGCTCGACGGAACATGTTACCAGCGGCTGGATTCCAGATTTCCCCGTTATCTGGCCATAAGGTATCTACGATACCATCGATAAGGGCTTGCCCCTTAACGTCATCATTTTGTCTGAATTTTTGAAGGGCATTGATGAGAGGGTTAAAGGTGTTAGTCAAGTTGGGGTTCATGAGGTTGAACTGGACAACTTCATAACCGCGGACTGTTGCGGAATAATAGAACTTACCAATCAACTCACCTTTAGGGTCCGTGGTAAAGATATTCCACTTTTCGTCTTCTCTAAGCCACACGTCAAAGGCAGGCTCGATATAGGTTTGCCCCTTACCACCACGGGTGATGGCGATGAGGATGGTGTTGACAGGACGTCTATCATAGAAATACACACCAGCTGGTCTAGCGGTTTCCGTATCTAATGGGTAGAAGGTATTGTTGATAACGTCTGCCAATGTATCATATTCCATACGCCCATAATCACCGACACGTTTTTTAGATTTCTTATCAATTGGGTTGAAATCGTAATCCTTGGCGTTATAAAAGATACGGAATTCCGGTGGTACACCACTCATATCATATAGTTTGTGGGCTAATTGCTCATCAAACATTGGTTTGGTTTCATAAACAATGTCACCATTTTCGTCACGTTTGATAAACCCATCAACACTCTTATCATATACTGGTATTTTGATTTTGTTAATCCCTTTATTGGACATCATAATGTGACTCATGAGTGTGGATGCGTGGCCCTTAAATCCCAGACCCACGTCGGGTGCGATATCCAGTTGTAATGCTAAATGGTCGACAGTTCGGATATAGGCATCATCGGGTCGGTCTTCCATATCGTCATCGATGTGGATTGCATTTTTGGTCAGCCATTGCGCGTGAGTCTTTTTATAGACAATACCAATGAAGATTGGGGTTGCAATAATAGCGATAAAAATATACCACCCGAATCCCGGGTACCAATGAAAATAACCTGTTTTTTCCGCTGCCGGTTTAAACATGTTATGCAGGGTCATTAAAAGGTATTGAACCATAATCCCCAAAAATATAGCTGCGGCAGGCGGACCATAATAGGATACTGGTTTGTACCATTCGGGGTCCGGTCCTGATTTTCGTTTTTTGACACGCCCTAGTTCTTTGGAATTATCCTTAACATTTCGGGCGTTCATCGTGTAGGCTAGATATTCGCGTTCTTCTTCACGCTTTCGTTTTCGTGCACGAGAACCAATCAAATCAGTGGCCTTGGATGAAACGTTTCGCGTCATTCCGGAGAGTTGACGGAAATCAAATTTACTCATATAGACACGTGGTCCTTTCTAATTATTCGATGGTCTATCATCATTTATAGTATATCAAAAAAACGTGTGATTGTCCAGGTCTGAAAAGTGCAGGTTCGTGCTGTTTTAGTGTAAATTATGATATAATATTGGTAGGATTTAGAAAGGAAAATATAAAGATGTCAGAAGATTTAATTTTAGCAGAAGGTGAGTTTGCACCGACTCAAGAACCTAAATACGTTATCACTCGATTACCAGAACAAACTTTATTTAGCAATGTGGTCCGGGGAATTACCGAGGATGAAGATATGGAAATCTCAGAAGTGGTATTCAAACTGGACACGTTTCAAAATGAAAATAACTGCGTCAGTGGTGAAATTGTAGGTGTACGTTCAAACTTAGGTCTTGAAATTATTGACCCAGAAGAAACAGGTGCTTATGAGGCGACGAATTTGGAGATTGATGACCATATGTTAGTTATCGATTTTGATAATTTACCAAATGATGAGTTGACTATCAGTGCTGATAATTTGCCAAATATCAATAACGATAATGAAATCTCTTTATAAAAATATGTTAGCGAGGACAAATAATATGATTAATACGAATGATGACTCCTTAAGAAACGTAAACTATGTAGCCGCTAGAATAACTAAACCTACATTATTGAGTGAAATAGACCCAATAGTTATGCGCATTATGAGAATGGAGGATGGGTTGGTTTCGGATGTTATTTTTAATGCGAAGACATTCCAATATGAAGATGGTCGTGCTAATGGTGATATTGTCGGTGTGATTATCAATCAGGGGGACGAAACGGCTCCTGATTATTGTATAGATGTTAGGACCGCTAATTGGCAGAGATATGTACCCTATGAAGCGCATAATCTTGAGTGCGAAATGACTAATCATGGTGGTTTTTTAATATTTGATATTGCCGCTGAAGTGGCGATTGACAGGGCAATAGAGTTGTGGGCTGATAATGGCGTCAAATTTGATAATATATCATCGATTGAAATAAAACCATTTTCGGGTATTCTCAATAACACTGGATTTTATAAAAATGTCCTTACTGAATTACCTCATATCAATCAACATATAACGTCCATCGAAGGTGGTATTTTATCCGGTGAATTAGATGGTAAATTCGATATTTCAAAAGAATCTGACGGCATGGTAAAAATTGCATATTATGATGTCGACGGTTCGGATATGACAAAATTGACAGATTTGGAACATCTATCTGAAGATTTTGAAAACTTACACGAGATGTTTTTGAACAAAATCGAAGACCGCGAAATAATTCTCAGCACTGATGATTTGCCAACTGCCGGAAATGATATGACCCTTTAACCTTTACAATTAGTAAAGGTTTTTTTTTTGTTCACTTTAAACTTGTACTAAAGATGCAATTATGATATAATGAAGATACCAATAGGAATAAACGAAAGGATTGAGGCTGGCTCGGCCTCTGAGGTGAATTGCGCCTCTTGATGCGTTTGATATAAACGTAAGGAAAACCGTATTGCGATTTTTCAGAGTTCATATAAGATATGCAAATTCGTAAATCTAGCGTCCTTCTCGGCGCAACAGTTGCAACTCTCGGTTCCTTGATGTCAACTGCCAATGCGGATAGTGTCGCTGTCCCGAGTTCAGTCGCTAACTTAAAGAACGGGGCGAAGAATTTTTCATCAACGGTTCGATTGAATATGGATTATAAAGGCGCTAATCCTCGTTCAGGTGTAGCGTCTGGTACGTTTATTGGTGAAAATAAAATTATCACGACTGCCAGCAATTTCCTTCATTTAGTGGACGGAAAACCTCAATTCATTGGTGATGATTCTAGTACATATACCATAACAACGCCGACAGGTCTAACTCAAACATTTAAGAATAAGGATATTCATTTCGTCAACAAAGACGATTTTGGTCATGGGCCTCAAGATGATATTGCAGTCGTTGTCCTTCCAGGATATAAACGAATTGGTGCAAGTCCAGAATTGGCATCGAATGAAGCCTTAGCTGTGTCAAACGGTGACATGGTATCGGCTTTTGGTATGACACCAAGTGGGTTTAATGCACTTGTGGAACAACCAATTCGAAAAATAGAAAACACTAACGGGGGTACGTTGGTATCATATGGCGAGGGGTTGCAAAACGCTAAACCAGGGCTAAAAGGTGGTGGCATCTTTAATGTCGATGGTAAATTGATTGGTATCCATCGCGGCACTGAGCCTCACGAAGTTGTTGATGGTGTTATTTTTACACAACAACAATTGGATAAAATTAAAGAAATTGTAGAGTCAAATACTCCGGAATCTACGGTAACCACTACCAAAGCGATTGTCACCGTCTATGAAGAAGACCCTGAATTAGAAGGTGGCAAAGAACGTGTAGCCAGCCAAGGCGTGGCTGAAGTTGTCGATGCCACTGGTAAAGTTGTCACCCCTGGCCAACCAAAAGTAATCAAAAAAGGTACTAAAGGTTTTACGACACGTGTCGAAAAAGATTTTTCGGTATCATATGAAGATGACCCTACATTGTCTCTTGGCGAACAACGTGTGAAGACACCCGGGGTGAAAGGATATACCGAGACGGTTGTTACATATACATTTAATAAGGCAACGAATACCGTGACGCGCTCAGAAGCGGTCAATAAGGTAGCTCCGGTCAATGAGGTGGTTCTTCGCGGCACAAATCCTAATGTGGAACGTATCGACAACCCGAACAACAAGGATGCCCCGCATGTTCTCGGTGACCCTGTCATTCCGAAACCTCCTGTTACGAATGACCCCGCAAAACCAGTTGAGAAACCTACTAAACCAGTAGAAACTGAAAATCCCAATGCAGCACGCATTGATAATCCGAATGACAAGAATTTACATTCCATTCTTGGCGACTATGTCCTTCCAAAACCACCAGTCGCGAATGAACCTGCTAAGCCAGTAGAAACTGAAAAACCAGTTGAGAAACCAGTGGAAACTCCTGCTAAACCAGTTGAAACTGAAAAACCAGTTGAGAAACCAGTGGAAACTCCTGCCAAGCCAGTTGAGAAGCCAGTAGAAACACCTGCTAAACCAGTTGAAACTGAAAAACCAGTAGAGAAGCCAGTAGAAACACCTGCTAAGCCAGTTGAGAAACCAGTGGAAACTCCTGCCAAGCCAGTTGAGAAGCCAGTAGAAACACCTGCTAAGCAAGTCGAAACTGAAAAACCAGTAGAGAAGCCAGTAGAAACACCTGCTAAGCCAGTCGAAACTGAGAAGCCAGTTGAGAAGCCAGTAGAAACACCTGCTAAGCCAGTTGAAACTGAAAAACCAGTTGAGAAACCGGTAGAAACACCTACTAAGCCAGTCGAAACTGAGAAGCCAGTTGAGAAACCGGTAGAAA
>ERZ773074.75-NODE-75-length-49516-cov-22.218293_pt1 | contig 49516 bp, 40 predicted proteins | sample MGYA00580615_ERZ773074 | MGnify/ENA primary metagenome ERZ773074 (study PRJEB29015, sample SAMEA2738126) | human oral metagenome | biome: human oral; feature: human-associated habitat; material: saliva | place: China | collected 2160 ...
CAAGATAGGTGAAATTTCTGACATATCCAAGTGTTTTGAGAACTTTGTTTCTCAGGCACTTGGAGTTCTTACAAGAATTTATGCTGCGGAATTAAGGGTTACAACAGTAGTATGTTTATGACCTCCAATACACAATCTAAGAATTTATGCTGCGGAATTAAGGGTTACAACAGTTAAGACTTCGGATAGTCTGATTATCGAGCTGAACAACCACAGCAAAGCGATACTTGACAAATATAAGGACGTGGCATTTGAAGATGACAAGGTGCTACCTGTCATTACTAACCAGAAAATGAACGATTATCTTAAAGAATTAGCTGAACTCGCAGGCATTGACGAACCTGTACGTCAAACTTATTATAGAGGTAATGAACGCATTGACGAAGTTACACCTAAATATGCCTTGCTTGGAACACACGCTGGTCGTAGAACGTTCATCTGTAATGCCCTCGCCTTGGGTATTCCTCCGCAAGTAGTTATGAAATGGACTGGGCATAGCGATTACAAGGCTATGAAACCATACATAGATATTGCGGACGACATCAAAGCGAATGCCATGAGTAAATTCAATCAATTATAATACCGAAATAATATGAGCCAAGAAATAAATAAAGCAGAGAAACAAGATTTATCACTCGTTGTTCAAGCCATCGGTACTGACCTTGAGCATACACAAGTACGCATGATTACTTCGGCTAATGCTGATATGCTCTTCCATTATTGGAAGGTGGGGCATTTTATTCTCTACCTCCAAAAGAAAGAAGGCTGGGGAAGTAAAGTGATTGACAACCTATCCAAGGCGATACACTCAAAATATCCAGATAAGAAAGGGTATTCTCGCAGAAATATCTTCTATATGTGCCAGTTTGCCAGTGCTTATCCGTTGGAAGTGCTGAAAGAAATGGATAGGATAGATAGCTTGCTCACGACTCCTACAGTAGAAAATGTTTTGAGCTTGACTAATGAACTCAATCAAATAGTGCAACAACCTGTTGCACTAATTCAATCTACAGATAATCAATCGAACACAATTACGCAACAGCCTGTTGCACAATTAGAAGAAGTTACTGAAACATTGTCAACAATCTATCACTGCGACATCAGTCAGATAGAGGAAATATTCAAGCATTCCGCCATTGTTCGCACTAACTGGGCGAGCCATGTTATTCTGCTTAATAATAAACTCCCTTTGGGCGAGTGCTATTGGTACATTTCGCAAGCGGTTGCAAATGGCTGGAGTCGCAATGTTCTGCAAATGCAGATTGAGACCAATCTTTTCACTCGGCAGATCACGGCAAAGAAAGTGAGCAACTTTTCTGTACGATTACCCAAACCGCAAAGTGACCTTGCCAACTATCTGATGAAAGACCCTTATATATTTGATATGATGGGACAGACAGATAAAATGGCAGAACGAGACATTGAACGGCAATTGGTTTCTCATATCACCAAATATCTTCTGGAAATGGGCAGTGGCTTTGCATTTGTGGCACAGCAGAAGCATTTTGAAGTAGGTGACTCTGATTTCTATGCCGACCTCATTCTCTATAATATCCAACTACACGCATACGTAGTTATCGAACTTAAAGCCACACCATTTAAGCCCGAATATATGGGCCAACTTAACTTCTACATCAATGTAGTGGACGATACTCTCCGTGGCGAGCACGACAATAAGACCATCGGCTTGCTCCTCTGTAACGGAGGTGACAAGGTGGTAGCGCAATATGCTCTCTCTGGTTATGATCAACCAATTGGTGTGAGTGATTATCAACTCTCAAAGGCTATCCCTGACAATCTAAAATCTGTTTTGCCTGCGGTGGAAGAGATGGAGAAGGAACTATCTAAAATAATAGGAAAATAATTTTAAAATTTATAGTATGCGAATGGAACTAAAAAAAAACAAAATTATCCTCGAACGTGGGGATATGTTATACCGATATGGTTTGGAACAAAATTATCCTGATGTTTGGTGTAATAATATTCATAATTCAGAATATTCTTATAAAGAATATGGTAACAAAAATCAAATTGGAGCCTATTTTTTCTATGATAATGAATCTACTGCAAAGAGTGTTTTGGAAACCGCAATAAGAAAACAGGAAAGTAAAGGGGAAAGAGTTGAAACTGCAACTATTACATCTTGTGAGGTTCGTGAAGACATTGTGTTATTAGACCTATTTTCTGGTATAGAGAGGTGCTGTAACATGATAAGTGTTTTAAGAGAATTAAAATTAAATGTTGTGACTAATTCTTTCTATAATTATCAGAAAAAAACATATTATACCGAGATAGGGCATGACTTAGAATTGCTTTATTCAGAAAATTGTACTGAAAAACTAGGAGCAGCCGCAAGAATTAATGATTTCTTCTGTAGCAGGCACCCATTCCCATTGTTAGGGCAATCATTAACCGATTTTAAAAATGGAGTTGCTTTTAAGAAAATGCTCATTCACAACAATTGGGAAGGATATGTTTTTAAAGAGGAAGAAAGTAGTAACACTTATTGTCTCTTGGATGCAACAAAACTAACAGAACCTAGACATAAGTCGTTAAGTAGGAATGCTTTATTATCAAATATATCCGATCTATAATTTCTTCAAATGCTTTTTTAGATATCTTTGTTCTTGCTTGATTTTTTCCTGTTGTAATATCAACCCCCGCTTGCCGTTGCAGGGCTTGCCCATAGTCTACGACTTTTTGCTCCAACTGCTGAATGGCTTTGGGATTGCGATGCATTATGAAGATACTATCAAGATGAGCGAAGTCCAAAGTTGTGGCTTTACCTTTCATACGCAGATAACGATAACGCAGGTCATAATCAGAGGCTGTTTGCAGCTTGTTGGCTCCCATACCGAAGAACCAACAACTCACCATGACCAGCCCACAAACCAATAAGAGCAGCATACGCTCGGCTAATTGCACGCTTGCAAATAGCGAGTAGTTCTTAAATTCTACAGGCTTTTGTCGCTTGCTGATGAGTTCATGCAGCGTTTCAAATTTTGAGTCGAGTTTCTTACTTGATTGTGATAGTGCCTCCAAAACAAAAAGTTGATGTTCTTTGATTTTGGCTTGGGTTTCTTTCGAGAGATGGATTTGCGCGGTTTTTTGTGTTTTAACACTATCTCTCTTTGGATTAGATAGCTGTTCAGCAATAGTAGTGCGCAGTTCTGCTTGTGCCTTACTGATGGCTTTGCAGTCTTGTTTAAGTTCTTCGAGCATATCAAGAACAGGTGTTATTTCGTTATTCATACTGATATAAATTTGATGTGATTAAATTCTACGTTTGCGATTAGCTCTATTGCGAAGTTTCTTTTGGAAGCGGAGCTCATCAACATCTACGCCATTACTTGGTGTTGGCATAGAAAACACTTCACTAATTGCTTCAGATAGGTCGGTAATGAAATAGCTTTCATCTACAGAATCTACCATAGGCTCATTTTGTAGATTAGTTTTCTCTTGTTTGTGAGAATTTTGTTCTATCTCAGCATTGAGGCGAGAGAAAGAGCACGTTCGGTCTATCTTTGAGCCACTGAAACTACATCCGTCTTTTTTAAAGATGATTCCTTGAACAACATCGGTGTTGCCTTTCGTTTTGAAACGAGTGGTAATACCTTGTTGCTCTAACCTTGCAACAAAATCTTTCCAAGTCTGAGATTGAAGTAATATAGACTTAATGGTATCGAATATCTCGTATCGTAATTTATCCTCACCTCTCAATCTTGAGCGGTTTACCTCTTGCTTTCCTTCGCCAATGGTTAGACCATAACGCTCTGTCAGTTCTCTACAAATCTTTGTTGAACGATACTTTTCGTTGTGGTCGCTGATGGTTTTGCCATTGTTACCAATGCGATTGATACAAATGTGCAGGTGAGGATGATGGCGGTCACTGGGCCTTACGATAAGGCTCTGTGTGTCGCCATAGCCCATTTTATGAAGATATTCGTTGGCAATCTTCACCATTGTTGCATCTGTTAGTCGTTCTGAATCATGTGCCGAGAAAGAAAGTATAGTATGACAAACTGGTTTCTGTACACTTGGACGCATAGAGGCTTGCAAGTTGAATTCGTGTGCAATGTCATTTGGGAAAGAACTGCGCACGCCATTGGCTTGTAAAACCTTGACTTGACCTTCACGCTTGCTAAGCATATAACTGACAACTCCACTGAAGTTTGTTCCTTTAATAATCTTGGCAATCATGACTTCAATCGTTTCATAAGTTCGTGAATAAGTTGTTTCAGCGCATTCAGTTCTTCGCTGAGTGCAGAGATGCCGAAAGCATTGAGTCGATGGGCAATCTGGTTAAGATTGTTAGCCATACCAGAAACTGTACGGATGAGTTGCATTTCCTCTGGCTTGATTCGGCTCTTTATTTCTGCATTTGTAATGAGCAGCCGTAAAAACTCTGTTCGAGGAATTGAGGCTTCACGTGCTTTTCCCAACAAGGTGTAGTACTCCATTGTATTGAGCCGAAGAAGCACTTGGTATTTTCGCTTCTCTGATAAAGTCTTGGTAGGTCGTCCACCTTTATTCTTCTGTTCCATACTTTTATTTTTTGATGAGACCAACGGGATTTTTATCTCCCAATGGTGGGAGCAAGTAGGTTTTGAGATACTCAAAACACAAACTTGCTTCGCTGATAAACACTATATTCTGATACCACGCTTCGTGGTTGGTAACGAAGGTTGACTTTCTTGCACTTTAGATAGAGCAACGAGCCATTCGTTGAGATCTTTGTGAGTTCGATAGCGAACAGAACCATCTATGATAGATGGGCAAAACTGTTTCAAAACTTCAAACGATTTTCGTCCTGCATCATCATTGTCCAGAAAACTCTCAACTTGCTTGTAGCCTTTTATCTTCTCTTGAATACGTGGCAAAAGAGCCAGAGAATTGAGAACAATAGCATCACAAGTTGAGGATGGATTTACTGTTTGCCACGAGAGAAAATCCATGAAGCCCTCAAAGATTTGCAAATGGTCTGTACCCTTACTGACAGTTGTAATGGCTTTCGGAGCTATACAACCTTTAAAATAAGGACTACGGATTTCCCATCCGTCAGCATCGTTTGCAAATCCTATGGCATAGTATGTCCGATTAGTATTATTGTAATGAACTTCAGAGCAGAACCTATTGGCAATGCTGAGAGATATTCCTCGCTCTGCGATGTAACGTAATAAATAAGGATTGGTAAGTGATTGCACAGATATGATTTCTAATTTGTGCTTAGAGGTTTTTCTTTTACCGCCAAAAGAAAAATCTTGATGCATTATTTGTTTTGAACCGATTAGAAGTTCAATAGCTTCGTTCATGGTACAATGCTGTAAAGCACGCACAAGGTCTATGATATCCCCATGTTCGCCAGTTCCAAAGTCATACCATTGGTTACGCTCTGTATTTACTTTGAATGATGGTGTACTTTCGTTGCGTAATGGGGAGCAGTACCAAAAATGAATTCCTTGTACTCGTGCAGGTGAATAACCTTGTTGCTGCAAATAATCTGTGATAGAGATTTGCTTGATATTTTGTATTTCCATTGTGATTTTGTTTTGATGTTTGAAATGAATAACTCTCAGCCTTTTTCTTTTGGAGGCTGAAAGGCTTAGGATTGGTCGGACAGTCGTACACTATAGGCACACCTTTACGTCCGACCAAGTTTGTTTCTCTTTGGTCGGATTGATTCAGGTATATATAGCCTGTGTCCGACCGACCAAAGGTTTTATTGTAGAGAATTATGGCTGAGTCGATATTTTCCTCGTTCTTCCTTAACCACTATGCCTTTGTTGAGCAAGAATTGCAAAAGTTCCTTGAGTTTAGTTTGCCCATAGGATAGCCCCACAATCTTAGCATAAGCCTCTTTGAGAGCTACGATAAGTTTACTATATGGCAAAATCTCGCTTGTAGAGAAGACTGATTCCAACGCTTTTCGATGTTCGTTAGTGCTTAACTCTTGGTAGGAGAAGCGATGTTGCTTTCGCTCATTGTCCGAATATGAGAGATCTATTTGGGGAATGCAAATATCGTATTCAACCTCCTTAAGTCGAAAGGCAAACTTTTCAAAAGGCTTGGAGCGGATGATGGAGGGTGCAACAATACTACGTTCAGGCATGGTGTTATCCTTTGTAATTTGCAGGACAGTCTCTGCCTTGTTGTTAAGTTCCGTCCCAATATGCCCACGTGCGTTGTCATCGCCCTTATTGAGGTGTAGCACGGTTTGGATGTGGATGTTTTGCTCGCTCGTCCATTGCATCAGTTCGCCCACTAACTTGGTTGCCTCCGTTGAATTGTTGATGTCAAGCATCAAATCCCGAATACCGTCAATGACAACCAAACCCACATTGGGTGTATTGTAAATGGCATAGCGAATGATTTCTCTGCGTTCATTAGGGTCAGCAATGGCTCTAAGATGACTGAACTTCAAATTCTGCGGTTCCTTGTCTATCGGCAGTTTTGCCAATCTCAAAATACGTTGCATCACAAGTTGGCAATGATAAGGGCTTTGTTCCGTATCAAAGTAAAGAATTGTGCGTTTACTCTCAGGAAATGATGCCTGATATTCCAGCACCTGCCCATTGACAAGGGCTGCTGCAACGATGGCACTCACATTGAAAGTCTTCTTAGCTTTCGCCTTACCTGTTGATACACTGAAGTTCCCCAGTGTGCCAATAATGGCTTCACCTGCTTGTAGTACAACAGGAGGAAGCGCAAACTCATCTGTTACATGAATGAGCGACTTTTTCCAAATGTTTTCATAATCTGTTGTATTCATCATCTTCCTCCTGTCTTTCGTCCTGCCAATTCCAGTGCAAGGTCAGCATCAACAATAATCTTACGACCGATTTGTGTAATGGCACGATTGATTTTACCACTCTGCTTGATACGGTTAGCTGTAGGTAGGCTACACCCGAAGAGGCGTGCATTGCCTGCCAACCCATACACATATCGCTTTTCTTCTTTGGAGGAAGCCTTAGCTGTTTCTCCACTCGTGGACATCTTTCCGTGTTGTGTGAGGAAGAGCAACTCTTCACCGGTCATCTGCCAAACAGGCTTATCCAGTAATTCCTTTATTGTCATAGTTCCATCATTTTGAAATGAAAAACTCGCCCTTGCGCATAGGGCGTTCAGTCAGCTCTGACGATGCAAAAGTAGAGGGCTTTTGATGTTATTCCAAGAGGTAGGGATATGACGGGATGTATCGGGAAATACAAGGAAATCAAAGACTATCAAAAACGCTCAATACATAGTCAAAAAGTGGGCTGTTTTGGACAAAAGCACGTTGTTAATTAATTATCACTGAATGTTTAAGAGATTCCTTATGGCTTCCTCTCACTGGAAAAACTATTTTTAGTAGCGTGAATGTTCTATTTTTCTTCGTTTTATTCATTATAAGTTCATATCTTTGTAACTAATATTGAGATATACAATCATCTAATGGGACAGAAGAAAGAACATAGCAACCTCATTAAGGAACATTTGAATAAGCGAGGTATTACCCAAACGTGGCTTGCAAAAGAGTTAGGTATGAGTTTCAGTATCACTAAGCCTACGTCTGCAACCGCAAGCAGCCTAATCTTACCACCATCTTTAAAGTGGCGGACTTGCTCAATGTTTCATCGAAAGAATTAGTAGAATAAAACGACTATATGGGAAATAATATCAAACAATATGCTATTGGCGAAATCCTTGACGGTAGATACTTTTATATTCCTGCCTATCAAAGAGGTTATAGATGGACAGAAAAACAAGTCGGGGATTTACTCAGAGATTTGCTCAGCTTTGCTAATGATAGTAAAAGTGATGAAGATTTTTATTGTCTACAACCAATTATTGCATGTCCTATAACAGAAGAAAAGAAATTGAAAGAACTCTTCAAAAGTGTTTACGACAAAAATTTATTAGAAAAAGGCGTATGGGAAATCATTGATGGACAGCAAAGACTCACTACCATATTTCTACTTTATAAGTATCTTATTGCCAAAAAGGGATGGAATGCAGAAACTCTGAAAGAAGAGGAAGATGGTAAAGAGCTATATCATATTTTCTATGCGACACGTGAAGACTCTGCAACTTTCTTGGAAAGTTTGAATCTTGACATAGTAAAAGGTGGAGATGATTTTAAAAGCAACATCGACTTTTATCATATGGCATCAGCATTCAAACTCATTGATAGCTGGATCAAGAATGAAGGCAAAGAGATAAATCAGCGATATAAACTTGGTGGTAGTTTGGAAACAGTCAGAAGTTCATTCTTTACATTACTCAATGGTATGAGAGATACAAAGAGTGGTTCTGTCCAGGTTTTGTGGTATGAATTGTCTGAAAACAAATCACAAAGTAGCATAAAGGAGTTTCAAAAAATCAATACAGGCAAAATTAGATTAACTGATGCAGAATTGATTAAAGGACTTTTCTTGCTTAATAGAAATTTTGAACAAAGTTCCAAATACATTAGGCAATCTACCCTTGCTATAGAATGGGAATTTATTGAAAATACTCTTCATGCAAATAATTTTTGGTATTTTCTCCAGAAGAAAGGAACAGATATGCCAAACCGCATTGACTTACTTTTCTCACTGATATACAAAATTCACAAGATAAAAGACTCTGAAGAAGAACTTTTTTCTGATATTTTGAAAGAAGCCGATAATGATATCCTTGATACAAGAAAGAGTGTGATTTTCAGATATTACTGTGATATGTTTGAAGGTAAGCAAGGTGAAGAATTGCAAATTGCTGTAGCAGAGGCATGGAAAGAAGTAATGACATTATTTAGGACACTTGACGATTGGTTTTACACTCCTGCTACTTACAATTATATTGGGCTATTAAGTCAATGTGGTGAAGATATAACAAGACTCATTTTTTATTATGATCATATGCCTGAAAATGCAACCCAAGAGGATTTTATCGATTATCTCAAAGACCGAATCAAGTTCTATTTAAGAAGTATAAAAAGAGACGAAGAAGGCAAAATCGTTACATCATATAAAGACAGAAAAAACATTTATCGCATTCTTTTGACATTGAATATACATCTCTTAAATGTTCAAAACTCGAAACTTAAATCAGAATCAGATATATATAAATTCCCGTTTGATGTACTCAACGCACAAGATTGGGACATTGAACACATAGATTCATTCCACACTAATGCTCTAAAGAAAGATGAACTCAAAAGGGAATGGATAGAAACCGCAAGGAGTGATAGAAAAGACTTTTTATCTGTACAAGAACAACAAGAGATTGACCAAAAACTGGAAAATAAAGAATATGATACAGTCATTGATCTTCTTAAGAAAAATGCTGGTGAAACAGAGATGGATGAAGAAATCAAGAACAGTATCGGAAACCTGACACTATTGGATGCAGAAACAAACCGCTCGTATGGTAATAGTTTGTTCTGCACAAAACGCCGTATCATTATTGATAGAATAAAGCAAGGAGTATTTATCCCCGCTGCCACTCAATATATTTTCTCAAAATTTTACGATGACAAAGGTACAAATCGGTCCATTTGGGCAAAGGAAGATATGGAGTCGTATCATAAATACATTATATGTATGTTAAACGAATATTTACCTGAATACAATCAATAAAGGCATGGACTATAGATTTTCATTTACAGATCTTTTCACAAGGGAAGTTGACTTTGACAAAGATAATCAGGTTAAAGTTTCAAGTATTGTAATACCTCAGATTCAACGACCATACGCACAAGGACGTACTGACGGAGTATGTACATACATCAGAAATATGTTTCTTGATGAAATCTTTGAAAACCTCACCAGTGGCAATGATGACATTTTCGACCTTAATTTTATATATGGCATTATAAAACCAAATAATAATGAATATAGAATGGAACTGTTGGATGGTCAACAAAGACTGACCACACTTTTCTTATTATATTGGTATATTACAAATGCAGAATTAGATATTAACCAGCCTGAAAGTAAATTTATCAGGGATTGTCTTTCAAAATTCCTTTATGAAACAAGAACAACATCTACAGTCTTCTGTCAAGAATTATCATCATACAAGGTAGAATTAGGGAATAAGACTCCCAAAGAGGTTATTCGTAATTCTAAATGGTATTTCAAATCATTTGATCGTGATAGCACAATCAGTGCAATGCTTACGATGCTCAATGCTATACATGATAGATATACACAGCAGAAACAAAGAAGTCTTTTCGCAAAACTTCAGAAGCTCCAATTCTACGTGAAGTCACTCGGGGTATTCAACCTATCTGAGGAATTATACATAAAAATGAATGCAAGAGGTTTGCAGCTAAGTCCGTTTGAAAACTTTAAAGCCGATTTGACAAATTTCATCTCACAAAAAGAATATGGTCATTTTCAAGAAATGATGCCACTATACAAAGATGGTACTGCTGATGAAGTATCGTTCCACTTCAACTTTTCTGTCAAATTAGATGCGAAGTGGGTTGACATATTCTGGAAGAATGGTGCGGAAGATTTTGATAATGCCTACATGAGCTTTTTCTCACGGTTCTTCGCTTGTAAATATATTATTGCAAGCAAGAATGATGTTAGCGACAGGGATATGCGAACCGATAAAACCATTAGGATTCTCTACACTAATGCAGAAGAACAAATAGGCGGCAATGAGTATTGGGGGTTCAAACCATTTAAAACATTATTAGATGAACACCCTGAATATGTTGAAACCTTAGACAAAGTGCTGGATGTGTTGTATTCTAACGAAAGAATAATCTATAAAAATATGCTTCCTATATGGGATAAAAATAATGAATTGGCAGGCGACGACTTCTATTGCAATACATCATCCAAGATAAGTCATATAAAACTCATTGCTTTATCGGCTGTGATTGAATATATAGAAGCAATGGATAGTTTTGACATATCTACATTTGAATGTTGGATGAGAGTTGTATGGAATGTAATAGAAAATACAAACATTGATGGTCTAACCCCCGTTTCATCCTTGATTCGTAAACTCTCTATGGTCATTCACTTTGTAGCAACAAAAATGGGAACTGAAAAATCCTTCTACAAAGCATTAAGCCAATGGGGGATAGAAAATTCTACAGAAAAAGAAAATCGCGCTTTATTAGAAGAGGTTGAAAAAGCAAAACGTATTTCGGAAGATCCACTTTGGGAAGATATATGGAAAGATGTTGAAAAACACCCTTTCTTTAAGGGAATGGTAACATTCTTCTATGATCCTGCTATGTCTAAACAAGATTATGCACATAATGCAAAATTTGTGAAGAGTATGTTTGATGAGAAAGGAATCACAAAAGAATATAGAGACAAACATATCCTTATTCGAGCAATAGTAAGCCAATTTAATACATGGAATGAAGTTAATCAATTATATGTAACGGAAAGAGCGGAAAATAACAAATTCTTAAAAAATATTCTTGCATCTAATGAAAAAGTTAGAGCTATGTTTACACACATTGCAAACAATAATTCTATATTAGACGTAAAAGCGAACCTTCAGCATTATATTGATGATGCCAAGGAACCTCAAGCATGGGAGGATGCAGATACAAATGGTATCCTTGCTTTTGAAACTGCAACAAAACGTTTGCGGAAAGACATTAAAATGTATGATTGGATCTCCAAAGTAGAACGTGAACGAAATGGATGTTTCCGGGTATATTGGTTTGAGGGGCATATTATGTTTGCCATTCCAAGAAAATGGTATGCCAAAATCGCTCTTGATACAGAAAGAGCAAAGATGGCAAATGACCTTTGCGAGAGTTATGGCTTTGAATTCTGGGATGAGGAGCAGAAGGCAATGTATGACAAATACAAAGATTGCTTTGGAAACTATATCTGGATAAAACAGGACAGAGCTAATTGCACATTGTGGATACGCTTTGATTTAAATCATGAGCTAAAGATTCAAATAGAGTGTAAAACAAAGAAGTATGCAAAGGAGTTGTATGAAATATTTGACAGTACAAGTTATATAGACGAAGGGGAAAAATGTATTCAATTTGAAAACTTGACTCATTACACAAAATGTAAGACATACAACAAACTCTGTAAAGTTATAGAATCTATATATGAAGCCATACCAGAAGCTTAAAGGAAGGTTGCAATATGATGAAGAATAACAACAATCTCATCATTTACCAAGACGACAATGGCTTGATAAAGGTTAATGTGCGCTTTGCTGACGAAGATGTATGGCTCACGCAAGGGCAATTGGCAGAGATTTATGATACAACACAACAGAATATCGCCCTACATATCAAGAATGTCTATGCCGACAAAGAATTGGCAGACGAGGCAACTCACAAGAAATACTTGTTAGTTCGACAGGAAGGCAATCGCAATGTCCAGCGCAATATCGACCACTACAATCTTGATATGATCATTGCGCTGGGCTATCGAGTGCAATCGCAAGTAGCAACACGCTTTCGCCGTTGGGTTACCGAGCGACTGCATGAATATATACAGAAGGGATTTGCGATGGATGATGATCGGCTGAAACAAGGAGGCAACCGCTATTTTCGTGAATTGCTACAACGCATTCGAGATATTCGGGCATCAGAGCGCAACTTTTATCAGCAGGTAACAGACATCTACGCCACGTCTGTGGATTATGACCCGCGCACTGACCTCACCCACACATTCTTCGCTCCTGTGCAGAATAAACTCCACTATGCCGTACACGAACACACGGCTGCAGAAATTATCTACGACCGTGTGGATAGTGAAAAACCCCTCGTTGGCATGACCAATTTCAAAGGCAACTATATTACTAAGGATGATGTAAAGATAGCTAAGAATTACCTCACCGAAAAAGAACTGCAACGGCTCAACCTACTTGTGTCGCAATTTTTAGACTTTGCCGAGTTCCAAGCCCTTGAAGAACGTCCCATGCATATGGCAGATTGGATTTCAGCTCTTGACAACCAAATCATAGCTCTGCAACGCAAACTGTTGGAAGGAAAAGGATGTGTATCGCATCAAGAAGCAATAGAAAAAGTCGAGCGAGACTTCAATATATACCGCCAAAGAGAAATGGCTCAACTTGAAAGCGACTTCGACAAAATGGTAAAGCGACTTCCCAAAGGAGGACAGAATCCTCTTCTAAAAGAATAATATTCTTTTATTTGAAAACTATTATGATGTAACTTTTCCTTGATAATGAAGTTTTTGATTTTAAAACATTAAACACGTGTTCTGACGAGAAGTAATTGAAAATAAATATGGCACATAACCCCAAACTCAATGTTTACATAATTAGTCTTAAGCCTAAAAAGCAAGATGAAAATAAAACCTTTAGAGAATTTTTGAAAGAAAAATATGCGAAGAACTCAGACACGTCTGATAAGGCTCTAATGATATATCTTTTTACCTCTTTCATTAATGGTGTGGGACAAGACGAATTTCATAAAGATGACAAAAGTAAAAAAGTCATTGGCATAGACGATGGTAATATGCTGCCAATGACTCTATATTCAGATACTTGGATGATAGATGGTGTTATTGAAGGAGGTAAGTATGGTATATTAAGAGAGTATCAAGACACAGAGAAAAAAGAAGGTAAGACAGAAATTAAACCGAATTATGCAGTCTTGGATAAGTATTACATACTTTTGAACCCTATCTTAAATGACAAGTATGCAGTGTTGCTAACTCAATCCTATACAGAAGAAAGTATTCAAGGTCCTATAAATGAATTCATAAGAGAATTATTGGGAGGATGTGATAATTACTTTAAGGTAGATGTGGAACCATTTGTTCCAAAACGGCTCAAAGAAAAATATGAAAAATCTGCAGCTATACGAATGTTCAGTTTTACATCGCCTTTGCCACTGTCAGAAAGTCTTCGCAAAAAAGTAACAGAGGCAGCACAAGAATTTGAAGTTCGTATAAGACCTGTCAAGCAAAAACTGCCTATAAATTCAGAAGGAACAAGAGAAATTATGCAAGAAGTTTCAAAAATGACACTTGATCAACAGGCCCTCGGTGAAGGTAAAGGTCGAATCTATACCGCTGATGAGCAGGGGAGAAATGCTAATTATGATATCTCAAAGGATATTCAAAGTATAAGACCTACCAGTTATCTTTCGGATGAAGGAATTACTTCAGACGAGCAAACAGGACTTCCTGATTTCAAAGCCATACAGGAATATTGCCATAAACTTTTAAAAGAAATCAAAGCTGAACGAAATATAAACCAAGATATTTATGAGTTTTAAAGAAGCGTTAAAAAGTTTAGTCAGTGATGCACATCTTTTTCAATATGCAGAAGTTAATAGCACAGCGTCAAACATAGAAGAAAACAAGCCACTATATTATTTTACCAAAATCCAGTGGGGGATACTAATGATTTCAGTTGTGGTTTCGATTACAACAGTAAATGGCTTTGGTAAGGATTTTGCTGGATACGTTGTGTCGGCTCTATCACTTTTTGCTGGTCTATTCTTCTCATTTATTTTAATGTTAATTGATAAGTTTCAGAAGATAGACTTTAGTCCCTATAAAAAGGATGTAAATGCCCAACTAATGCCGATAGGAGTAAGATTGAAGAACTACTATAAAAAGGCAACCACACTTTCATTTTATATTATAGTGTTGGCTCTACTCTGTATTTTGCTTCTTTCTGCATCATTGATTGAAGTTCCCTTTCATGAAATATATCAGTTCCTTGCAAAATATATACCGATTAGTTGCATAGATATATGGGAAACTTTATGGAGAATGGCTTCATTCAGTGTGAAATCAATATACAGAGGTGTTTCTATATATTTTCTATTGGACTTCCTCTGGATAACTTTATATCTGCTCTCGTCCTTCTTTGATTACGTAGGAAGTGAATACGGCGAAGTAAAACTACAATAGTTTTTTGCAATAAAGGGTGAAAACGACTTATTGAAGTCTGCCCACATTACATTAGAATATCAAAGTTCTACTATCTCTGAGACAGAAGGTAGCCATGTTAAACATCTTTTTATATGAGTAGTAGCATAGGCGGTACATCGCATAGTATAGAAACCATAACACCTATTTTTAGATGATAGTATAGACGAAATATAGTATGTATATCAAGGAGATTAATATATTAAACTTCCGAAGCTTTAAGGAAGCTTTAATACCCTTTCATGAAGGAGTGAATGTTATAATAGGTCATAATAACACCGGTAAAAGTAACCTGCTCCGTGCAATGGGGTTAGTGCTTGGCTATAGTAATGGTCATAGATTAGGTACCAGTGACTTATTTTATGAGACAGATGTGGCAGAGCTTCAACGGCAGTCACCACGGATCCAAATAACTCTTGTCTTACGTAGAAGTGCAGATGAAAACTTATATTCTGCAGATATGGCGCTGTTTGCCAATATGATGACAGACCCAGCATTAAGCGAAGAGGCAGAATTAAGATACGAGTTTAAACTGGATGATAGCCAAGAGCAAAACTATAAGGCAGATGTTACTAACGCAATTACAGCCAAAGAAATATGGAAGATTATAGAGCAAGATTACATCAGACTCTATAAAAGTAGTCGCTCGGGAGGTAATCAGGCTGCTGGTATCAACATCAATGAGACGTTGGAGCAGATTGACTTCCAGTTCCTTGATGCTATTCGCGATGTCAGTCATGACCTATACGCAGGTTATAATCCGCTCCTTAGGGATGTGCTGAATTTCTTAATTGATTACTCAGTTAAGAATGATGTCACAAAGACAGAGGATGAGATAAAGGAACAATTAAAAGCTTTAAGAGATGATTTTGTCCAACAGTCTAGGCCATTGATGCAAACTTTACAAGATAGGTTACAGGATGGGAAAAACGTATTTCTGAAGTACGCATTTGATACAGGTGCAACATTTAATGGAGCCGAACCAGATTTTGATGGAACGGTGACAGAGAATGAGATGTTCTCTGTATTGAGAATGTTTATCAAATACGCTGTTGGTATAGAAGTGCCTGCTACATATAATGGGCTAGGGTATAACAATCTTATATATATGTCGCTTTTGCTTGCAAAGATGCAGGCAGACGGAAACATTGCCTACATGAAACGCAATGCCAAGGTACTCTCATTCCTTGCTGTAGAGGAATGTGAAGCACATTTGCATCCAGCCATGCAGTACAAGTTCCTAAAGTTTCTGCAGGACAATAATTTGAATAGGCATGTACGTCAGATATTCATGACCTCACATTCTACCCAAATTGCCTCTGCGGTAAAACTGGATGACTTAATTTGCTTAACCTCACCTGCGTTGGGACAGATCAATGTTGGCTATCCACGTGCCATATATAAAGAAGAGAGCTCTAATGATATGGTATCCAAGCAATATGTTCAGAGATTTTTGGATGCAACAAAAGCGGATATGTTCTTTGCCAACAGATTGATTTTTGTCGAGGGCATTGCAGAGGAGTTGCTGCTCCCAGTCTTTGCCAGGTATTTGAATAAGAACCTTACAGATGAGCATGTGCTAGTGGTGAATATGGGAGGTCGCTATTTCAACCACTTTCTAAAGTTATTTGATACGAAAAATCCATATACCATCAACAAGAAGATTGTCTGCTTGACTGATATTGATCCCTGTCGAAGAAAGAAAGAAGACAACGGAAATTATGAGGTCTGCTACCCATATGAGTACAATATAGATACAGACAACTACGACTATAAGCATCATGCTGATACAGAAGTAGATCAATATGTAGTCCATCCTAACATTAGGTTCTACAGACAAGATGTAACGTATGGAAAAACGCTGGAGTATGACCTAATGCGTGAGAATCCCAATTGTGAACTGTTGCTGACAGAGTCTGTTTCCAATTCAAGTGAGATAAAAGCTATGATGAAAGAACAGGATGTGAACGAGATGATGACTAAAATGCGAAACAGCGAGGCCAATACCCGTATCAAAAGCTCTATAGAAGCATCGGAGTGGACGGATGAAGAAAAGCGAAAAGCCTTACTTGCATCGCGTTATTTGAATTCCGTTTCAAAAGGCAACAATGCGCTGGAATTAAACGTGGCTCTTATGAATAATCTGGATAAACCAGAAGAAGATAGAGACGAGTTCCACGTACCCCGATATATTGTTGAGGCATTAACATGGCTACTATCATAACATCAGAAGAAACTATACCTATAAACGAACCGTTTAAGGTTACTGCTGGGCCTGGTGCGGGAAAGACGCATTGGCTGATAAATCATATCAAGAATGTGGTGTCAAATAGCCACAAACTTGATGTGGTGAGAAAGGTAGCTTGTATCACTTATACCAACGTGGGTATCGATACGATCACTTCACGTTTGAATATGGGGAATGACCTGGTTGATGTATATACCATCCATAGTTTCTTGTATGCAAATGTAATAAAACCCTATATTCATCTAATTGCTGAGGACTTCGGGCTGAAGTTAGATAAACTTGTGGTTATAGATGACTCTAATTTTAAGTCAGAAGGAATAGCTGCACTAGTTTTAAAAAGAGTTGGCAAATCATGGTTAGATACCAAAATCTACCTGAAAGGATTGGAGAGGGCAATGTGGCGTTATGAAAACCATGAGTACAAACATTACAAACCTGATCACCCACAGGTTTATAAGATAAAAAGTGGTAAACGATATGTGGGCAATGATTGGTATATGGAGTTCAAAAGACAACTATGGAGTGGCGGTTATATATCTTTTGATGATATCCTATATTTCTCTTACATCCTGTTTTCAAGATATCCCAATATATACATATTGATAAAGGCTAGATACCCATATATTTTTGTGGATGAATTTCAAGATACAATACCTTTTGTGGTTGACTTACTAGCCAAGTTAGGCAATGAGGGGGTAATTGTGGGAGTAGTAGGCGATAAAGCACAATCAATCTATGATTTTCTAGGTGCTACAGTGCAGCAATTTGACATCTTTACTATTCCAGAAATGCAGGAGTATGAAATACGAGGGAATAGGCGTAGCACGAAGCAGATAATAGACTTGCTGAATATTGTCAGAACTGATTTTTCGCAAGATTGGCTGAATGGATCAGAAGGAATGATGCCAGAATTGCTTGTCGGTGATATGCTTAACTGTTACCAACAGTGTATAGAAAAGAGTGGAACTGACGAAATACAATCGCTTGCCTTTCAAAACATACTTGCCAATTCCATGTGTGAAAAGAACGGGGTGCGAGAGGTAGAGAATATATTAGAGATGGATTTTGATAGCAATGCAGGGCGTCAGATGGTGATAAAAGCGTTGATAAAGGCCGTGGAATATACAAGAATGAATGACTTGCGAAATGCTTGGTATCAGTTAGATATAATCGATAGCGATAGGACTCAAACCATCGTGCTTCTAAGATACTTGCTGGATGGCTATAAAGATTACAAAGACGGAAGTCTGATGGATTTCTACAATTTTCTGGTAAATGATTTACATGTCGAAATAACCAAGATTAAGGGCACGGCAATCAGGGATTTCTACCAGAACCACGCGTACGCAGATGCTGCCCTTGGAGTGAAGTATAGTGATTCAAATAACAAGCATAAAACCATCCATAAGTCAAAAGGAGAGGAGTATGATAACGTGTTTGTTGTTCTGAAAGAGGAAAAAGACTTAGAGTTCCTGTTGTCACCAAACCTAAATGACAACAATGTTCATCGGGTGTATTATGTGGCTGCTAGTCGTGCAATAAATCGCTTGTTTATCTGTGTACCGACATTGAGTGCAGAAAAACGTATCCAACTGGAAGGCATGCCAATAAACATACTTCTCCCCAATAATAGCCAATTGGGTTCGGGGCAGATTTGATTTGAAGGCTTAAAGTTGCACCACACTCTAGTTATTTCCACTATAGGCAGTTACAACAATGCCGTCCTGCTTAGCTAGCAGGACTTCGGGTAGGTTCTGATGAGACCATACATATAGAGAAGCGAATGAACTCTCTTATACCAAAAGCTACACCCAAGATTCATAACCTTGGATGTAGCTTTTTTCTTAACTGACAGATTTCTGGGTGTAGAAAAGGGTGCAAATCGCATAACTTGCTGATTTACACCCTTGTTTGCGGAGAGAGAGGGATTCGAACCCCCGGTACCTCTCGGTACGACGGTTTTCAAGACCGTTGTAATCGACCACTCTACCATCTCTCCAGAAGGTTACTTTGTAGTCAACCTGCTTCCTTGTTGAAAGCGAGTGCAAAGTTATGGATATTTTTTTGAACTACAAAATGTTTGGTAAAGAAATTTTTAGATAAAACACTTTTTAACAAAGAGAGGTGTTCTAAAGCCTAATTGGGAGTAAAACCTGTCTATTTATATTGTGTTATGGGAATACAATGTCATTCCATGAATAATGTTGATATAGTACGCTTTAGCATTTTATACGGATACAATGCGCTTCTTGAGTAGGGGTTGACATACTACGCTTGCGCATTTATATGGATATAATGGGGCTCTATGAATAGTGATAACATGATATGAATAGGCGATTTGTTAGAATATTATATGTCCCCGTGGAGTGATGTTGATACGATATGGCTTGGCTATTTATTTGGGCATAATACGTTCTTGTGAATAATGTTGGTATAATAAAGTGTGGTGTTTGATTATGGATATGAAGACGGTTTGGTGGAGGTATGGGTATGTAGGTGATTATTAGAAGAAACTATTAGAGTAGGGTAGTTGTAGAGAACCAATCGTTATAGTCCACATGTTATCAGCTGCCTCATTTGTACCAGTAGGAGGTTGTTGTGGAGATGATATTGTTATAGTTCACATGAAGAAGCACTCTTCCCAGCTATAAAACCTGTTGTCCATGCAGCTTGAAGATTAAAACCGCCAGTAATAGCATCAATGTCTAACACCTCACCAGCAAAGAAAAGGTTTGGGCAGACTTTACTTTCAAGTGTTTTAGAATTAACAGAGCTAAGACTCACACCACCACACGTCACAAACTCTTCACGAAAGGCACCTTTACCAGCAATGGTGTATTGATCATTGACCAATGTTTCAATCATTCTGTTTAGTGTTTTACGTCCAATCTCAGCCCATGGCTTCACAGCATCTATGCCAAGTTTACTTAGTATATAGAGCCAGAGCCGACTTGGCAGACCAAATGGATGTAAGTTGGCAACCTGCTTACGTGGGTTAGCAGTTTGCAACTTCAGAAGGTTCTCCTCCAATTCTTGCCGTGTTAGTTCGTCAGTCCAGCTGATGGCAAGCGGTGCTTTATAATCATTTTCAGCAAGCAGACGAGCCGCATAGGAGGAAAGTTTCAAAGCAGCGGGTCCACTCACTCCCCAATGTGTCACTAACAACGCACCCTGTGCACGTAGTTTTGTGCCAGGGATAGCCATAACGACTGGGTCAACCACTGTTCCCATAAGATCACAGAAGGTTCGGTCCTTTATATTAAATGTAAATAGCGATGGTATAGGTGCCTCTATCTTATGTCCAAGGCGCTCAAGATAGTGTAAGCTACGTCTATTAGGTGACCCACCTGTTGTAATGATAGTACGATAGAATATGCGCTGTGTACTATTATCAAACTCAAGTTTTAATCTTCCATCTTCCATCTTATGAATATCCACCAATCGATGTCGACAACATATAGTCACACCCAATTCATTAGCTTGGCGCACTAAACAATCAATAATGGCATGGGAGTCTTGTGCCTTCGGAAAGACACATTCGTCTTCTTGTGTCACCAATGGTACGCCATGTTTCTCAAACCACTTAAATGTATCCTCATGACTAAAGGTCTTCATCAATCGTTTCATGAGCATATAGCCACGTGGATAAGCCTGCTTCATGTCTGTAATGGCTGCGAAACTATTGGTGACATTACAACGTCCGCCTCCGGTTATTTCAACCTTAGCCAACACCTTCTGTGCACGTTCAAAGATAGTCACCTTACTTGAAGGGTTTGTTCTGCGAGCCATGATGGCTGCCATAAATCCTGCTGCTCCTCCGCCAATGATAGCTATATCCATTCGCTAAAATCTGTTACTCAGGTCTAAAGAACTATCGACCTTTGTTATTTTGATACATTTAATGTGTGGTGATTATCCTTCTACGAGCAATCATTTAATCTCCAGTTGCTGTAGCTGATGAATGCACCTTCTTTCGTTTACCACTGAACTCAGAGAAATCAACACGGATTATCTCAACACGATGGAAACTCATGTGAGCATATTTATCGCCAAGCTCTTTGAAATCAGGTGATAACTTGTCTATTAATAGATGCAGTGCATGCATCTTCTCTTCTTCAGAGAGGTGGATATGAGCTTCACCAAAGAAGATAGCACTTTCATACTCTGTGGTGAAATTACGTGGTAATAAATTCACCTTTCCAATGATACACAACGAAACCTTTGGGTTTTCCTCGATGGCTACTAACTTTCGTCCTTCAGGAGCACAATGAATATAGATACTGTGATCGCCGTCCCAAACAAAGTTTACGGGAATTCCATATCCCACATCCTCTGATACCATACTTAAAACACCATATTCTCCTTCACGCAGCAATTCTATTGCTCGTTCCTCATCCATCAAGCGGTCCTGTCTGCGTATGCGGTCATTAACATATTTCATATTCTACATTATTAATATAATAATTGATTACTGAAACTATGACATGTCTGTTATGAATTAATCTTATATGTTAAGAAATCTTCATATCAGACTCCCCAAATAAAAAAGACCTTGACTGATTCACATCACCCAAGGTTTAAATACTAAAACTAAATTAACCACTAAAAAAACTTGATGCAAAAGTACTCGTTTTTTCGGTAACGTACAAACTTTGCTGTAAGTTTTTTCTGCGTTTAACGCTTGTTTTAACTTTTATTACAATATCAGGGCTGATATGTCTTTGTGGAATAACAATTATTTCAACTAACTCAATGTACTTTAATCCCTTTGTTTTCCTATAAAAATGTTATATTTATTGATTATTGCTTTCAATCGTAATTAGGTTAAAAAAGGCTTATCGATTTAATTAAATTATAATGCAGCATCTTAGTGTTAAACTATAAGAAATAGGACATAATTATCAGAAAACTTTACATTCTGTATCCGCAAAATTCGCTACTATGTTTCTCTGTTGTTGCTCTATAAAAATTCACCAATTAGTTGATTGAATAATGACAGTCTATATCATTATTGAAGTGAGAACAATCATCCTCTTTCTCCTATTTTTTTTGAAGTGCTAACGACCATTACTGGTTGTATTGATGATAAAATTGTTCCTGTTTTCTCTTAGTCTTGATTTATGAACAATGTTTATAGGAGTATTAACCTCTATTTTATCATGTGTGACACAATGTATTCTTTATGAAAATTTGCAGTATTGGGATTTTGTTACTAACTTCGCAGACAAGAAAGCCACTAATGGTGTTCGAAATAGTATCAAAGCATGGGACGAAATAAATTCGCACAAGACGAGATAAAAGAAATAGCTAAGCTCCTCCGATTAAAGAATGCGGGCAATCGAGCGAAGCAGAAACTTGTACGTCATGATCTTCGTACTATCTACGAGTTTAATATCGCTGACTTCAACGAGCCTGGCAAAGCTTTCGGCGAAGAAGAGTTGCAGGAGGCTATTCGTCGTGGAGCAATACAGATTCTTGACGATGCTACAATTGCTGATATGAAGGCAAAGCGTGCACGGGATAAGGTACGAGATGAGGCTGTACGTGAGCAAGAGGCTATTGAGGCGGGCGAGATGACCGACTGGAAGGCTGTTGCCAAGGAGTGGGAGGAATGGGAGAATATGCAGAATAAGCGTAACTAATGTGACCATTTATTTCTTGGCATTATTTTTGGTAAATGAAATATAGAATATGTTCCTTATCTAAGAGGATGAGGGATGAAGGATAAGAGAAACCCATTGTGTGGTTCCATCCTAATATATAAAAATAAGAATACAATGACATTATATCCCAAACTAATTACAGACGCACTGGAGAAGGTTATCTATCCAGGAACAAAGAAAAATATTATTGAGAGTGAGATGCTGGCAGATACACCCAGTATCAATGGCAACAAAGTAAGCTTTACGCTTATCTTCCCTCGTGAGACCGACCCTTTCCTCAAGTCTACTATCAAGGCTGCTGAGGCTCAGATTCACTATTCTATTGGTAAGGAAGTAGAAGTAACCATAACAACAGAATTCAAGAATGCGTCACGCCCAGAGGTTGGTAAGTTGTTACCTCAGGTGAAGAACATCATTGCTGTAAGTTCTGGTAAGGGTGGAGTAGGGAAGAGCACTGTCTCTGCCAATCTCGCTATTGCATTGGCACGTCTTGGGTATAAGGTTGGTCTGCTCGATACTGATATCTTCGGACCGAGTATGCCAAAGATGTTTGGTGTTGAAAACGAGCGTCCTTACGGTGTCGAGAAGGATGGTCGACAACTCATAGAACCTGTCGAGAAGTATGGTGTGAAACTCCTCTCTATCGGTTTCTTTGTTAATCCAGACACTGCCACCCTTTGGCGTGGTAGTATGGCTACCTCTGCTCTCAAGCAACTCATTGCCGATGCCGACTGGGGCGACCTTGATTACTTTATCCTCGATACGCCACCAGGAACCAGTGACATTCATCTGACACTCATGCAAACACTTGCTATTACAGGTGCTGTGATTGTCTCAACTCCTCAGAATGTAGCCTTAGCTGATGCTCGTAAGGGTATTGATATGTATCGCAATGATAAGGTGAATATTCCTATCCTCGGATTAGTTGAGAATATGGCATGGTTTACTCCAGCTGAGCTTCCAGAGAACAAGTACTATATCTTTGGTAAGGATGGTTGCAAGAACTTAGCCAAAGAACTTGGTTGTCCGTTGCTTGCTCAGATTCCAATCGTACAGAGCATTTGTGAGAATGGCGATAAGGGTACTCCTGCGGCAACACAGATAGACACTATCACTGGTCAGGCTTTCCTCAGCCTTGCCCAGAGTGTGGTGACGGTTGTCAATCGTCGTAACAAAGAACAGGCTCCAACAAAGATTGTTGAGGTAAAGAACGGCTAAGCTTATAAACCGTATCTGCATGTTCTTCTATAAAGAGAAATAGAGATATACGGGTAATGTGTATATCTCTATTTCTCTTTTAGTAAACCCGGTGGTAGCTTCTTCCAAATCCTTAGATGTGGAACAATAGGCGATATTAAGAACTGATAAAAAGCGAAGCTTGGTCAGTAACTCTTTCTTGCTCAAATGACTAATTTGATTCTGAAGACTGATAAGTGTTAGGCAAATTTGCTCTTAGGGTAGGCTTTCCGTCTTCAAAGTGAATCGGTATCCATAGATACCTACTGTCAGTAATCTTCTTTGGGCGCCACATATCGGCCATAAATACATAGTCTGCACCATCAAATATCTTCTTCTCTTTTACCTTTTCAATTTTAAAGATATACGCACCTTGTGCACCGAAGGTTTTATTTGCACCATCGCCACGGCACGGATTAGGCAGTTGTTCCCATGGTCCCATAATATTCTTAGCACGGAACAGTCGAGCTGCGTTCGGTGCCCACCCAGTACATCCACTTGTTATCATCCAGTAGACACCGTCTTTCTTAAAGATTGTCGGTGCTTCATTCTGCTCGCCCATAGCAACGCGCACATACAGGCCTGTATGTCTTAAATAGTCATCCGTGAGCTCTGCAATATGTAGGGTGAGATTGTCTTCTGATGCATAGATATGATACGCCTTACCGTCGTCGTCAATAAAGATTGTCATGTCACGAGCCATCTGACCACCTTGTAAATCACGTACTATAAACATTCCACGCTCTATCTGTCTATACCAAGAGGAGGTCCACCATGTGTTAAACGCTGGTTCACTGAGTCTCTGCCGTAGCTCTGTTGTATCTGCCTCTGTGAAACCTTTCGGAAAGATTCCTGCATTGATACGGCCCGAGCGTACGAAACGGAATGGACCAAGCGGTGTGTCGCTGACGGCTACTCCTGCACGGGCACTCTTATAGCCCATCCCTTTCAGTTCCAAGTGGAACCACATTACAAACTCCTTTGTTTTCTTGTTATATACCACCTTCGGACGTTCAATGATACAGCCTTCTTGGATGTCGCTGCATGTATCATTGCTCACAGGTAGCACTACTCCTTTGTTCGTCCAGTTCTGTAGGTCTTTCGATGTATAGCAACTGACGCCCTTTGAACTATATAGTGTCTTTCCTGACGAACGACTCTCACCATACCAGTAGTAAGTTCCTTTATAGTTGATGATACATCCGCCATGTGCATTGATATGTCTACCCGTATTATCCTTCCACTCGCCACCCTTCGTTGGTGCTTGTGCATGAATAGTCAGTATGGGCATCATGACCATCAGTAATAACAGTATTCTTTTCATTCTTCTGAGGTGTTTGTTGTAAATCCCTTTTCCTTTGCAAAGATAGTGAATATACAAAGAATGTAAAGTGTTTCTGTCAACAAATGCGTGTGGCGTTAAGTCTTATCTACGATAGTGCTCACTATGATATCCAACCATACCCCTGTACAGCCATATCAACAAAGTGGTCCAGCAGTAGGTTTGTCTTGTTAGAAAACACCTCCCTGTCATAGGTCTTTGGCAGATCCTTATCGAGCGACCGTTGTATCAGTCCCAATACCTTTGTCTTAGGCTGTGGGTCTTTATACCAGTCAACCACCAACAATCTTTCTTTTTCCTCCACCAACTTGTTATAGAGGTTTTTAGAAGCAAGGATAACTTCCTTCTCTTCATCCTTTGTTAGCTTTCTACCTTGGATAAGAAGGTCGTAGATTTCAAGTTCTTCCTCTTTTAATCCCATATCTGCCGACCGTCCCTGCTCTTTCTTGAGTTCATCAATCAGCTGCAGCAACTTCTCATAGTAATCCTCATTCTCCGTACCACCTGCATTATAGGTGTCAATGATATTCTTGTATCTTTGGGAGAATGGCACTCTGGTACAGTTCTTATTAATCAACTGTTCCAAAGCTGTTTCTATAAAGGTGCGGAGATTATCAATCTCCATTGACTTATAAGGAGTTGCATTGATAGACTTACGAATACTTTCTATATCTAATTTACTCAAGTCAATCACCTTACTCTGATGAATACTATATTGTGGCTTGTCTTCTGCAACCATCACCGTAACGCTATCGTCCAGTGTGTAGCTCATCTTCTCTTTTGCCCTTCTTAGTTTCTCATCATCTATTCTGTTACAGAACAGTCCGTTGAGATAACTCAGTGGAGAGAACTTCTCATTCTTCCATCCAAGTTCAAATATCTCTGGCTTTGCAGCATCATGCAGGTTCATCATGAGGTTGCTCATCACCTTAAACCTGTTTTTACTCTCGTCTTTCTCAAGGATTTTGTCGTATGCCAATCGCAAGGACTCCAGTTTGTCAAGTGTGTCACCATCGGTGATAATCTTATCTAATCTTATCCCTAAACCTTGTAAGAACGAGTCGCACTCCTCAATACAACCGTCAATGGTTGTGATTAACTGCGTAATATCCTTTGCTGGGAACTCTGCACCTTCCTCACCATTTGAGGCATAGTCAGACAGTGCCTGCTGCATATACTTAAACACATTGACATAGTCTACTACAATACCGCAGCTCTTACCGGGATACACACGGTTAGCACGAGCAATCGCTTGCATCAGTGTATGGCCCTTCATAGGCTTGTCAAGATAAAGGGTTGAGAGCGAAGGGACGTCAAAGCCTGTGAGCCACATTGCACATACAAAGACTAAACTTAGTGGATCGTCCTTATCCTTAAATCTGTCTTCAATGTCTTTTCCCTCTGGTGTTATCTCGTTCATCTTGTTGCGATGAACAGTGATGTCTAATCCTTGCGCTTTGAACTTCTCTACTTCGTCAGCCTCTTCACTGATGATGACAGCCATCTCCACCTTATTCATATAGTCTAATCGTGCCGTCAGCTCGTCACGTTCTTCCTTCGTCTTGGCTGCATTGCGCTCCTTGATGAGGGCTTTCTTCTCTTCTCCCCAGTAGTGTTGCACCTTCTCATACATCTTTACAGCCGTGTACTTATCCACACTGACTACCATTCCTTTTCCTAAGAAACCTCGTCTTGGGAAGTGGTGGGCAATGTCTTGTGCAATACGATCAAGACGTCCGTCGCGCTTGATTACCTCTAAGATACGTGAGGAGGAGTTCTCTAAGAGTTCTCTTTCTCTATCGTTGAGTTCTTCTTCTTCGACTATCTTGTCAATGTCTGAGTCAAGCCAGTTATTCTCTAATCCCACCTCTGGCACTCGACGACTATAGTACAGACGCACCGTACTACCATCTTCAATTGCTTGTGCAAAGTTATATTCTGATACATAGTCGCCAAACCATTGGTTGGTCAATCGCTTTGAACCTAACAAAGGGGTTCCTGTAAAGGCGATGTAGTTGGCATTAGGCAGACCCGTGTGCATGTTCTCTGCCAACTGCTTATACTGTGTTCTATGTGCCTCGTCTACTAAGACAAAGATGTCATTACGCTCGGAGAGGAGGGGATATTTCTTCGTCTTATCATACTGGAACTTATGTATCAGGGTGAAGACCATCGGTTTGTTACCACTAAGGAACTCACGTAGCTGGGCTGCATTCTTTGGCTGGCACTCTTCTTTCTCGCCAATGACCTCACTGCGCACGAAGGTCTTATGTATCTGTGTGTCGAGGTCGTCTCTGTCGGTAATGACGAGGAAGGTGAAGTTGCCTTTTAGCTTACGCCTTACCTTTCGTACAAACATCACCATCGAATAACTCTTACCCGAGCCCTGCGTATGCCAGAACACACCTAACTTTCCTTTTAGTTCTTCTCTGCATTCCACGCTCTTCATGAGGTTGTTTACGCCTAAGTATTGGTGGTTCTTAGCGATAATCTTCACGCGCTTATTGTCAAAGAAGATAAAGTTCTCTATATAGTCTAACAGGCGTTCCTTGCGGAAAAGACCGTCAATGAGGTTGATGATTGAAAGACCATACTCAGCTATATGCTCACGGTCAAGTTTCTCATGTTCGTCGTTGACCTTTAGCCAGTCGAAGAAGAATTCATACTTAGAGTTCCACGCACCCAACTTCGTCTGCATACCATTTGAGAGTACGCATATCTGGTTTAGTGCAAAGATGTTGGGAATATCTTCTCGGTAGCTAACGAGATTCTTCTCATAGGCTTCCTTTATCTTTACCGTAGAGTTCTTCAACTCGATAAAGACCATTGGAAGTCCATTGACAAACAAGAGTACATCGGGACGACGATAACGAATCCTACCCTTTATCCACATCTGATTGACACAGTGGAAGTCATTGTTCTCTACATTCTCAAAGTCTATCAGCCGAACGATGTCAAAGTCGTCTTTGCCATTCTTCTTCACCTTTACATTGATGCCATTGCGCAGATAGTTATAGAACTTATAGTTCGTGTCCATCATGTCCTTACCCGTATAATCCTTACGGAAGTCGGCTACTACCTGTGCTAAGATGCTCTTGTCTATCTGTGGGTTCAGTCGTTCTAAGGCAGTAAGGAACACTGTGGGTAAGATGCACTCTGACGAATTGCGACGCCCCGTCTTGCTAACGTCGTCTTGTGCCTCCACACTCGGGTCACACTCAATACGTTTCCATCCGAACTCTGGTTGCGATAGTCGGGTACAAAGGGTCTGCTCTATGTCGTCTTCACTGATAAACGATTTCATAATGGACTATTTTGTTAAGATTTAACTTCAAGTTTGCCACTCATCAAACGGGGAAGGAGAAGGTCACGCTGGCGAGTGAGGAGTTGGTTTTGCTGTTGAATGATACTTATTTCTTTGAATAGAGGTTGTACTTCTTTAACGAATGAAATGTTAGTCTCCTCGTCGGGAAATAAAACTCTAATAGACTTAATTAGTTCTTGACTTAAGTTTTGTTGAGCAGCACCAAAGCTAATAGATAATAAGTATTCTCTAATAGACTTCAAATAGTGAAAGAGGTAATATTTATAATCGATATGTTTTGGTGTAAATACACAACACGCTTGATTGCATGTAGCTTCAATTTCTGATATTCCTAATTTACCAACATTAACTCCATACATTGACATAAGTAGAGTACCTTTGGGGAATAGTTTAGCTGAGGAATTGTTAACAGCATCTTCTGTGATACATTCCTCTGTGTTTATAAGGATACAATCTTGCAGTTCTCCTGTTTTTATCCAAGGAATAGTACCATTCTTATAGTATTCACCTTTATTTCGACTTGGTGTTCCACCAGATGATGTTTTGATGTTTTTTATTAACTTTGTTCTTTTCCATCCTTTAGGCAATCTATTAACCATTTCTATATTCTCGTGTTCAGGGAATCGGAAACGGACGAACCACTCTTTATAAAGGTTCTCTGCCATCTGCTCTAACAAACGGATACGACGAGTGTTATTCTCGATAAGGCGGTCATAGGAGGAGAGGATAGAGGCTATCTTCTGCTGGGTGGGGAGAGTGGGTATTTGTACCTTTATTTTCCTCATTGCAGCACCAGAGATTTCTGGGAAAGTTGCACCTGTACCAAACAGCTTTATGTAGTCAAGATTGCCTTTTATATAATAGTATAGGAAAAGGGGATTTATTATCTCTTTATTGCATATAATGCTTTTGAATCCTTGATTTGTACAGATAGGATTAGAAGCAATAGCAACATAGCCAATTGGAGCTCTTGAAGAAAAAAGGACTGTGCCCTTTGGTAAGAGTTTCGTACCAGACTTTAGACCAGTTTTAGTTAAAAAACTTTCTCCATGGCTGATATAAACCGATTTATAACCAGTTAAATCTTTCGGAGAAATCCATGGAATATCTCCGCCCCAAAAGTCGCTATTAGCAGTAGAGGGGGTGCCACCTCCTACGACTTCTCCTATATCTGATATTTTATAAGTAGTTGTTTCCATATCTTTTTTACCCCAACAACTCCTTTAAGTTCTTCTCAATCTCACTCTCCAACTCCTTAGCTTCAGCCGACAGCTTGGTAAACTCTGAGTTTAGCGATAGCATTTCGGTGCGGAATTCCTCTTCGGTCATTCCGTCGTCTTCAATCACTACGCCCACATATCGTCCTGCGTTGAGGCTATAATCGTTGTCGATAATGCCGTCTTCACCTTCAAGTTTCGCTACTTTGCACAGCCCGACAATGTCTTGATACTTACCGTCTGGCCAACGTTCTAAGAGCCAGTCTACTTCGCTCTGCTTGCCCTCTGCCTTATACTCATCGACCAATGCCCAGAAAGCATCGCTGTCGCCCTCGTAAAGGCGAGAGATGATTCCGAGGTTTTTCACCTGCTCTTCAGAGAATTTACGGTGTGCACGGTCTACCTGTGTGAAGATGTTACGAGCATCGATAAAGAGAATCTCGTCTTTCTTTGGTCGTTTCTTATTGAAGAACCAGAGTGTGGCAGGGAGGGTTACGGTAGAGAACATATTGCTGGGGAGGGTCACCATCTGACTGATAATGCCGTCCTCAATCATCTTCTTACGTATCTCCAGTTCGCTACCTCCTGCATCGCTGGCAGAGTTTGCCATGACAAGTGCTGCACGCCCCTCGTCGTTAAGGGCTGTAGCAAAATAGCCAATCCATAAGTAGTTGGCATTAGGTACGGTCTCCTTCTTGTCTGAAGCCTTCTTCGTCGACTTGGTCTTATTGCGTGGTACACCATAGGTATTAAAGCGTGCATCGTCAGTCACCTTATCAACAACCACCTCATCGACATTAAACGGAGGGTTAGCCATGACGTAATCAAACTGTCCGACAGCATTGTAAGGGTCGCTATAGAAAGAGTTAGCTTCCGTAATCTCGCCACGCACATTGTTGAGTAGAAGGTTCATCTTTGCCAACTTCACCGTGTCAGGCTCTTTCTCCACGCCATAGCAACGGAAGTTCATCATCTGTTCGTTAGAGGCATTGTGGCGGTGCATATAGCGTGCCGCCTGTACGAACATACCGCCCGAACCACAGGCAGGATCGAGAAACTTCTTATCACCAGTGGCAGGTTGTAAAACCTCAACCATATACTGTACGACACTGGCAGGGGTATAGAAGGCTCCTCCTCCCTGACCTTCAGCAAGGGCGAAGTTGCCAAGGAAGTATTCGTAAATCTGTCCGAAGATGTCAATACTGATATTCTCAGGGATGTCTTTGAATACGCGTACGATGCGACTCAGTAGCTCAGGTTCTTCCTCTGGTACCAACTGTCCGTAGACCTCTTTTGGCAGAACGCCGTCCATGCGTGGGTTCTCATGCTCAATAGCCTCCATCGCAGCCTTTACCAACAACGCCTTTTGAGCATCGTCGGGGGCATCATTGAGATAGTCGAAATAAGCACATTCAGGTAGGAAGAAGCCACACTTCTCTATGGCGATATCCTTATAGCTACGTTCCATGCGTGTGCCCTTATACTCGTTATATTCTGCATCAATCTCCTCCTTATGCTGCTTAAATAGCACATCAGCATAGCGGAGGAAGATAAGTCCAAGGATAGGCTGACTATACTTATTGGCTGCAAGGTGTGCACCAGCACGTAACATGTCGGCAGATTGCCACAGACGGCCTTCGAGGTCTTTGAGTTCGGTACTTGTCATTGTCTTATTTTTCTTTTTGCGTATTGACTCTTTAATGATTATGCAAAGATATTAAAATAAAGTAAGAATCCCTTATCTTTTGTAAACAAAGAATGATAGAAATAAATATTCTGGGTTTGTATGATGTCTGTCACTGTTTCATTCTGTCCATGTACAATAAAATCTCCGTTCCTTCAGCGTCCCTCTGTCCCCTCCTGTCATTCTGTTATTCTGTCTATGAACATTAAAAGAGTTGTCTATTCTGTGTCCTCCGTCTTCGTGCAATTCGTGTAATTCGTAGTTCTATGTAGATTGTTGTTTAGTATTGTCCATACCACTCTTATTTCCATGTGGCATTATATCATCTTTTAATATGTCATTCAATCTATGGATAGTCCGTCTTCCTACCATTTAAGTAAACCGCAGTATTTGTTTGTCTGTGGAGCGCACATTCAATTAGTAAATACGAATACTCTCGGTAAGAAATATCTTTACATAAGTTGCCGAAAAGTAATCTTTCTGCCGTGAAAGACTCCATAAAATCCAGATGTGCAACCATCAGAATATTAGTTGATTACAAACGGTGGAGTTAACAGCGCTTAGTTATGTTCAAAACAACGCCCTTTAAGCATACAGTTAGGCCTTGGATGTATCCTAATTAAGGCTTGTTTGCAGGTCAAATAAGCATCTTTATTTTTCGTGTATGATTTTATTGTTACAAAAGGAGAGTCGGGTAGTGGGAAATCTCAGCATCTTAAAGTAGTGAGAACTTTCGTAGAATAACTTGGGAGGTAATGATACCAGGCCTAAGAATCTGGAGATTCTCAATGTGCAAAACTCATCACGCTAAATTGCGGATGAGCCAATATTTACAGCGGTTTCTTTTCTTATTTTATGTATTTATCACTCCAATTTCTGGAAGAACCATTCCTATTTTGCCGTATTTCTTCTATTTCTTTAAGAGTATGGGTATAATGTTTCTTATTTGGATAGAAGTTTACTACTTCTAATGATTGGGACTTTAATAATGGGGCCATATTTCCGTCCTTACAATTCCAAAAGTTTATTTTCTTCAGATGAAGCATGGATTCCACAAAATCAATCGAGTCCAGTTTGTCAATGAATAAATCCTCTATATGAGTGTTACCTTTGAGAACCGAGAAATTTTCAAGTCTCTTACATCCTTCAATCTGCAAACTTTCTAAACTAGATACTTCATTGATTTGATGTATATCTTCAAGTTTATTATTCCTAGCAAGACAAAGCTCTCTAATTGAAAGTCTTTCTACACCATTCAAACTCTGAATTTGTGAACTATAAATATGTAATATTTCAAGATTTCGCAAATTAGATACATTTTCCAAATCGGGGTAAGGGTATTTTCGAATTACCATGCTTGTAAGCGTATAAGCCTTTCCAATATTAATGAGTCCTTTCCAATATTCTCCTCCAAAGTGTTCAAGCTTTGGAAATCTTGAAATGTCCAGTTCGAACTTCTGTTTATCTTGGAAGGTAATTTCCCTCAACTCCTTTAAATTATAAATTGATTCTAAATTGATGACATTACCAATATCTTGAATAAAAGATATTATACGTAATGATTTAGATAGCTTATTAAATGCGTTGAAATCAATAAAGTTTTCGTTTGTTAAAGTACCGATTAGGAGTATTTGTTGGATTTTAATCTTGGCAGCATACTCCACACCTTCCTCAAAATTCTCTACATGAATTGTTAAGTAATTGCCTTCCAAATTTTCTCGAATAGTTTTATCTAGTGACATTTCTTTCCTTTCATTTTTTTATTCTCCACTTTCTGCTCATTGAATTTTTTCTCAAACTTATTTGCTTTTTCGATTATGTCCTTATATAACTCCTAATTATTTATTTCTGCATTTGCAAGCATCTTTATTTGCATTTTAGTTACTATTATAACTTCTTGTTTTGAATATTATAGTATTATCTTGATTCTATAAAATCACTAACTTCACCTGTATAGGGATTAAATTCAAACCTATAGTCGGTATTTGAAACGACAACAAAAAAATAGAGTGAATCATTTATATAATAAACATCATAAAATAAAGGTTTATCTATATTTCTTTTTCCTTTTAAAATATCTTTTAAATCCCAGATTACCTCACCATTTCCATTAATAATATAAGCCTTGTTGTATACTTTACTGTATGGTGCTTGGACAATTGCAATATATTGATTTGTTTTTAACATTAATGGGATTAGTTTGTCTTGATACTCTATTCTATGATTTGTACCATTATAAAACCATGTTATAGCACAAGGCAAGGTATCTAGTACTGTAAATGTTTCCTTTTTCACTTTTGAAGTATCTCCATAATCCACCATGAAGTTTTTTATCTTTCTCATTATTTATATATAACTAATTTTTCTTGGTTTACCAATTGGCTCTAACTTAGCCCTGTGCTCGAAAATTAAAATTTGAATTTGATTTCCTCCACCCTCGTATATTATTCCATTATCAGTTTGAGGACGAACTGTGCCTATTTGAAATCTTTCTCCTTCTGGATTATGAAACTTTTGAACATGTGATATTTCTGGCTTAAATTCAGGAGTAACAGCTAATTTATTTCTTACAAAATCAACATCCGTAATTTTATCTGTTGTTGCCCATCCTCCTGGTCTCGTTTGTCCTGGAGACATAGCCATTTCTATATCTAAGCCTCCTTTAGGTATAGTAGTAGATACTATTTCTCCACTTTCCCAAGGATTTTTCCCAGTAGGAGCTGGCAATGCTAGCATATCTAACCCAAATATGTCTGTCCATTTATTACAATCCCCCACATACCCATACAGTGTTGGGTTATTTCCTGCTAATCCTATCGGGGCCTGACTGATATAGGTTCCTGTATTCGGGTCGTAATAGCGGAAGCGGTTGTAATACAGCGCAGTCTCCTCGTCCTCGTCCTGTCCTAACTGGTGGAAAGGAATGAACTGCCCGCAGCCGTGAAGGTTGCGGACGTTACCATAGATGTCATAGTCTGCCTGCCAGACGATATTACCATTATCATCGTATGCCAGGACAGGACGACCGATGTAGTCGCTGATTATGCTGTAATGCCTGTCACCAACAATCTTGGCAGTTGGGACATAGCTGTCACTGTCGTAAACCCACGTGATGAGATTCTCAACTGGTTCTGGCCTGTCGAGTGTGACCTCACCAGTCTCGGTAACAACCGTGTTCGGACGGTCAGCCTCGGTATAGTCCCACTCGTGCAGAATGACATCACCATCCCAGAGGTAGCGATACACACGTCCGTCAAAGACTTTCTCAAAGCTTCTGCCTAAGGTTTATATCTAAGCATGATAATTCTTCTCATTAGTACATTCGATCCAGCTCAATATTAATTCTCCATTTTTTTCGCCACAGATACTTAATGATGTCAAGATTAAGCATTGGAGAAAATTGTAAGTATGTTTCCCCTCCTGTAAGATTACCGAGAAGATTTTAATAAGAAATGGACTTTGTGTATGGCAGGTTTCTACTAAATTCTTTCATAGATAGTCCTTTCTTTTGGTGTCATATCTATACTGTCACTAAACTGCAGCCCCTTCAATCCAGCTGCAAATAATGCTGTCTTAATTTTCTCACTTACAACAATACTTCTATGCATCTCTTCACAACGTACAATATCAGTTTTATTGTTATCAAAGAGATTTCTTCTAAGTTTCATGTAATAAAACATATAATCTGGATTATTTCTGTCAAAATTCATGAGGCGGAATTCGCTGTTCTCCAAATCAATACATTTCATGAGGTGTGGCACGTTCATGGCGTAAAAGCCATTAATCCTTTCATTGTTACAAACTAAGTTCACATTAAAGAATTGAATGTCCTGCACTTGTGTTTCTAATACTTCTTTAAATTGTCTGCATACTAGTTCAGGACCAGTTGATTCCAACAACACTGCAGATCTTATTTTTTTTAAGTTTGAACCTTTGGGAATATTATAGAATAATGGCAGGTCTTTGTACAGTAGACGTTCCCCTTTGAGAAATTCTTTGTAATCTAAAGAAATGTCATTATCATATTCAACCCAGCCAAATGTATTCTTTGTTGTTGTTAAAATGTATCCATCCATAAGTTAATTGCAATTTAATTTTACCCGTTTATGTCTCAAATCATCACCAATATTCTCCATCATATCGTCCAAATGCATTTTTTATATGGTCACTAGCATTTAAAGATTTTATAGCATCAAGTCTATTTAAAATCATACGATCATAAGCAGAATTATGCCTCCCTTTGTGGTTAGTTCGCGTTGCGTCTATTGATGGGTTAGTTGGTAATTGTATATTTCTTTTATTTTGGTGAACATTGAACCCTAATCTGTCTAACAATGGGTGTTTTGTAGATTGAAGAATGATGTGATGTTTCTGATGTCCTGGCATTTGGGGAATTTGAAATCAATCTCCTTTTAACCCAAATGAGTCGCACAACTTATTACAATCCCTCACATACCCATACAGCGTTGGGTTATTTCCTGCTAATCCTATCGGGGCCTGACTGATATAGGTTCCTGTATTCGGGTCGTAATAGCGGAAGCGGTTGTAATACAGTCCAGTCTCCCTATCCTCGTACTGACCTAACTGGCGGAAAGGAATGAACTGCCTGCTGCCATGGAGGTTGCGGAGATTACCGTAGATGTCATAGTCTGCCTGCCAGACGATATTACCATTATCATCGTATGCCTGGGCGGGACGGCCGATGTAGTCGCTGATGATGCTGTAATGCCTGTCACCAACAATCTTGGCTGTAGGGACATAGCTGTCACTGTCGTAAACCCACGTGATGAGATTCTCAACTGGTTCTGGCCTGTCGAGTGTGACCTCACCAGTCTCGGTAACAATCGTGTTCGGACGGTCATACTCGGCGTAGTCCCGCTTATGCAGGATGATATCACCATCCCAGAGGTAGCGATATACTCGTCCGTCAAAGACTTTCTCAAAGCTTCTGCCTAAAGCGTCATACTTGAACGTAACGGTCTTGCCGTCTTGCCGTGTTACACTCCTAAGCATACCATTGCCCTGCCACGTATAGGCGTAGTCACCGCTCTGCCATTGAAGGAACTCATCCCGTGCCTTCGCATTATGAGATGGTTCCATCCTACGCATAGTCTTCAGCACAAGCTTGCCATGGCTGTCATAATAATACCGCCACTTCTTGTCCTCACGCAACTGTCCACCACGACCATAGCTCCTGTCCGTTCGGTCGGGGCTATCATACACGTTACCCATTGCATCTGGGTTACGCCACTGACGACTTCCGTCACCATATACAGCCCCTGACAGAGAGCCGAAGGCGTCATAGTCGTAACGGACACTTCTGCGGTTTATTGTGTCAAACGTTTGTAAAAGGCGAAGATTATCACCCCAAGTATATGACTTGTCATACAGCGTTTGACCATTATGACGCACACGCTGATGTGTAGGACGGCCAATTTTGTCATAGTGCATTGTATGCTCCATACAAACGACTATGATGCACGATGTTTCAAATATGAATAGACACTATCACTACATAGAACAAATCTACTGCTAACCTCTGTCCTAATTGCGTTTTACTTAAGTACCAAAAGGTGCTTAATTTGAAGCTCAACTAAATTTTAAATGGACTCCAATTAAGCGTCTTTTCTTATAATGTTTTACAACACACTTATTGCATACGGGTTAAACTTTTCTTTCGAAGTTCCACTTTTATGATTATTCTCAGAAGCTAAAGTTAAACAGTTGTAAATATATTTTGGCTCTATAACGAATCGTGTGGGTAATTATAGAAAACTCAGATAAAAATATTACCTTTGTTTTATGAATAGTATCGAGATATTTATATAGGCTTTAGGCCTATCAGAAGCAACTTGTTAAAAGGAGGTAAGGAGATTCGTAAATACAGAAAACTTTAAGTATATGGTCTATTCCATAACAGGGGAGCTTAAAACAGGATTACCTACACGATTCGTTATAGAGCCTGTTTTTCCAATGAAAGGCGAGATAATAGGTGTCCGATGCCAAACTTGCTAAAAAGATGAAATAAATCATCACTCATTCGAGTTTTAACACTCAAAAGTTTGGATAACTCATTTGTTTTCTCTATTTTTGCTTCCATAACAGTTTTGTTGTCTTGTCTTTTAAATCAGTTGTTTAGCGATTACTAATTTACAAAGAAAATTCGACAAACTGTTATTTTTCTACTATTTATTAGGGTGGGGAACTTTAGTGATTTATGTATGAAAAGTAAAAGTACTGCACAATTTCTTATTCTCTGTTTATTTCTGATACTTTCTGAAAACTGTAGTAGGAAAGTTGAATTTACAGAGATAAAGTGAAGGACTACAATTATTAATGGACAATATTATTATGATATCTTAGTATCTAACTGTTCAGATTCCATAGGAGAACTTAAGTCCCAGATGATTTCTTTCTATAATATGAAAGCCCGTAATTTAAAAAGTAAGGGGGATCACAAGATTATTGCAGGAATGAAATTTTATAAAAAAACATCCTGTACTTCTTATTTCTTAAATTATGACGAAGAACATACTGATGCATTTGATCTTACCGTTAAGGAGATTGAATTCTGTAATAACGAACTTGGAACTATATTCGAAGACAACATAGACGGTAGAATAGTCTATATGATTACTCTATCTAAAAAGAATGGGGATGTTATCGTTGAATTTCTAAAATGGGATAAGAAAACCAACAGATTATCCGAAAAATAAAAGCATTTGTATGATAACGGACAATGAGATAAGCTATCTCGTAAATAGCAGTTTGTAGTCCAATACATACCTGCCTTTTACATGGTCGTAAACACGACTGATACCCCCCCATTCTCACACCACTCTTCTCAAGCACAGTATCATCTATAATGAAACATGTCGTGGTATTGGATTGAGGAGCTTCGCATACTTACGCAAAAGGCACATATAACGCAGGGTAAAGCGGTTCATCAATCGTCTCCAATCCATCTGGGGGCGAATCTTCATTCGATAGAAACAGTTCTTACTATGATTTGAAAGCTCATATATCTTATGCTTGCATATACTGTGGATGCTTTCACTCACAATGCGGAAAAGGCAAAGAGAAAGGATCCATTCCGAAGCCGAAACCTCATCATGTTTTTCCAATGACAGGCGAAGTAACAGTTGACCGAGGCCAAACTTTCCAAAAAGATGAAATTAATCATCACTCATTCGTGTTTTAACATTCAAGAGTTTGGATAACTCATTTATTTTCTCTATTTTTGCTTCCATAACAGTTTTGTTGTCTTGTCTTTAAAATCAGTTCTTTAGCGATTACTAATTTACAAAGAAAATTCGACAAACTGTTATTTTTCTATCTATTTATTAGGGTGGGAAACTTTAGTTATGAAGTCAATTAAAACTAAAATATGAGAAGACTCAACTTACGAATCGTCTAGAGTCACTACAATTACATCACTAGATAATTTATATATTAAAAGCAGTACCAATGTGGATATAGCTAAAGAATAAGAATATGAAGAAGATTTATCCAGTAGTATTTATTTTGGTCTTTTGCGTAACAACGCTGTCATGTAAAGGTCTATCAAACGGAAATAATATGAAAACAAAGTTTAGTTGGGATTTTTATGTATCATCCCCAGTACATTATAGCTCAGAATTAAAATATGCAAAGGCTTTTTATGGAGATAAAGGAGAGGAAACGGTAGATGTTTTTGATGAAACTGCTATGGCGGGTCTTGGTAATGTTACAGCAACACCTTTTTCAGTAAATCCACCTCAAGGCGAAGTCAGTATTCCCAAGGGTATAGACATGGTGTGGGTATCAATAGCAGATAAAAAGATTTATAGGGCAAATATTAAATTCTCCCAACAAATACAAAACAAACTTCTAAAAGCCTTTAGGGAAGGATTTTATAGCCACTGGAGAGAAAGTAATATGGACTTTAACGAGTTTAATGTAACAATTCTTCCAGAAGGACATCTATGGCTATACTTGGGGATAGGAAATTTAAGAAGGGTACTTATTTGCGATACATTAAAGGGGGAAGAAACGCACATGACACTTAAAGAATTCAGTGAAGGGTTTTATAATGCTTTCCAAACAGTTGACAGTCTTTGTTCTGATGAAAATGAGAATTCTTTCTTCAATGAACACGGCTCTGAGTATGACAAGATATGGGCATTCTATGCACAACGTTTTAATTATCAATTTGACATACAATTTGAGAACAAACAGACAGAGCTACGCAAGGGACAATTCGTGATTAACTTTGCTAATGGCGAGATTCTGAATCATGATGACCCTGGGTATTTCGAACAGCCTTCAAGACCAAATAAGATGGAGTTCCAATGGATTACAGATGGTATGCTTTATACTGGGCATTTTTATTTTGATGAAGAAGAACTGAAAAAAGCATTTATGGAGGTTTATGGTAACAATCCTACTCAAGCAGGAAAACTTATCATTCAAATAAGTAAATATAATAATTGGTTCGATATCTATTTGGAAGTGGGTGCCAAGAAATATAAATTAAAAAAAACAAAGATCCATGTCTTTAAACAGGGTGTTAATGAATCTGATGATAGGGCGAAGGTATTTTATGATAATCATCCTCAAGATGGTAATGATATTTTTAATTTTATAGGAGAATAAAATATGGGACAAGTTTTGTATTATATTATCCCACCTATGTCAAGGGCTAACACAATATAAAGTTTGTTGACTAATTCAAATTATTAGGCTCGTTCGTTAAATGGTTATAGTTGTACATTTGTTAAGATAGAAATGGACACCTTCTAAAATATGGTTTGGTAGTTTCCAACTAACTGGATATCGTACGTTGTCTAGAAATAACATGCAAATTCTTTTCTCATTATAGCTTATATACGTTAAAATGTCTTGTCTACACACTTAACGGAAAAAGCTTAATATTAGATGGACATAACCCACCTTTATTTTATGTAGAATAAGAAAGGTAATTTGAAATACATAAAAAGAAAACATCAACAATACTAATCTAATCTTTCATTATGATGAGGCATATTATCTTATTTTTTATATCCATATTTCTAACAAGTTGTAGCTTTATGATTAACGAAAAGAGAGCGAATGGCCCTCTTCCAACAGATTATTTCTCGAAGGGAATAGAGTTAGAGATGGCTTCAGCTATTTATAACAATAATCTTGACTCTGTACGATTACTAATAAAAGAAGGTGTTGATATTAACAAGCTGAGTGAAGGTGGTATGACTTATTTGTACTTTGCATTGATGAGGAAAGAGTATGATATTATGAAATTATTATTAGAGAATGGTGCTAACCCTAATATTGTCAATAATTTTTATAGTAAACCTGGATACCAAAAGGAAGGTTATAGTGAAGAAAAAGAATTAGGTGTCTGCCTTGAAACCTCAGGAGATCCATACTATGAAATTAAATACATGAAACTTCTTATAGAATATGGTGCGAATGTAAATGATACTATCGGTATCACGCCATTAGAAGCTTCATGTCATGACAATTCTCAAAGTAAAGAAAAAATCAAATATCTAGTAGAACATGGTGCAGACATAAACTATTGTATATCTGGAGTCTCTATCATTGGAAGTCAGGCTTCTATCTATAATTGGGGTATGGTTCTCTTCTTATTAAATTTAGGAGCAAATCCTATGAGTGATATAGATCCTGATTTTAATGTTGCCTCTGCTGTACAGGATTATTATGATGAAGGGTTTGACCTTGATTCTCAGAATGGAAAGATGGCCCAGGAAGTAAAACGTAGACTTGAGCAACGAGGAGTTAAGTTTCCTTACCATCCCAAGAGCTATACAACACCATCTGAAAATAAGAAATAGTCCTGAAGGTGGATGTGTTTTTATAAATACTTATGGGAGGGACTGGGTACATCATTTCTATCATAATAGTTGTGGTTAAACTTCTTCAACATTGTTACGAATGTGTACTGTAAGGCTAACAAGGAACTGATATTTGTTGATATTCTTATAAAATAAACAAAAAATGATTTTACTAAGGAAAGATATAGGATTAGAGTTACAGTGTACCTCGATGACCTCAATAGCAAGATGGTTGTGACTATACAGAAGAAAATAACCAGAAATTCAAAACTGAACATAAAATTTCAAGATCCAAAATGCAAGTACCTTAAAAATATATTATAAATTTGCACTAGCTGGTTGAATTCACAATGATAGAGAATTCGTGATATATAAATATTTCTTAGGTAATTTATGAAAAAACAGATTATTACAATTCTAATTTTGATGTTACTAACAAGCTGTAGCTCTATGTTTAAGAAATCATATAAAATAAAAGCTCCTGAACCACAGTTGTATTTCACGACAGGTGAAGAATTAAAGATGGCGACTGCTATCTATGATGGCGATCTTCATTCTATACAATCTATGATTGATAACGGTTTTGATCTGAATCGCATCGGTAGGGGCGGCATGACTTACCTTTATTATGCCATGTTAACGATGAATTACGACACGATGGAATTGTTGTTGAAAAATGGTGCAAATCCTAATATACATAGCAAATTCTTTACAGATCCAAATTTGCATAAGAAAGGACAGAATGATGAGCAAAACACAGGGGTATGCCTTGAATATTCTGGGTATCCTGCTTATGATATCAAATATATGAAACTCTTAATAAAATATGGTGCTAATGTAAACGATACGACCTATATTAGTCCTCTCAGCTCTTCTGTTCGAGATAAAAGCCAGGGAAAAGAAAAAATCAAATATCTCGTGGAACATGGTATAAATCTAAATTTCAGCATGACTAAGACCTCTGTCGTCTGTAGCCAGGCCACTATTTATAATTGGAATATGGTACTTTTTTTATTAGACATAGGAGCAGATCCTATGGCAAGTGAGGACCCTGATTTTAATGTTGCCTCTGCTGTACAGGATTATTATGATGAAGGGTTTGACCTTGATTCTCAGAATGGAAAGATGGCCCAGGAAGTAAAACGTAGACTTGAGCAACGAGGAGTTAAGTTTCCTTACCATCCCAAGAGCTAAACAACACCATCTGAAAATAAGAAATCGATGAAGAGGTTTATTGTTGATATATTTTTATGTTATTGGCATCTATAAAATAAATTTAGTTGAAGTAAAGTACAAAAAGTTTATACAAGAAGTGAAATTCTCCAAGAAGAAAATGAGACAAGACTTAATGGAAGGAACTTTAAGAATTATTCTAATCGTTAATTTAATTTATCTTTGTATTTGGTTCTTTTTTTCTATGTCTTCTTATCATAAAATGTAATTATATAGCACAGAAACACAATTAGCATATTGAATTCTGCAATCCAATGACATAAAACCAGTGTAGATTGAATAGTAACCTATATGGCAGATGTTGTTTAAATCGTTTTAAATAAAATAAATTATGAGATTATTTAATTTTTTCTTTAATCGTTCTAAGCAGGAACAAGGTAAACCTATCAGGGATAAAATAAAAAATAAGAACCATTTTGAAAAGTTACTATCCGAAGAAAAAGAAGTAATAAAGCAACGCAACGAGATTATTTCAAAAGGTAATCAGAATGATTCTAATTCATATATTTATTATGCAATAGCAGATAGCTATATGAATCTACTAAAAATAACATATTCATTGGGAGTTAAGATTAAGGAATTACGGGAAACATATATAGTATCATTACAATCTTTTTTACTTGGTTTTGAATCGAATGAGCCAATGTATTTTGATATCTTAAATAGAGTAGCATTAGGTTTTTTATTGAACATTTCAAATGAAAACTTTAAACAGTTAGCTGATTATGTTCAGCGAATGGACGAGCAGGCAAAGCCTGCAGACTGGACTCCTGACCAGTTACTTTGGTTTATACTGAACTCTCGATTGAAAGAAGATGAGAAGCAAGCGTATGCAGACAAGCTTGCTTTTCCTAAGTTGTACAAAGGACTTTTCAAGTTAACACAGATATCAGATGCACAAGAAGCAAAGAAAGTACTTGAAGACTATATAGGGAAATGGTATAACCTAAACAAAAATGCACCTTGGTATAATAGTCATTTGAAAAAGAACTGTTACCGAGGCTATTGGGCGTGGGAGGTTGCAGCTGTTGCAAAGATAATGAACATCGACGACTCCGATCTGAAGGATAATCCGTATTATCCCTATGATATGGTGCATTGGGAGGGCAATGAAATAACCACAGAGGAGTAGCCAACGTAACAGCTTGTATATAAAACTGTTTCAAATAAAATAGCACAAGAATACTTACATTGTTCATTTCAAAGAAACTCATGACGTAAACAATGAGGCACCGATGTTTATCATAATGACTTTCTCTGCTGAAAATATCAGCGTGGGTAATGCCGGACCAGACAACAGTTGGTCTCGTTCATAGATTTAAGAAAATTAATAACAGCGTCAAGCTAAGTTCTTGATGAACTATTCAAGAGATTGATAAAAAACAATGGGATGTTCCTCTATTTGTTGAAATAAGATACGTAAAAGGCTCTTCAGAATTATGGAGTGATAATGATATGTATACGTTTAGGTCTCTGACGAAATGTCACACAAAGAGATGGAGAGTATAGGGGATTATTACAACAATGCAATAGGAGTCACGCACTGTTGCGGCGTGGAGCGACAGAGATAGTTTGCGATTTCCATTAGCAATTTATACACAAATCGTTTGTCACAAATGAGTTATCAGGAATCTGTAAGCTACACCTCCGTCACTCATTGTACAATATCGTAACTGTAAGGGTGTCTGTATTTCCATTTCTTTCTGTCAGTTAGGTCAGTGTGACGATGATGAGATATGCCTCCACAATAACAGACTCAGATATTACGATACTGAAATAGCCAAATACATCAACCAAAACCCGATAGGGTTAGTGAAAAATAATCCTACATTGTATGGATTTATTCTTGATCCAATACTTGGGTTGACCTATTTAGATGAACTATTATCCGATTACAATATTACTCGAATAACAAAAGGATCTAAAGGAATCAAAGAGACATTAAGTAATGATTAAAAAATAACTTGGTACATTTTCGGAGCCGAGGCATCGGTCTTGAGCAGTGTATTCAATTGATGAAAAACTCCAGAAATGGAACTATATGGTTTCATGGAGAGAGAGAAAAAAATACCAAGTTATTTTTTTATCATTACTAAATATAATTGTAAGTAACCCAAATACTATTTTTGTTGTTAAAGCTAAAGGTATCCTTTAAGTGTGGCAGATGTCACACAGAAATATAAAATATCACCCCTAATCACATGAAAAATGATATAGATAGTTGTCGTCTTAAATTTAGAAAAAATAATTTAGGTACTGAATAATATATTATTAAAAGCGACGTTGAATTAGAAATTAAAACAACAAAGTTTATAAAACGTTATAAATGATGAGTAACTTAGTATTAAATCAACAAGAATATAAAGAGATACTCTCCACTCTTAATATTACTATAGGTTATATAGATAAGATTGCGTCTGGCTTCTATGGGATAGAAGAGACGGCTTTAGCTCTGTTATTGGGTTTTAGAGAGAATAAGACTCTAGACCAATTAGCTCATATAAGATACATTCTTCAGATTGCAATGGAAAAGCAATTTTCGAATGAGGAATATGATGAAATCATAGAGCAAGAAGTAAAGACATGGAGGCCACCTTATAATAGCTCGAAAGAGGAATTGCTATTAATGTTAGAAAAGTAATCTTACATTATTCCTGAGTTGCCATTTTTTAGAGATGATATACTCGGTAGACATTTTAATATGTTGTACACGGAGGAGGTTAAAACCAGCCCCTTGACATGGGCTTGGAGCCATTCTAAAAAGGAAAAGTAGTTTCGATATATCAGATTCTGGTTGGCATAGACAACGGTACGGTAAAGATTAGTAATCAAACTGAAATTGTAAATCCAGTATTAGAACATATAAAACATCTGTATAGGCACTGGGTGGAATGATGAGGCTACAATCTGACGCTCTATGAAAAATGACACCCTCTTGATGAATCACTTGAAGTAATTTTACGATTTTGATTATGTGTATGTTACTTTTTCTTTGTTCCATCACATAGATAAGAACTTTCAATCAGCTGGGTATCTGAAACAGCTTAACTGCCTCTTCTTATTAATCTTATAAACATCAGGTACTTAGTTTATTGTAAATAAAAAAAGAAAGGGGAAATAGCATAAAAGTTAGTTTGCATCAGACTGAATTTATGATATGATAGTGTCTATTCATATATTACAATCATTGATTGTGGGAAGCGCAGCAATGTTGAATACAGCTGTTGGCCGCTCTCCACATCGGCAAGTCCGTCATTATGAGCGAGTACTTTATGAAAAGTCATATATCTGGGTGATAATATTCACCTTCTACAGAAACTTGATACAATAAATCCACGTCAGACTATTCACCACGATATCACTCTAAGTCAAAGGTAACAGAATTTACCACAACGTACAAAAAAATCTTTGTAAGAGATTGTTATACTGACAATAAGTGTAGTTCTTGGATAAGATATCTGATACTGCAAATCATGCCTTGTTACCCGAACAATTCAATACCGAGCATAATCTGTCTAACTCCTTATCCCCCTGTTTCAACAGTAACGGTATCAGACAGAACTCGAATGAGGGTTGGTAAGACTATTCCTCTCCCAGAATTTAGCGGTGTAGATATGAACATAAAACAATTCCAATTACGGGAACGCATCCTTGATGAGACTTTCAGAAAACAAAAAGATTAAGCGTTATTATTAACAATATAAATATACAAAACATGGCCAACCCTCAAGAAGCAAGTGTAAAAGACTTTGATCTAAAAAAAGAAATATGTTTTGATTCTATAATTATTAAATTATATGATGTTCCAACTAAATGTAAATGTAATAGAAACATAGTTGGAGAAAATGAAAAAGGGGAGTTAATATGGCAAATAAGAGATGTAAATCCTTCATTAGACTCGCCTTTTACAGATATTGTTTATGTTGATCATGAGAAAATTATAGCTCATAACTGGTTAGGTGCAGATTATTATATCAATATAAGGACAGGTATAATGCAAATAGTTAATAGGGACTCAAGATTATGGTAATAGTATTACTATGATTGACTTACTATTGCCAATAAAAAAAGAATACAAAAGAATTGGAACAGATAGATATAAGCCTACATGCATAAAATGAAAATCTATAATATATCAAGTTATGTGGGAAAAGATGGCTTTGCGACTCTTCGACCAAGTAATTGACAAATTATTAAGAAGGTTAACACCATGGATGTTTGGTGGGATGATTGGTGTAGTGGTGGAGCTAAAATAGGAGATTGCATTTATTGTGGAGCTATAAATGTTTGTAAAGGTATCATTTTTGAGCAATTAAGAGGAAAATTCAAAGAGCTAAAAAGTGTACCCTTAAGGTTCAACGAAACCAAAAAAAATAAAGACAAAGAATATTAAACGAATAAAATGGTTACCCAAAGAGACTATTCCTTTAACTGCTTTTTATAGTCCAAGGGAGATAGATTGTCTTCCTCAAAGTACTATTGTTAGAAGCGAACGAGCTATAGAAGAAATAACAGGAGTTGCTGAATTTAGAGGGGGAGTTATCATAACAAGAGAGGTAGGAAAAGGATTTTTTTTTAGTTCTGATATAATTGGCGATCTTGACATATTTTCCCTTACAAACTCTGGTTTTTTGTTGTGTACTAAACGTGTAAAAAGAATTTTGTGAAAGCCAAGGTTATAATAATGTATCGTTCTTGGAAATGGGTAAAATAATATAACTTGCCATAAAAGTTAGCAGGAAATGGATGGAAGAAAAAGAAAGACTACCGTTGATTGACTGGTAGAAAGCTACGCAGCCAAAGTCGAAGAAGTTGGAACTGATACAACGCTCATCCGTCAAGGAACTGCCACAGGCTTATGCCAAAAAGGTGTTTTCTTATAAAACTCATCTGATACTGAACTACTCTTTGGATAGGATAGTACAGGACTATGGGTGGATATCTTAGCGAGTACTATTGAGATAAGCGTTGCATCTTTGACTTCATCCCCTTCCATCAATTTTGTCAGTATGAGGATGACGAGACGAGACCCTACTACAACCACTCCCTTTTTTCTCTTTCCCTACTTTTGTTTTTGTAAAAGTTTATCGCATATACCATATCCAATACTTACTTTTTATGGTTCAAGATGACGCCCTTCTGCCTTCAAGAACACGCCCTTCTTGACGCTTGTTAACGCTCTTCTTGCACCTTATTAGGCGTCTTCTCCACTACTACTCACAACATACTGATTTAATGCAGATTACAGACGTGAACCATGTATATAACCTTCGTCATTAACTCCTACCTTTCATTACATTTTTGTTGAGACTTTTCATACTCATACCGAGTTCCACAGACATACAAATACGGCGGTTTAATTGAGTGGTACAAAGACGGACTATCCATAAATAGAATGACATATTAAAAGATGATATAATGCCACATGGGAATAAGACTGGTATGGACTATACTATACAACTATCTACAAAGAACTACGAATTACGCAAATTGCACTAAGACAGAGGGGACAGAATGGACTATGCTTTTAATGTTCTCAGACAGAAAGACATAATGACATAGAGTGACTGAAAGCTCTGAACGATTGGAGATTTTAATATTCTCAGACAGAAGGACATAATGACAAGAAGAGACTGAAAACTCTGAACAATTGGAGATTTTAATGTTCTCAGACAGAATGACATAATGACAGGAAGAGACTTAAAAGCTCAGAACAATTGGAGATTTTAATGTTCTCAGACAGAATGACATAATGACAGGGAGAGACAGAGGGCACAGAACAATTGGAGATTTTAATGTTCTCAGACAGAATGACATAATGACAGGGAGAGACTGAAAGCTCTTACATAGACAGAATGATACAAACACAAAGAGTGGATGAGGGGTAGAATAAATATGGCTTTGAATGTGTATAAGATATTAAACCTTTGTTATTTAATGTTGTATCAATTGCTTTTATGATATTATATAATTACTTTTGACAACGAAAATGACAACAGATTGCAAATCTTCCTCTTCTTCCAAAGAGCAAGACTGTTTTACAGCCACACGCAGAGGAGACTTCAAAACGTTGTTAGGGGTTTTCTCTTTTTTGTTTCTCATACGTGAGGGAAATTAAGATGACCTCGTTTTCTTATTTTTTCTAACTACTTTAAAATTATCTATCATGAGTTCATTTAGAGCAACATTGGAATTAGGTGGCAAGGAGTACGACGTACTCTATTCTAACTACGAGTTCAGTCGTACGACTGACAAGAAGGGTCAGCCTGCATCAAGTATCTCTGGTGGTCGTATCAGCGTCACTATCGAGTCTACTGATGACACTTCTACTATCGAGGCTATGCTCAACAGTCAGTTCAAGCCTGTTGAGGGTAAGATTGTTTACAAGAAGAGTGAGGAGGATGCTAAGATGAAGGAGATTTCTTTCAAGAATGCTTACATCGTTCACTACAAGGAGACACTCGACGTAAACAACGAGGCGCCGATGACCATCGCTATGACCTTCTCTGCTGAGAATATCACCGTGGGTAATGCCGAGCTCGACAACCGCTGGCCTCGTTCATAGGTCTAAGAAACTTAAGGACTGTGTCGGGCTACGTGCTTGACATGGTCCTTTTAGCTTTCTATTTAGGTCTCACCGCAGTAGGACATACCTATAAGCTGCTGAGGTCGTCACCTTATTTATATATAGGGAACAAATCTTATTAAATCGCTTTTCAGCCTTAATTACCTCAAAAAATATATTCAATGGCAATACCTTTTAATCCCATCTCCATCACTATAGGAAAGGATGGACTTTCTTCTTTCAAATCACTTCGTATCGACCAAAGTACTGGTGCACATCATCACTTTGACCTCACGG
>ERZ773074.76-NODE-76-length-49332-cov-20.534671_pt1 | contig 49332 bp, 37 predicted proteins | sample MGYA00580615_ERZ773074 | MGnify/ENA primary metagenome ERZ773074 (study PRJEB29015, sample SAMEA2738126) | human oral metagenome | biome: human oral; feature: human-associated habitat; material: saliva | place: China | collected 2160 ...
TGCGCGCAGACCTTGCGGTGACCGGGGAAATTACGCTCCGCGGGCACATACTGCCGGTTGGCGGGCTCAAGGAGAAGTTGCTCGCCGCTGCGCGGGAGCACTTTACGGAACTTGCCCTGCCCTTTGAGAACCGCGGCGAGGCAGAGGGGCTGCCGCCTGAAATTACGGCCGGACTTACGATTCACTATATCAAAGAATTTCGGGAACTTGCGGCGCTTGCGCTGACAGGACGGGGAGAAGAGACAGATGGAGAAAAAGACGACAACAGTACGCCCTTCGGTGGCAGGTGCCTTTGGGAAAAAGCGGCAGATTGTGAAGAAGGAGAGGGAGAAGAAGCAGGGGATTGAAGTTCCGCCGGCGGTATACCGCCCGCTGATCGGCGAAGACGGGAAGAGCCAAATTAAGGATGCCGTGCTGCAGTTTGTGCTCGGCGTGACGAGCACACTTCCGGAAAGCAGTCTCCCTGAATTTGCCTTTGCCGGAAAGTCGAATGTGGGCAAATCGAGCCTCTTAAACGCGCTTGTAAACCGCAAGGCGCTCGCGCGGACTTCGTCGCAACCCGGTAAGACCCAGACCATCAATTTTTATCGCGTGAACGGCGCGGTGTATTTTGTGGACCTCCCGGGCTACGGCTATGCGAGCGCGAGCGAGGCGGTCAAGGCAAGTTGGGGCAAGATGATAGAGCGCTATCTCCATGAGGACAAGCAGCTCCGCGCGGTCTTCCTGCTCCTGGACCTTCGCCATGCGCCTTCGGAAAACGATATTCTGATGTACAACTGGATACTGGAGCAGGGACTGCCTGCCGTGCTGGTGGGAACCAAGACGGATAAGTTAAAGCGGAGTCAGCTGGAGAAGCAGAAAAAGCTGCTCCGCGAGACCCTCGGCGCAACAAAAGAGACGCCGCTCATCCTCTTCTCCTCGGTCACGAAACAGGGAAGAGAGGACTTGCTGCGTCTGGTCGCGGAGATGGCGGGGGAGGTTTCAGTCCCGCGGGAGTAATTCGTTGAGGAGCAGGCGGTACACGCGCTCCGGGTGCAGGGGGAAATTCCGGCAGATTTCGGCGGCCTGTGCTTCCTCGGGAACGCTGAGCTCCAGAGAGAGGAGGGCGGTACTGCCCTCGCTGAGTTCACAGCGGACACGGTACTCCTTGGTCTCGGTCAGGCGGTATTCCGCGCGCACGCTGCGTTCGTTTTCGATGCGCAGCATATTGTCCGAGAGAAAACGGTCCATATCGTCGCAGATTTCCCGGGAGAGGCGCTTTCCGAAAAAGGAGAGGGTCTCAAGTCCCTCGGGTGAGGCTGTGTAGCGGCTTCCGTACGCCGTGCTGTTTGCCAGAACGAGCCCGGCCTCGCAGAGCTCCGCGAGCGCCTGCCGCAGGGTGAAATAGCTCGTGTATTCGCGCGACAGGAAAAATTCGGTGATGCGGTGCTCCGCGAGCGCGGTGTTCACCTGCTTCAACAGATACAGTATCATGAGTTTATAAAGTGTCATGGGTTCGGACAGCATGCGTACCTCCAATCCCGGCAAGTATAGCAAGCTTTGCAAGCAAGGGGAAGTGTGTTAAAATATCTTGCGGTAATATGGAGGCACAGAGGAAGGCGATGAGAGAGAGGATCAACCGACTTGCGCGGGGCGTACTGAACTCAGAAGTGCCTGTGCTTTCCGTGCGTCCGGAGAACTTACGTCTCTCTGTGCGGCGCGGGGAGATGCTCAGCGCGGAGTTTCATGCGGACAGCGAAAATGGGATACAGCTGAAGGGACTTGCGTACTCGGATGACATTCGCGTTCGGGTGCTGACTGAAAGTTTTGGCGGCGTCAGAAATCGAATTCGTCTCACGGCGGACGCTCGCTACCTGGAAGTGGGAGATGAAATCGCCGGTCACATTTTACTTGTGACGGACGGCGGTGAGAAAAAAATAGAATATTGCTTCACTGTGACAGACGGACAGGGCACGGAGCTTCTGGAGCGTCTAAAGAGCACAGAGGATTTTGCAAAAGTTGCGAAGACAGACCGCGAGGCGGCGCTTCGCATTTTTGCGTACCGGGAATTCCGGAGTGCCCCCTTCCTTCGGGATGCGGAGCGGAGCGCGCTCTACCGCGCATTTTCAAAGAGCAGCGACACGGCGCGCGGCATGGACGGTTTTCTCGCGGCACTCGGAGAAAGACCGGGAGAAAGTTTCCGGGCAACGGCGGAGAGCGAACTCTTGCCGCGCACCGCGCGGAGCGGAAAGGTCTTTCTGGAGAGCGGGGAAGCCCTGCTCTTGCCGATTGCGGTCGAGGCGCGGGGAGACTTTCTCCGCTTGAGTCAGCGCAGCATTGCGCCGGAGAAAGTGCTCGGAGAGCGCTTTCCGTATCTTTTTGACATTGACAGAAATGCCCTGCACGAGGGCAAGAATATCGGCGAACTGGTCTTTACGAGCGGGGATATTTGCCGCACGGTACGCCTCACGCTGGTTGCGGGCGCACAGGAGCGCAGAAGCGCGGCGGGACAGAACCGTGCGAACGAGCCGCGGGAGGGCAGACATATGCTGCGCTATCGGAGCGCCTATGCCCTCTTCCTGCTCAGCGGAAAACGTGAGCAGCTCGGTGAGGCGGAGGCAGCGCTCCGGGAAGCCGAGCGCGACAAAGAAGTAGATGCCCAGCGGGCGGCGCTGCTCTCGGCGGAACTTTTGGCGGCGCGCGGCAACACGACCCGGGCACAGCAGTATCTTGCGCTCTTGGACGGAAGTTTCTCGGGAAGCGTGAGTCACAGCGCGGAGCGGCAGAAGCTTGTGCTCGCGGACAGTCTGCGCAGCCTCCTCTCCGGAGACGAGCAGAGAAAAGCCCGTGCGAGCGAGCGCCTGGAGCGGGAACTCATGCAAAACGGGGATGCGGAACTGCTGCCCCTCTTGCTGCTTTTGGATCCGGCTTATCCGGAAGTTCGCGCCGCAAAGTGGGATAAACTTTTAAAACTCTGCTATCGCAAAGGCAGCCGCAGCATTTATCTCTATGCCTTGCTCGCGAAGAGCCTTCGCGAGCACAAGGAGCCTTTGACGGCGCTCGGACCGGATACCTTTGCGGCCCTTCGCTTTTTACTCCGCGAACAGGCCATGACCAAGCCGCTTGCGCGGCGGGTGGCTGCGCTTGCAACCGAAACGGACAGCTGGGACCGGGGGGCGATGCGTGTGCTTCGCGCGGTCTATGAGAAATTGCCGCAGCAGGAACTCTTGGAAGTTTTTGTGCGCGGTGCGCTGCGCCGCGGCGCGCGTGACCGCGAGGCCTATCGCTGGTACCGCGAGGCCGTGCGCTTAGACCTCCGCATTGCGGGACTCTACGAGGCCCTCCTTGAGAGTATGCCGGAGGATGAGGCCGAGCCGCTTCCGCGGGAATTGCTCTTATACTTCCTCTTCGACAATACGCTCGAAGAAGAAAGTTTAACCAAGCTCTACAAGAAGGTCTGCGAGAACCGGGAGAACGAACCCGGCATTTGGCGCGAGTACCGCCGGGAAATCGAGGACTTCGGCTTAAAGCGCCTGCTTTCGGGCAAGGTGAGCCGCAGCCTTGCGGAAATCTACCGCGCCCTGCTCTGGCCCGGCATGATAGACAAGCGCCTTGCGGCGGAACTGCCGTGCATTCTGCTCACCCACTATGTCGCGGACGAGCGGGCCGAGGCGCGTCGTCTGATTGCGGTCTATCCGGAATTGGAAAAAGAGGAGCAGGTCGATTTCCTGCGGGGAGAGGCCTATATTCCGCTCTATTCGCCGCGGGTCATACTGCTCACGGAAGACAGCGCGGGCAACCGGCGCGCGCCGAAGGCGTTGAAGCGGGAGGCGCTGTTTGACCTGCCCGAGTATCTGGAACAATGCGAGTTGCTTCAGCCGGAACAGCCTGCGGTACTGCTCAGAAGACTGGAAGAACTCTTAAAGCGTGCCCGAGAGGGCGCGGAAAATTTGGACGATGAGGCTGTGAGGAGCCTGCGCTACGGTCTGGAGGAGATGCCGCTCGCGGAGAGTTGTAAGCGCGAGATACGCGCTGCCCTCCTCGCGAACAAGTCGCGCTGCGAGGCGTATTTACAGAGTAGCGACAAGGCACTCTTTACGGAGGCGGAGCGCGCCGAGATTTTTGCCTTGCTCGTGCAGCGCGAGAAGTGGCAGGAGGCCTATGAGCTCGTGCAGGAGTATCTGCCGCGCAAACTGGATCCCGAGGCCTTACGGCAGCTGCTCACCCAGCTCCTTCGAAGCAAGAAAGCGGTCGCGGACGAATGCTTCACCAAGCTTGCGCTTGCGGTTTTTCGGAGCGGAAAGGCCGGCGTCGAGATACTCAACTATCTGGCGGCGCATTATAACGGCGGCAGCGCGGAGATGCGCGAACTGCTCCACGCAGTCGAAGAGCAGGGGGCGGAGGCCGGAGATTTGCCGGCGCGTCTTTTGGCGGAGCAGCTCTTCCTCGGAGACCGCAGCGAACTTCGCTGGATCTTTGCCTGCTGCGAAAAGCAGGGCGCGGTGCAGCGTGAACTTGCGGAGGCTTATTTTACGGTCTGCGCGGGCGAATACGTGCTCTCGGATGTGCCGATCACGGCAGATCAGGTGCGGGCCATGGAGGACTATGCGGAGCAGATGCCGAAGCTCCCGGAACTCTATGCCTACGCACTGCTCAAGTATTATGTGTCGCTTGAGAGCCTCGGAAGCAGGGAGAAGAAATTCGCCGAGCGCTTTTTACAGTCGCTTTCCGAGCAGGATATTTTCTTGCCGGAGGCGAAGAAACTGTCCGGCAGCGTGAACTTGCCGGACAGCCTCTCGGAGCGCGCCGTTTTCACCTTCCGCGGAGAAGAGGGCAAGCGCTACCTCATCGAGTCGCGGGTTTTGCCCGGGGAAGAGAACTTTCGCCGCGCAGACTGCAAAAAGCTCTTTGGGCGCATTTATCAACGGAGTACGGTGCTCTTTTCCGGCGAGACGGAAGAGTACCGCGTGACAGAGGCGGAGAGCGGAGAAGTGGTACAGCGCGCGGTGCTCCGGGAGAGTGCGGCGCGCACGGCGCAGGGCAGCGGTTATGCGCGCCTCAACCGGATGGGAATGATGCTGGACGGCGAGGAAGAAGGTCTTGCGGCGGAAATTTCGGCTTATGCCGCGGCGCGAGAGGCGCGGAGCGAACTCTTTGCTTTCGACGCGGAAAATGCGGTTTTGACAGGAGCACAGAGAGGAGCGGATGGCAATGCAATATCTGGGGATTGATCTCTCAAACAGCGAAAGCACGCTCCTGTTTTCTTCGGGAGAGCGTGAGCGCACGCTCTCCCTTGCCACAACCATCTTTCGCGAACAGGAGAAGGAGCGCTGGTACGTCGGCACCGAGGCTTGCGAAAAAGCGCTCGCGGGGCCGGGGAGCATGACGGAGAATTTGCTTGCCGGAAGTGAGCGCGGGGGCAGCATCCTGGTCGAAGGGACAGAGTACCGTGCGATTGAACTCCTGGCGCGCTTTTTAAAGCTCGCGAAGCGGGAGCTGCTCGGGGAAGAGAAGGAAGAGGCAACGTACACGGTACTGGTGTTGCCGGAATATCGCCTTTCTTTCGTGCGGGAATTGCGCACGCTCTTGCCGCAGTACGATTTTCCGGCGGATACGCTCCGTATCATCAGCCGGGAGGAGAGTTTTCTTCACTTTTTACGCGGCGAGCCCGCACTGCTCGAAGCGGGCGAGGTGGGGCTCTACGCCCTCGAGGAGAAGTCGTTTGCGTTTTACGCCGGCAGAAGCAAAAAAGAAAAAAATAAAGACGTCTTGCTTGCGGAGACACAGAACATGCGAGAGGCCTTTACCCTGAAGATGTTGAACAACACACAGGGAGAGAATTATGCAGATCATTTGCTCGCGGCCAATGCGGAGAAGGTTTTGAGAAACCGTCACTTTGCGAGTGTCATTCTGACCGGTCCGGGCTTTAACCGCATGGATTGGTCGTCGAGCTTTCAGCGTTCGGTCTGTAAGGGACAGAGAAAGCTCTATCAGGACAAGACCGTCTTTGCACAGGGAGGCCTTCTGGCCGGCCGCGCCGCGGTCGAAAAGCGCGAATTGCCGCGCCTTGTCTGCAAGGGGCGGTCGCCTGTGCGCCTCTCGCTGCTCGTAAAGCACGAGGGACAGGATCGGGAACTTGTGCTGGCGGAACGCGGCGCGGCCTTACTGACGGCGGTCGGTCGCTTCCGCTTTCTTCCGGAGGACAGAAAGGAAGTACAGCTTCTTCTGTCGGACGGCGGGCGTGTCATTCGGAGCCTTCCGGTGGCGCTCGATGTTTTGCCGGAGCGCGAGGATAAGAGCTGCTATATCGATGTAAGCTTCCGCTTCTCGGATGAGAGAAGGGCGGAATTTACGATGGTCGATGCGGGCTTCGGTGAGATTTTCCCGCCGAGCGGCAAAGAGAGCAGACAGGAGGTAGAGCTGTGGGACTGATATGGATCAAAGAGACCAATCCCCGGGAGAAACTCTATCTCGAGGAACTCGGGTTGCACGCGGAGACGCTTGAGGAGCTCTCGTATCTGATACTTAAGTATCCGCCGCTCTTTCTCGATAACTTTGTGGGAGAAAAGTTCTTCTCCTTTCTTTCGCGCGGGGCGCGGCACAGCGAGCTTGCGCGAGAACTCAGGAGCTTACAGCGCGAAAAGGCGAAGAGCGATGAAATTCTGTCTCGCTTTCTCGCGCGGGGCGGCTATGCGAGCCCCAGGCAGCAAAGCCTGTTTGCCCAGAGCGTAAAAGAATATCTGGCGTTCCCCAAGGAGCGCGCGGAGCAGAAAAAGGGAGATCTTTTTTTATCGCTCCGAAAATACGGAAAGGCCGTCGCGGCGTATGAGCGCGCTCTCTCAAAGGAGAGTTTGGACCGCGCGACCAAGAGCACGCTTCTCGACCGAGAGGGCGCGGCACTTGCGAACCTCTTTTTAACGGAGCGCGCCTTTGAATGTTTTCAAAGCGCCTATGCCCTCAGAAAAGACAGGGATATCGTGAAGCGCATGTATTTCCTCGCAAAGAGCGAGCCGGATAAGGCGCTGCGCGAGCGCTTTGAAAAGGAGCTTCCCACCCTACGGGAGGCAGAGAAGGAGCGCTGGGACGAAGAACTCCGCGCGGCAAAGACGCGCGCCGCGAAGGGACCCGAGGTGCGAGAGGTCGCGGCCATACTCGCGGAACAGGATGCCGAAAAGCGCCGGGCGCTTGAGAAAAAAATCATAGCGCAGTGGAGAGAAGAGTACCGCAGCATGGTCTGAGTGCGCTTCCGAGATCAGCAGAAATCAGAGAGGACTGAAATATGAAAATACTTCCGAAGACTTATACTCCCTCGGAGATTGAGGATAAGCTCTATCAGAGCTGGATGGACCGCGGTTATTTTCACGCGGAGGTAGATGAGCGGAAAAAGCCGTTCTGCATTGTCATGCCGCCGCCGAACATCACGGGACAGCTGCACATGGGCCATGCGCTCGACAATACGATGCAGGATATCCTGATTCGCTTCCGCAGAATGCAGGGCTACTCCGCACTCTGGCAGCCGGGAACGGACCACGCGGCCATCGCGACGGAAGTCAAGGTCATCGAGAAGCTCAAAAAAGAGGGCAGAGACAAGGAACAGCTCGGCAGAGAGAAGTTCCTCGAGGAGTGCTGGGACTGGAAGGAAGAGTACGGAAACCGCATCATTAACCAGTTGAAGAAACTCGGCTCCTCCGCGGATTGGGACAGGGAGCGCTTCACGATGGACGAGGGCTGCTCCGAGGCCGTCAAGGAAGTCTTTCTGCGTCTCTATGAGAAGGGCTACATCTACCGCGGAAGCCGCATCATCAACTGGTGCCCGGTCTGTCAGACAACCATCTCCGACGCAGAGGTGGAGCACGTTGACAAGGACGGCTTTTTCTGGCACATCAAGTACCCGATTGTCGGGGAAGAGGGCGCCTATGTCGAAATCGCGACCACGAGACCGGAGACGCTGCTCGGCGATACCGCCGTTGCGGTGAACCCGGAGGATACGCGCTACACGGCACTGGTCGGTAAGCTGTTAAAGCTTCCGCTCACGGACCGCGAGATTCCGGTCATCGCAGACAGCTATGTGGATCCCGAATTCGGAACCGGCTGCGTGAAGATTACGCCGGCGCACGACCCGAACGACTTTGAGGTGGGTAAGCGCCACAACTTGCCGGAAATCACGATTTTGAACGACGATGCGACCGTGCGTTGCCCAGGCTCGCCCTACGACGGCATGGACCGCTACGAGGCGAGAAAGGCCATGGTCAAGGACCTCGAGGCAGCGGGTCTCCTCGTGAAGGTTGTGCCGCACAGCCATGCGGTCGGCGTACACGACCGCTGCAAAACCGTCATTGAGCCCATGATCAAGCCCCAGTGGTTTGTGAAGATGGAGGAGATGGCAAAGCCGGCCATTGAGGCGCTGAAAACGGGCGAGCTCAAGTTTGTGCCGGAGAGCTACGGAAAAACGTATTTAAATTGGCTCGAGGGCATTCACGACTGGTGTATCTCCCGCCAGCTCTGGTGGGGACACCGGATTCCGGCCTATTACTGCGACAAGTGCGGCGAAGTGGTCGTGGCGCGTGACATGCCGGAGACCTGCCCGCACTGCGGCGGCCACAGCTTCCGTCAGGAAGAGGACACGCTGGACACCTGGTTCAGCTCGGCTCTCTGGCCCTTCTCGACCCTCGGCTGGCCGGAGGAGACACCGGAGTACCGCTATTTCTACCCGACCGATGTGCTGGTGACCGGCTATGACATCATCTTCTTCTGGGTGATTCGCATGGTCTTTTCCGGCATCGAGCAGACCGGCAAGCTGCCCTTCCACACCGTGCTGATTCACGGTCTGGTGCGCGATTCCGAGGGCAGAAAGATGTCCAAGTCGCTCGGAAACGGCATCGATCCGCTCGAAGTCATTGAGCGCTACGGCGCGGATGCGTTGCGCCTCACCCTGATGACGGGCAATGCGCCGGGCAACGACATGCGCTTCTACTGGGAGAGAGTGGAATCCGCGCGCAACTTTGCGAATAAGATTTGGAATGCGGCGCGCTTCATCGAGATGAACCTCGGCGAGACCATGCCGGCGGAGCCCGCAGCTTCGGCGCTGCTTCCGCAGGACCGCTGGGTACTGCACCGGCTGAACAGCCTCACCGGTGAGGTCACGGAGAACCTCGAGAAGTTTGAGCTCGGCATTGCGCTCCAGAAGGTCTACGACTTTATCTGGGAGGAGTTCTGCGACTGGTACATCGAGATGGTGAAGCCGCGCCTCTGGAACAAGGAGGACCCGACCCGCGAGGCAGCGCTCTGGACGCTCCGCGAGGTCTTAAGCCGCGCGCTGAAGCTGCTCCATCCCTTCATGCCCTTCATCACCGAGGAAGTGTTCTTAAGCCTCAACGAAGAGGAGAGCATCATGATTTCCGCTTGGCCGGAGTGCGAGGAGCGCTTCTCCTTCCCGGAGGACGCGGCAGAGGTGGAGCGCATCAAGGACGCGGTGCGTGAAATTCGCCGCATCCGCACTTCGATGAATGTCGCGCCGGGACAGCAGGCAGAGGTCTTCGTGGTCTCGGAGGACAAGGCAGTGCTCGACAGCTTCCGCCGCGCGGAAGATTTCTTCCGTGTGCTTGGCCGCGCTTCGGAGGTAAAGCTTCAGCAGGACAAGACAGGCATTCAGGAGGACGCTGTCTCGGCCGTCATTCCGGGCGCGATGATTTACATTCCGTTTGCGGATTTGGTTGATGTCGAGAAGGAAAAGGAGCGCTTAAAGCGCGAGGAAGAGCGTCTCGAGAACGAGATTGCGCGCGCGGACGGCATGCTCCGGAACGAAAAATTCCTCGCAAAGGCACCGGCGGACAAGGTCGCTGCCGAGCAGGAAAAGCGGAAAAAGTATGAGGAAATGCTTGAAAAGGTGAGAGAGCAGAGAAAGCTGCTCGGCGCATAACGAGGAAAAAACCATGGCGGAAGTGAGGCGTTGCCCCGATGATTTGCCCATGTGGGGCGAAAAGAAGACTTCGGTTTCGGAGGTGCGGGCCTTTTTGGATGAACTCGGCGCGCCGGATCGCGCGTTTCGCATCATCCACGTTGCGGGAACCAACGGCAAGGGCTCGGTCTGCGCGTACTTAACGGAGGCGCTGATTCGCGCGGGCTACCGCGTGGGAACCTTCGTGTCGCCGCATCTCGTGGACATACGAGAGCGCATCCTGATCGACGGGAAGATGGTCTCTTCGGAAGCCTTTCGGGCTGCCGCGGAGACGGTGAAGCGTCAAGGAGAGGCAGAGCTACGGGCCGGACGGAATTTCCCCGCCTACTTTGAGTATCTCTACTACATGGCCATGCTCCTATTTCGGGAGGCGGGCTGCGAAGTCGCAGTGCTGGAGACCGGGCTCGGCGGAAGGCTCGACGCGACCAACAGCTGCGCGCCTTGGCTCACCGTGCTGACCAGCATAAGCCTTGACCACATGCAGTATCTCGGCGACACGGTCGAGAAGATTGCGGCGGAAAAGGCGGGCATCATTAAAAAGGGCGTCCCCGTGGTCTATTTAGATGCCGTGCCTTCGGTCACGGCTGTCATTGCCGATAAGGCGCGGGAGATGCAGGCGGACGCCTACCCGGTTTCGCCGAATCCGCAGGATACGCGCTTTGCCTTTTTGCCGGCGGCCTACCAGCGCGAAAATGCGGCGCTCGCGGAAGCGGCCTTCGAAGTTTTGAAGACGCTTTTCGGCGGTGAGGCAAGTGAGCGCTTACAGGCGGTCGATTTTCCGGCGGCTGTCAGCGCAACGGTATGGACCGGGAGAATGCAGGAACTGAAGCCGAATGTGTTTTTGGACGGCGCGCACAATGCGGACGGCGTGCGGCGCATGGCGGAAGCCGCTGCAGCGCTCGCTGCAAAACGCGGCAAAAAGCCGCTGCTTCTCACGACTTCCGTGCAGGACAAAGAACTTCACGCAATTGCGGAGACCTTTCTTAGGGTCTTAAAGCCGGAGCGCATTTACCTCGCGCCGCTTGCTTCCGCGCGGAAAACATCGGTCGAGGCGCTCGAAGCGCTGTACCGGGAGGCAGGCGGAACGGAACTAAGGAGCAGTGAGAGCGTCGCAGCGGCCTACCGGCGCGCACGGGTAGAACAGGGCGCGGACGAGATACTCTTTATCGCGGGTTCGCTCTATCTCATCGGTGAAATTTTGGCGGAGGAAGGCAAATGATTAATTTTGATGAGGAGATTCGCAACTACCGCTCGAGCCTTGAAATCTCGGCGGTGGAGGACGCCATCGTCCGCAGCGATCTCACGGATATGAAGGATATTATGATGGAGCTCTTAAAGCGGAGCGGAGAGACAGAAGCATGAATGTATTTGAGCGCTGCGATCGGGCGGCAAACAGCTGCTACAACCGCGGACTGCGGCTCGCCAAACAGAGGGATTTATCCGGCGCGGTGCCGTATTTAAAGCGTGCCCTGGAACTCAATAAGAATTTAATCGAGGCCAGAAATCTCCTGGGACTCATTTTCTATGAGATGGGAGAGGTCGGTGATGCGCTCGTGCAGTGGGTTATCAGCATAGACCTTCGCACCGAAAATAACCGCGCGGTCTTTTATCTCGACGATGTCAGACGCCGCGGCGGTCAGCTCGAATCCTTCGCTGCGATGATCGAGCGCTACAATGTGGCGCTCGATGCGGCGCAGCGCGGGAACTACGACCTTGCGATTCATCAGCTTGCCCGCATTGTGGCGCAGCATCCGAACTATGTGCGGGCGGGGCTCCTGCTCTCGCTCCTCTACATAGAGGCGGGCGATTATAAGCGCGCGGATCACTACCTGCGCCTGGTGCGAAAAACCGACCGCATGAACCAGACCGCGGTGCGCTATGCGGATGCCGCGGCGCAGGAACTGCGCCGCGTGCAGAAAAAGCAGGACAAGCCGCGCGAGGAGGTGCAGAACGGGTCGAGAACCTATTCGCACCGGGAAATGTCGGATGATGAAGTGCTGATTCCCTCGACCTACCGCGAGAGCACAGGCTGGCAGACCGCATTGAACATCGGCATAGGGCTTCTGATTGGTGCGGCGGCCATCGTCTTCCTCTACATGCCGACCAAGCGTGCGGAGCTGAATTCCCAACATAACGCCGAGATTCGGGAACTGAACCGGAAGCTGGCCTCCGCGAACAGCGCGGTGCGTGATTCGGAGCAGAACCACAGCAGTGCCGAGGAGGAGAAAAATGCCCTGCAGGCCGAGGTCGATATGCTGACCGACGGCGCAAACAGCAAAATTTCGCAGTACCAGAAATTGGTCGGCATTGTGAACGATATCCGGAACAACGACTTTGCCCGGGCGGCAGAGCTCTATGCAACGCTGGACGTGTCACAGCTCACGGACATCGACGACGGCAGCGGCGTTTCGGTGACGGAGATTTATCAGTCGATTGCGGGCCGCATGAACAGCGAGGGCTATCTGAATCTCTACAGCCGCGGTGAGGTGCAGTATCAGGCCGGAAATTACCGTGCGGCGATCGATCTCTATGATAAGTCGCTTGCAATCAACCCGAACTATGCCCCGGCGCTCTTCCGAAAGGCCATGGCCTATAAGGAACTCGGCGACAACGATACGGCAAACAGCTTCTTCGAAGAAGTCGGTACGCGCTTCCCGGGAACGGAACTTGCGAGACAGGCGGAGAGCGAAAAAATACGATGAGCATGCAAAAAAGAGAGGCGTAAGCCTCTCTTTTTTCTGCCTGCATCTTCCTTGAAACAGTATGTTCTAAGGAAAACGTCTTAGTCCGTTTATAAGGACAGGGCACAGAGTTTGCCCTCCGTTTCCACGGCAAAGAGCGTTTCCGTTTTCTCCGGGACAACAGACCCGCCGGAGAGCTCGGTGAGCGCGGATAAAAAGCGCGCACTGTCCGCTTCCCGAAAGAGGAGACAGAGGGACACCGTTTCCGTAAATTGAAGGGAGAGCACCGTTCCGGCGCAATCTTCCGCGAGGCGGGTTACCTTTCCGTAAAATCCGTAATCCAAGCAGAGTAAGAGCTGCACGGCGGGGAGTATCTCCGCCGTGACCGAGGCATTCAGTGCTTCCTTGGCGGCCGCCGTGTAGGCGCGCACCAGGCCGCCCGTGCCCAGTTTGGTGCCGCCGAAGTAGCGCACCACGGTGATCAAGGTGTTTCGGAGCGAGGCCGCGCGGAGCAGATCCAGCATGGGGAGCCCCGCCGTCTTTGCGGGTTCTCCGTCGTCCGAGGATTTTTCGACGGGCGGGTTTCCGTGGAGTATGTAGGCATAGCAGACATGGCGCGCGTCATAGTGCTGCTTTCTGAGGCCGGACAGTATCTCTGCGACCTCTTCCTCACGCCGCACGCAAAAACTCTGCGAGAGAAAGCGGGATTTCTTTTCTTCGTACTCCCCCTGTGCGCCTTTTAACAGGGCGGAAAAGTTTGCTTCCGACATGAAGACCTCCTTGGTGGCAGCGGAACCCGGCCGGAATCAAGCTGCGTTTACGGCGGGAAAGCGCGTTTGTTAAGAGCATAACATGAAATGGGGCGTGCTTCACGGAAAAGATGAAGGCTTTGACTATAAGTTTTTGATGATAAATAACGCGCCGATTGCCGCAAAAGCAGACGATGTCCAATAAAATTCCGGGCCGAAAGTGGGTTGCCTTGTTTAACAACTAAGAAAAAGGATATTAAAACGAAATACTTTATTTAGAAATATTGACTATTTCTTAAGGCTAGAGTAAAACTGCAATAGATTATTATAGGTGAAGCTATCGGCAGAACAAAGGAGGATGTATGAGAAAACGAAGGAACTGGTCAAAGCGTTTGCTGGCCGGAATGCTCAGTGCGGCAATGGTTGCACTGAACGTCTCGGCGGCAACGCCCGCGTTTGCGGCACTGTCTGCGGAGGAATTCCGGGAGGATGCGGAGCTCGTCAACGATCTCGCGCTCCCGAAAGACGTACAGCGGCAGTTGCAGGCAGGGGAGAAGGCAAGCCCCTCCGACGCAGACGGAAAGGCAGAGTCGAAACAGGACCTGCTCGCAGGCTCGAAGCGCTGGGGCACGCCCTCCAATGCAGCGAAGGTACTGCATACGCGCCTTGACGGCGTTGACATTGAGGTCAGCGCGCCGGCAGGTGTCTTGCCGGAGGGCGCAACGCTGAAGGCAAGAAAACTTACCGAAGCGGAAGAGACGGAAGTGCTCGCAAAGATCAACGAGCACGCCGAAGCGGCGGGAAAGTCCGCGACGACCCAGTTCCTCTGCGACCTTACGGTGCTGAATGCGGCCGGTGAGCCGATTCAGCCGGACAATGCAAAGGGTACCCTCGCAGTTTCGTTTAGGAACATTGCGATTGTCTCGGCGGCGAGCGCAGAGACAGGTACCGATGCGGCGGAAATCGAGCAGAACGCAGTCTCCGTTCTCCATATCGACGAGACCAACGAGAAGGTCGACACGCTCCGCGAGGGCCTCAATGAGAACCTGCCGGTTTTACAGGCTGCGGCAGAGCACTTCTCGCCGTTCGCGGTCGTGAACTACACGCCGACTTCCGCAACTCCGTTGCCGCTCTCGGTCGCATTTAAGCGTCTCGACTATGACGATGACAACCGCTTGGCCTACAAATTAAAGGATGTGACGGTCACCGACACGCTCGGAAACGGCATCACTTCGATGAACTTCCAGGTCGATGTGGGCAGCATTGAGCTTCTCAGTACGCCGACGGGGGTCCAGACCTTTACGGACATTCTGAGTGCGCACAAGTTCTACCAGATTATTTTCCCGACGGCGTTGACACCGGCGGACGCGAAGACCTTTATCGAGAACAATATCAAGTTCCATCTGCCGAGCGCCGGGGCAACGCAGCAGGTCAAGATTACGCTCGGAAACGGCGCGAACAATCTGCCGGCCGGCGCTACCATCACGAAGGCGACCATTCCGAATCCGGTCGCGGGCGACGGTGCCGAGCACTACTATATGTATGTGGAGCCTGTGGCGAACACGGAAATCAGCTGGGCAGAGAGCTATAATCTCGCGAAATCTTATAAGCTGAACGGAATGCAGGGTTATCTTGCTACCATAACATCCCGGCCAGAGGATCAGACCCTGGATAATATTACAATGAAAGGTGCTTGGTCCGGTGGCGCACGTATTGAGGGCGTTAATGATGCGTCGAGTGTGCCGAACTGGTACGATAACAGCGCTGCAGGTGTCACGGGTATTTTTTCCAATCTGATGCAACACGGAAGCACAGCGGGCGGAAGCTGGCATCAGTGGAGATGGCAGAACGGTCCGGAGACAAACACGGAATATTATGAGGCCAACGGACGCGGCGCGATTAACGGTGCCTATACGAACTGGGGCCCCGGACAGCCGGACTCCGCGATGATGGGAGGCACAAACTATCGGGAAGGCTTTATGCAGGTTCACCATGGTACCGGTACATGGAACGATTTGCCGAACCTGAATAACTGGCATCCGGCTATCTATGTCTTTGGCTTCTTTGTTGAGTTCAGTTCCTATAATCAGAATGCGACTACAACCGACCAGTCGATTCCGCTTGTCACGAGTGATGTCGCCTATGTGGAAGTGGGTGGCCAGAAGCACTACTTCAGTAACCTCGACGACGCGATTGCCTGGTCGAACCAGAACGGCAATCCGCCGATTACGCTGACCAACAACACGGTTGTGACGCAGAACATCCCGGCGGGTGTCGTGATCAACACGAACGGCAAGACCCTCGGCGTTCCGGCGGGCAGCAATGTTACGAACAACGGCACGATCAATGTGACCGGCGGCAGCGCCTTCCTCGTGCAGGGCTCGAACGGCGGCTTCACCAACGCGGGCAACGGCGCGGTCAATGTGCCGCTCACGATTACCGTGAATCCGCGCACCGTGACGGCGACCGAGACCCTGACCTGGAATCCGTCCGATGTGACAGTGACGGGCCTCATCGGCAGCGACCGCGTGACGGGTGTCACCGTGAACTTTGACAACAGCCAGCCGGTCGCGACCACGACGACAGACAATGCGACGCCGCTTGCACCGACCGGCTTTGACAACGGCGCTACGGGCAGCACGGCAATCGGTACCTATACGATTACCTATGTACCGGGACCGGTGACCCGGAATCCGCACCACTATACGGTCAAGTTTGTCGCGAACGCGCCGGCAGGCCAGGCTGCGACGGGCACTATGCCGGATCAGACGATTACCGGCAGCACGGGAACCGCAAACCTTACGAACCACTTTGCTGTGAACGGCTATACCTTTAACGGCTGGACCGGTTCGAACGGTCAGAACTATGCGGACGGTGCGACCCCGGCAAACCTCGTGACCACGAATAACGGCGTGATTACGATGACCGCGAACTGGACGGAAAACCAGTATGACATTCACTACCATGAGAACATTCCTGCGGGTTCCCGCACGGCAGCGACGGCAGTGAACCCGAATACGGTTGCGCACTACAAGGTCACGGACCCGAATGTCACGCTGGCGCCGATGACCATGACCGGTTACACCTTTGACGGCTGGTATGACAACGCGGCGTTCAGCGGAAGCCCCGTGAGCCAGCTGGTCACCGGTGCGGCACCGGCAGGAAACCGCGACTACTATGCAAAGTGGACGCGGAAGAACTATACGCTTAGCTATGATCTGCACGACAGCACCCCGGCAGGTCATCCGGCGACAAACCCGGATTCCGGCTTTACGACCTATACCGTGGAGACGCCGAATCACACCTTCGGCACCCCGACCCGCCCGGGTTACACCTTCCTCGGCTGGTATACGGATGCAGGCTATACGACACCGGCACCGGCGACTCTCGACACGACGCAGGGCGATACGAACCCGACGCAGCTGCACGCAAAGTGGAGTGCGCCGCTGCCGTACACAATCACCTATGTGATGAATGACACGGCACCGGCAGGCCATCCTGCGACCAATGCCGCGGCAAATCCGGGCGGCTTCCGGGTTACGGATCCGGTCATCACACTGCAGCAGCCGACCCGCCCGGGCTATGACTTCCAGGGCTGGTATGCGGATGCGGCTCTTACGACGCCGGTCGGAACGATTAACCCGGCGAGCGCGACGAACCATACCGTTTACGCAAAGTGGAGCGCCGCAAAGACCTATACTGTGCAGTGGACGCTGAATGACAGCGCTCCGGCAGGTCACCCGGCAGTAAACCCGAATACGATTTCGAGTTACACGGTCGAGGATGCGGATGTTGCAATCGCGCCCGCAACCCGCACCGGTTATAACTTCCTCGGCTGGTTTACGGATGCCGCGCTCACAAACCCGGCACCGGCTACTCTCCACACGATGGACGCCGAGAATAAGCACTACTACGCAAAGTGGGGCAGCACGCCGATCAGCTACCCGGTTAACTATGTGCTGAACGACACGCCGACAACCCCGGCGACCAACCCGGCGGTGAACCTCACTTCCTATACGGTTGAGACCCTGCCGTCGCCGGTTACGGTTGCGCAGCCGCTCCGGAACGGCTACACCTTCCTCGGCTGGTACGATAATGCCGCGTTCACCGGTGCGCCGGTCACGCAGTTCTCTCCGATGGATGCCGCGCCGAAGACCTTCTACGCGAAGTGGAGCAACGCAAACAGCTATCCGGTGAACTTCCACCTGAACGATGCGGCTCCGGCGGGTCATCCGGCGACGAACCCGAATACCACGACGAGCTACACGGTTCTGGATTCCGATATCGCGATTGCCCCGGCGACGAGAACCGGCTACGACTTTGAGGGCTGGTACGATAACGCAGGGTTAACCGGCACGCCGGTCACGACCCTTCACACGGCGGATGCCGCTGCAAAGGACTACTACGCAAAGTGGAGCGCGCCGAAGACCTATACGGTGCAGTGGGATCTGAATGACGGCACCCCGGCAGGCCATGCGGCTTCGAACCCGAACACCGTGATGAGCTACACGGTTCTCGATCCGGATGTCGCGATTGCCCCGGCGACGAGAACCGGTTATGACTTCCTCGGCTGGTACGATAACCCCGGTTTCACCGGCGCACCGGTCACGAACCTCCACACGATGGACGCCGAGAATAAGCACTACTACGCAAAGTGGAGTGCGGCAAAGAGCTATACGGTGCAGTGGGACATGAACGACAGTGTCCCGGCAGGTACCAGCGGCACGAACCCGAACACCGTGACCGGCTACACGGTCGAGGATCCGGACATTGCAATCGCAGCGCCGGTCAGATCCGGTTACACCTTCCAGGGCTGGTTCGATAACCCGACCTTCATGGGAAGCCCGGTCACGAACCTCCACACGATGGATGCGGCCGACAAGCACTACTACGCGCGCTGGAGTAACCCGAACGACTATCAGATTTACTATCACGCGCATGACACGGCGGCACACCCGGCGACGAACCCGAACACGGTGACAAGCTACAATGTCCTTAGTTCCGACTTTACGCTCGCTCCGGCGACCAGAACCGGTTACAACTTCGAGGGCTGGTACGCGGATGCAGCGTATACGACCCCGGTGACCGGCCTCCGTGTGCAGGACCTCGAGGACAAGAACTTCCACATGAAGTGGAGCCCGGCGATAGTCTATCCGATCACCTATGTGATGAATGACAAGCCGACGAGCCCGGCAAGTGCAGTCACGCCGACCTCTTATACAGTCGAGGACGCGGACTTTGCGCTCGGCATTCCGACTAGGAACGGCGCAACCTTCCAGGGGTGGTATGACAACGCCGCATTCAGCGGTTCGCCGATTACGACCCTGCACACGATGGACGCAGCGCCGAAGACCTATTATGCAAAGTGGCAGCTCACGAACTACAATGTGAACTACAACTTGAACCCGGGCGGCGGCATCGGAACCCCGACCAACCCGGCCTCCAATGTGCCGAGCTTCACGGTCGAGGACGATGTCCCGCTGACGCCGCCGGTGCGCCGCGGTTACACCGGCAGCTGGACCTCGAACGGTCAGACCATCACGAGCATTCCGGCAGGTACGACAGGTAACCAGACGATTACGGCAAACTGGGCCCTCAATCACTACAACATCACTTACGATACCGGTGAGACAGCGAACAGCCCGGTTCAGGGTCTCGGCTCGCTTCCGAGTACCTACACGATTGAGGATGCGACCATCACGCTGCCCACCCCGAGCCGTGTCGGCTACACCTTCAGCCATTGGGAGAAGGCGACGGCACCGGGTGTCGCAGACAATCAGATTCTCTCCGGCAGCGACGGCGACGTGGCGTTCAAGGCGGTTTGGGAGCCCATTCGCTATCGCATCACCTACGATACGGCGGGCGGTGTCAACGATGCCGCAAACCCGACCACCTTCACAATCGAGGACGAGATCAACCCGAACGGCGCTGTGAAGCAGGGCGTTAAGTTCTGGACCTGGCAGGTTGTCGGCGGCAAGTTCCTGAACACGATTCCGGCGGGCACCACGCATGACGTTGCCCTGGTCGCTGTTTACCAGAAGGATTCGGAAGGCGAGAACATCGGCGGAAGCGGCGGTAGCAGCGGCGGAGGCGGTGGCGGCGGCAGCCGCAGCAGCAGCGGACGTCGCGGCACGGTCACGCCGAACAATGTTGCGACCGGAATACCGACCGGAACGCAGCCGAACAACACGCAGCCGAACACGACTCCGAATACGGGTGAGGACAAAAAGCCTGTCATTGAGCCGACCCCGCAGCAGAATGCGGATACGCTGAATAGAGGCAACGCGCTGTCGCAGGACGGCGGCAAGAGAGCAACGAACCGCGGCACGGCAGTCGGCACCAACAAGGGCAGACTTCCGAAGACCGGTGAGGCACCGTTTGCGCTGAACTTTGCGGGGACCGCAGCGGGCTTCCTGCTTGCGGCTTACGCAGTCTTAGGCAGAAGAAGAAAAGAACAGTAAGGCATTTGACGCGGCTTTACATGAAGTGACGAAGAAGGACTGTGCGAGAGCACAGTCCTTTTTTGCGTTCGCTGGAGTTCGGTACGGGCACGTGCTATAATGAAACGAACCATCGAAATTTATTTGAAGGAGTGCCCTGTGGATTTTGGACGAAATTCCGTGGAGCGCGCGCTGAAAGACAAAGACGCGCACCGGAGCAAACTAAAAAATCTGATTGCCCTAACGGCAGCGCGCGTCTTGATTATGCTGCTGTTTTTAACTGCGGCGCTCGGTGCGGCCTTTGCGGCAGGCGCCCTTCGGGGCATTGTGGACTCCGCGCCGGAACTCAAGGCGGACAGCATCGCCCCCATGGGCTTTGCCACCTCTGTTTACGATGCGGACGGAAATCTGGTCGAAACCCTGGTCATGGCGGGCGCCAATCGCCAGGAAGCGACGTATGAGGAGCTTCCGAAGAACCTCGTGAATGCCTTTGTCGCGATTGAGGACGAGCGTTTCTGGAAGCACAACGGTGTCGACACGCGCTCCATTATGCGCGCCGTTGTGGGCGTGTTGCGCGGCACTTCGAGTTCGGGCGGCGGCTCTACCATTACCCAGCAGCTCATTAAAAATAACCTCTTCAACGGCGGTCGGGAAAAAAGCTTCGGTGAGAAGCTGACCAGAAAAATTCAGGAGCAGTATCTGGCGCTCAAACTCGAGCAGATGATGAGCAAAGAAGAGATTCTGACCAACTACCTGAACACGATTAACCTCGGCAGCAACGCGCTCGGTGTCAAGGTGGCGGCGCGCCGCTACTTTAACAAAGAAGTCAAGGATCTTACCCTCTCCGAGTGCACCGTGCTGGCCGGAATCACCCAGAACCCCTCGCGCCTAAACCCCATCTCGGGGCGGCAGGCAAATGAGGAGAAGCGGAAGGTGATACTCCGCTATATGCTGCGGCAGGGTTACATCACCAAGGAAGAGCAGGAGGAGGCGCTCGCGGACAATGTCTACGATCGCATCGAAAATGCCGATTTGGTTTCCAAGGAGAAGGCGACTCACACCTACAGCTACTTTACCGACGAGCTTGTGAGCCAGGTGCAGCAGGACCTCAAGGATAAGTTCGGCTATACGGATACTCAGGCGCATAATCTCTTATACAGCGGCGGGCTCTCGATTTACACGACACAGGACCCCACACTGCAGGCGATTGTGGACAGCGAAATCAACAATCCCGAGAACTATGCGGTCACCAAGTATGCGCTGGAATACCGCCTCTCGGTAAAACGCGCGAGCGGTGAAGTGCAGAACTACAGCGAGAAGGACGTGCTCGCGAAGAAGGGCAAGGAGTTTGACGGCCTGTATCGCACGGATGCCGAGGCGAAGGCGGATGCCGAGGCGTTTAAGGCGAGTGTCGTGAATCCCGCGGACGATCAGATTATCGGTGAGAGCATGCACATCATCCTCGAACCACAGGATTCGTTCGTGCTCATGGAGCACAGCACGGGCAAGGTGAAGGCGCTCTCCGGCGGCCGAGGCGAGAAGACGGTCTCGCTCTCCTTAAATCGCGCGACCAACTCCTACCGTCAGCCGGGTTCCACCTTTAAGGTGCTCGCGGCCTTTGCGCCGGCGCTCGATGCCTGCGGGCAGACGCTCGGTTCGGTCTACTACGACGGCCCCTACGAGGCCAATAAGAAGCAATTCCGGAACTGGTACGGAGACGATAACTACCTCGGCTGGTCCAGCATACGAGACGGCATCATGTACTCGATGAACATAGTTGCGGTGCGCTGCCTCATGGAGACGGTGAGCCCGCAGCTCGGTGCGGAGTACAGTAAGAAGTTCGGCATCACGAGCCTCACGGACTCGGACTATAACCCGGCCATGGCGCTCGGCGGCCTCACCAAGGGTGTCAACAACCTGGAACTCACTGCGGCCTTTGCCGCGATTGCGAACCAGGGTGTCTATACGAAACCCGTTTTCTACACAAAGATTGTGGACCACAACGGCAAGGTGCTGCTTGAGAATAATCCGGAGCAGCGCCGCGTCATCAAGGATTCCACGGCCTTCCTGCTCACGGATGCCCTGCAGCAGTCCATGCTGCCGAACCGTAAGTTTGCAAGCAGCGGGGTCAATGTCAACACGACCAGTACGCGCGCCAAGCCTGCGAATATGAGCAGCGCCGGCAAGTCCGGCACCACGAGCAACAACGTGGACGTCTGGTTTGTGGGGTACACGCCCTACTATACGGCGGGCATTTGGGCCGGCTGCGATGAGAACCAGCCGCTCACGGATGGAAACGGCGGCAATTCCTTCCACAAGGACATTTGGCGTAAGATTATGGAGCGCATTCATCAGGACAAACCGGACCCGGGCTTTGCAATGCCGGACAGCATTGTGAGCGCAGAAATCTGCAGAAAGTCGGGAAAACTCCCGGTCAAGGGCATATGCAGCCGGGATCCGCGCGGCGATGCGGTTTACACCGAGTACTTTGCGCGCGGCACCATCCCGACCGAGATGTGCGATAAGCACACGACCATGACGGTCTGCGCGGTCACGGGACTGCTGCCGACCACGTACTGCCCGACCACGACGCGCGTGGTTATGGTTGTGCCGGATTCGGAAGTCGAAACGGATGATTCCCGCTTAACGCCCTATCAGCGTTGCAACATCCACACTTCGGCCGCGAGCCTCTTGCCTTCGCGCGGCATGGGCGGAGAAGCAATCGGGATTCCGGGCATCAAACCCGGCGATAACGCGGCGGATGAAACGCAGAGTAAGGTGCAGCCGAAGAAAGAGACGAGCGCCGAGAACAAGAAAAAGGCCACAAAAGAGACCACGGCGCCGAAAAAGAAAAAGAAGCATTAAAAGGCGGAGCGGGGCGATGTGAAACGAAAAATTGTGCAGACATGTTCTGCACAATTTTTTTGGCGAAACTGTGACCTCACCGCGTTTCGTTCCGTCTGAATCAGTGAAGGCAGAGAATCAGAGCCGAAGCGGCGAATCAAGAAAGGATGTGTAAGAGATGAAAAAGAGAATGATGACGGCGGCTGTTATGATGGGCTTAATGCTCGCGGCTTGCGGAAACGGAAAGACACAGGCGAGCACGGCCGCGGCTGCGGAGAGCAGTGCGGAAACAGAGACGAGAGAGGGGGATAATATCCTGCTTGGCGGCTGGTTTGCAAATCAGGACAGTCTTCTGCCGGCGGACAATGCCGAGGCAATGAAGGCCTTTGATGCGGCCGTGGAGGGGATGACGGGCTACAAGTATGAAGTGCTTGCCGTGCTGGGCTCACAGCCGGTCGCAGGCACGAATTACGCCTATCTCTGCAAGGGAACGGTTGTAGAACCGGATGCCACACCCGTCTATCTCCTGGTGAATGTCTATGCGGATTTGGACGGCAAGGCAGAACTTCTCGGCACCAAGGAACTGCTGCCGGTTGCGGCTGCAAAGATGACGGCGGAGTGGAAGTACAACAGCGGCGACAGCGATCTGCAGGCAAATCCCGCAGTGACGGAAGTCTTTGAGGCGGCGCTCACCGGGAAAGTGGGCAGCGTCTATGAGCCGCTTGCATACATCGGCGGCGCGGGCGAGCCGGATGAATGCTATACCCTTCTCTGCGGCAACCGGGCCGTCCCGAATGCGGACAGGAGCTTTTGTCTTTTGACCGTACAGAAGAAGGCGGACGGCAGTGCCGAGGTGCTGGATAGCGAGACCCTGGAACTCGGCACGGAGCTTCCGTCTGCTCCCACAGAGCAGAAGAACTAAGGAAGGCGCATGGAAGACCGGGCGATTGTTGCGCTCTATTGGAAGCGCCTTGAGAGCGCAATCACGGAGACCGAGAAGCAATACGGCAGACTGCTGCGCGCTGTTTCGAGAGGCATTTTAAAGAGCGAGGAAGATGCCGAAGAGTGCGAAAATGACACGTAACCTTTCTCTGGACCGCTACGATGCCATGCACGCGGAGAAGCGGGGCGGCGGCGAAGTGCCGCTCGTACTGGACGAACTTGCGGAAGTCGTTGCCGACGAGAAGGCATTTCCGGCGGATACAGAGGGCTTAAGCGAAGTACTCAATGCCTTTCTCGGCGGCTTAAAGCCGGACGCCGGAAATATTTTTCTGCGGCGCTACCGGTTCGGCGATTCGGTACAGGAAGATGGCTATTCTTATTCTGTCGAAGCACAGGCACATCCGCTGACAGAGGAAGAACTGTCGGAGCTGGTTAAGACCGTGCGCTGAGCGCAGTAAAAAGAGAAAAGAGAGAGTTTTATCTCGGGAGAACAGGGCGGAAGGGAGAAGGCGGGAAGGGGGACTGTGGGGAGAGGACGGTGACAAGGAAGGATTGTGTGCGTATAATAAAAGCAGTTATCAGTAGTCTAATTTTAATACGAGCTTTGCAGAAGAGAGAGTCTATGATTAAGAAAATGATGGAACGCAGACAGATGAGAATTGCGCCGGAACGTTTGATTCCCTTGAGCTTTTTGATCGCTATCTTCTTAGGAACCCTCCTTTTGATGCTTCCGTTTGCGACAGCGGAGGGAGAGAGTACAGGGATTTTGACAGCGCTGTTTACGGCAACGACATCTGTGTGTGTGACGGGGCTTGTGGTTGTGGACACATATGCGCACTGGAGCCTTTTCGGGCAGATGGTCATTCTGTTGCTGATACAAATCGGAGGACTCGGTGTCGTTGCGGTCGGGGCGTTGTTTATGTTGATGGGGAAAAAGAAATTTACGCTCGGAGATCGGAAACTGCTGGGTGGTGCGCTGAATATTGAGCGAAATAGGGGACACTTGGCATTCCTGCTGCGAGTATTTAAAGGGACTTTTTTGCTTGAAGGTATGGGCGCCTTATTCTATGCAAGCAGGTTTATACCGAGGTACGGTATTTTGAAAGGTTTGTGGGCAGCTTGTTTTCAGTCTGTTTCTGCATTTTGTAATGCGGGGATGGATGTCACAGGCCCAAACAGTATGATGGAGTTCAGGGATTCGCCTTTCCTCATGTTTACCACCATGCTACTCATTATTCTGGGTGGAATCGGCTTCGTTGTGTGGTTTGATGTAGTCGATGGCATCAAGCAGGGCTTCCGTCATCGTTTGGGACCGGTCACAACGGTGAGACGGTTTCCGGAGCATACGAAATTGGTACTTCTTGTCACCGCAATACTGATTATTACCGGTGCTGTCGGAATCATGGCGGCAGAATTTAACAATCCGGGAACCATCGGAGATATGAATTTGTGGGACAAATTCTGCAACAGTTTGTTTCAATCTGTAAGTTTCAGAACTGCGGGATTTGCGTCGGTACCGCAGGAAAAACTGACAGAGATTTCTTGTTTGATAGGATACATTTTAATGTTTATCGGAGGTTCTCCGATAGGAACCGCAGGCGGCGTCAAGACGGTTACTGCTTTTCTGGTTTTCATGAATGCGTACTCCTATATTAACGGAAGAAAAGAGACAGTGATTTTTCATAGAAGCGTATCGGCAGAGATGATGAGAAAAGCCGCGGCCATTGTAGCGGTCAGCGCTTCGGTCTTACTCACGATGACCGTGCTTCTGATGGCAGTTGAGAATATCGAATTGACGGATGCCTGCTACGAGATTACAAGCGCACTTGGTACAGTTGGATTGTCAAGAGCGCTTACACCGAAGCTTGGCGCGCTCGGAAGAATTGTGGTCATTGTATCGATGTATCTCGGTAGAATCGGACCGATTTCGATGGCATGTTTCTTTGCGGGGGATGTAAAAGCAGGCAATACAATCAGGCATTCCAAGGGAATGTTTTATGTGGGGTAAAGGGAATTAAAATGATGAAAAAATCGATAGCGGTACTGGGACTCGGAAAATACGGGAGAAGTCTTGCTGAAAATTTATATCTTATGGGGGCGGATGTTCTGGCCGTGGACAGTGATGAAAAGGTAGTGAATGATTTTTCGGGGAAATGCACGTCTGTTGTACAGGCAAACATGGAGAACGAAGAAGAAGTTGTGGCGCTTGGGTTGAAGAATATGGACATTGTCGTTTCATGTACGGGAACAAATATCGCCGCAGCCATTATGTCGGTTGCGGTTGCAAAGGAGCAGGGGGTTCCTCTCATCGTTGCAAAAGCATCGACCGACAGAACGGCTTCGATTCTTCGTAAAATCGGTGTGGATAAGATTCTTGATCCGGAGGGAGAGGGAGGTATGCGATCGGCAAGAATTTTGCTTTCATCCTCTTTCAAGGATTTCTGGGAAATTGATGACAACCTGTATGTGGTGGAACTAAAAGTGCGAGAAGAGTGGATTGGCAAAACGTTGATAGAACTTCAACTTCGAAAAAATCACATGATGAACGTGGTTGCCCTAAAAGCAGAGGGGAAAAAGTGGAGGTTCGGGAATCCCGAAGAGCCGCTACGACAGGATGAAGTACTGCTGGTTGCAATGGATAAAAAGGATCTCAGAAAGTGGCAGTAAAATTACATTCATACATTTTCATGTAGCGACATAAGAATAGAACACCCATTAAACCCTGTGACGGTAGAAATGGAATAAATTGTATGAAAGACGCGATTATGAGGTATTGACAAAATTGAGAGGAGGGAAACGAGGGCGTTTGACATTTGGTGGAAAATCTGTTGGCAGATGAGAAAATGTCGAAATAGATGAAGGCGTTTCGGTAAAAACAGGATAGAAAACAGGCGAAAGAAGGGATCGATATGACAAAGCAGCCTAAGTATCTGCGCAATATGGTTCCGCAAGTAAAAGAAAGATACGGCGAAGAAAAGGCGCGGGAAATCCTAACGAATGCGGAAAAACGCTATGCCGCGCTCCTCGAAGAAAACAAGGACGACCCACCGGCGTATTCCGGGCAGAAGCGGGAGCGCATTTATCCGTGTATCGCCTTGTTCCATGCCTTAGTGGATGCGGGAACGGAGCGAGAGGAAGCCGCTGCGTTTGTGACCGGTTACTACCGCAGACTTGCCGAACGCGCAGCGCCCGTGATTCGAGCTGTATTGAAAATCCCGGGCTTATACAGACTGGTTCCGAAACTGTTTTTGAATACAGCGCTGAAACACTGTGTCCCGGAAGCGGGCTTCTTAAGCGAGAACCGATTTTTATCGAAGACCGAGATGCGCTTTGATATGGTGAAATGTCCTTACCAAGACTGCTGTGTGCGCTACGGCTGTCCGGAGCTTGTGAAGGGCTTTTGCGACACGGACGATATCTGCTACGGGAATATGCACCCCGGGCTCTTGTGGGGCAGAACCAAGACCATAGGGCATGGGGATGCACTCTGTGATTTTAAACTCCGTATCACAGAATAGACACGGCCGTCGCCGCACTGCGGAACGGTTCATGAAACAAGGAAATAAGGAGGAGCGCCAGCCCTTTTTCAAGTTTTTTGACCGGAAGTCCTATCTCCTCATGGAGGTCATGATGGGCGGCGGCATTGCGCTTCGCGCGGGCGGCTTGGCGCTCACGCGAAGCGGGAATCTTGTTTGGCGTAAATTATTGGAACGAGAAGGGTTGAAGAAAAAGGCAGGTGGGTGATAATGAGAAATGTAGATTAAACCCGGTGATTTAGAATCCATTGTAATAAATCGGCAAATGAGTAAGTCCCTGCGGCAATGGCCAAGAAGATATCAGAGAGTTCTGATTGTGTATAAGACAATTCAATTTGGTTTAGTGCAAGAAAAACGAGCATGATTTTGTGTAAGACCGATTCCAAGACGGGCAGCTTTCTGTGGAATAGAGGGATAGATTTCGTGTGTTTCAAACGATTGAAACGGAGCATAAAGAGCAGACTCCAAGAGTGCTTCATCTCGGAGACCCGGCGAGCCTCCGGTCTCTGTTATTAGCTGTGCATGTAGCATTAGCACCTGCTTTTTTGTCAAAACGATCATTTCGCAAGTTCCTCATAGGCCTCACGATTTTGAGCAATTAGGCGCTTGGAAAGCAAGAGAACATCCTCGTCGGATACACTCTGCTCTTGTTCTGCCTGAGAGAACTCAATCAAAAGATAGCGGGGAGCGTTGTTTTTTAGAATGACAACGGAACCTTTTTCGTCGACTAAACGAGCAATGCGGGAAAAATTTCTGTTTGCCTCGGTGATAGAGACAAGATTATCGGTATTGATATTCATGAGAAGGCCTCCTTAAATTCGATGTAATACTATTAGCATAGCACAAAATATAGGATATATTCAACCTACTATCAATACGATGTATCTTATGTCCGCCCAGCCTTGCCATCCACTGCAAAGCATAGTAGAATATAACATTGCGTTTTGAAATGCTCAGCCAGAAAGAGAGAGGAATTTTTCAATGAGAAGTACGAGAACGGATGTGAGAAACGTCGCAATCATCGCCCACGTTGACCACGGCAAGACCACGCTCGTGGACCAGCTGTTGCGGCAGAGCGGCGTGTTCCGCGCCAATCAGGAGGTTGTGGATCGCGTCATGGATTCCAACGATATTGAGAGAGAGCGCGGCATCACGATTCTCTCCAAGAATACGGCGGTAAACTATGACGGCGTCAAGATCAACATCATCGACACCCCGGGACACGCGGATTTCGGCGGCGAGGTGGAGCGTGTCTTAAAGATGGTAAACGGCGTGGTCCTTGTGGTCGATGCCTTCGAGGGCACCATGCCGCAGACGCGTTTTGTGTTGAAGAAGGCGTTAGAGCTTTCGCTGGATGTCGTGGTCTGCGTGAACAAGTGCGACCGCGCAGAGGCGCGCCCGGACGAGGTTGTGGATGAGGTGCTGGAGCTCCTCATGGATCTCGATGCGAGCGAGCAGCAGCTCGAGTGTCCGTTTATCTTTGCCTCCGCACGGAGCGGTTGGGCAAAGACTTCCCTTGACAGCGACAACGAGGACATGAAGCCGCTGTTTGAGGCCATCATCAACCACATCCCGGCACCGGAGGGCGATCCGGAAGCGCCGACCCAGATTCTGATCAGCACGATCGACTACAACGAGTATGTGGGCCGCATCGGCGTGGGCAAGGTGGACAACGGTTCGATTCGCGTGAACCAGGAAGTTGCGCTGGTGAACCACCACGAGCCGGATAAGCTGCGCCGCGTGAAAATCGGCAAGCTCTATGAGTACGAGGGCTTGAACCGCGTCGAAGTGAAGGAGGCGGAGTTCGGTTCGATCGTCGCAATCTCCGGCATCTCCGACTTACACATCGGCGACACGATTACGAGTCCCGAATCTCCGGAGTCCATTCCGTTCCAGAAGATTTCCGAGCCGACCATCTCGATGAACTTCATGGTCAACGACAGCCCGCTCGCCGGTCAGGAGGGACAGTACATCACCTCCCGCCACCTGCGCGAGCGTCTGTTCCGCGAGCTGAACACCGATGTCTCGCTTCGCGTCGAGGAGCTCACGCCGGACTGCTTCAAGGTGAGCGGCCGCGGTGAGCTGCATCTCTCGGTCTTAATTGAGAACATGCGCCGCGAGGGCTTTGAGTTCGCGGTTTCGAAGGCAGAGGTCATCTATCACTTCGATGAGCGTGATAAGAGACTGGAGCCGATGGAGATTGCTTTTGTCGACGTCCCGGATGAGTTTACCGGTGCGGTTATTCAGAAGCTGACCTCCAGAAAGGGTGAGCTGATCGGCATGACGCCGATTCACGGCAACTATACTCGCCTTGAGTTCAACATTCCGTCGCGCGGCTTGATCGGTTACCGCGGCGAGTTCATGACGGACACCAAGGGCAACGGTATTCTGAATACCGAGTTTGAGGGCTACGGTCCCTACAAGGGCGATATGTTCTACCGCAAGGCGGGCTCCATCATTGCGTACGAGAGCGGTGAGGCGGTTGCCTACGGTCTCTTCCAGGCGCAGGAGAGAGGTCAGCTCTTTATCGGCGCGGGCGTCAAAGTCTACGCAGGTATGATCATCGGTCAGAGCGGCAAGTCCGAGGACGTTGAGGTCAATGTCTGCAAGACGAAGAAGCTCACCAACACCCGTGCATCCGGCTCGGACGATGCGCTGAAGCTCGTCACGCCGAAGGTCATGAGCCTTGAGCAGTGCCTCGAGTTCATCGATACGGATGAGCTCCTCGAGGTTACGCCGGAGAATCTCCGCATCCGGAAGAAGATTCTGGATCCGACACTCCGTAAGCGCTCTATGATTAAGCAGAAGCAGAATTCGTAAGACAGAAAAAGGCAGCGGCCGTGAGGCCGCTGCCTTTTCTTGTGCGACTGCGTCTCATCAACGATGCGCCGGTTCCCGATGTGATGAGGTCGCTTGCAAACCTGCGCTAAGTAAACTGCTGCCGATGAAGGATGGTGTCAGGTCTGCGGAGAGGGGTGCCACTTGCATTTTGCACGAGTAAGTTATATCCTAGAAGCATGACGAGTAGGGAAATCAGGGAAAGAGGCGTAATATGGATACAATGACAACTGTTTTTACGGATAACGCGAAAGTGATGCCAAAAGGACAAGTTACGATTCCGAAGGATGTCAGAAAGGCGCTGGGAGTTGAGGCAGGAGACCGAGTAACCTTTGTTGTAAGCCAAGGGGAGGTGAGAATCATCAATTCAGCGCTTTATGCGATGAAACTTTTACAGGAGGGTATGCAAGGGCAGGCAGAGGCAGCAGCGATTCGGAGCGAGGAAGATGTTCTGAAGCTTGCCAAATCCGTGAGAGCTGAGGAATAAGATGAAAATCTTTATTGATACCAATATTCTGATTTCGGCAGCATTATTTCCCGGAAGTATGCCGGAAAAAGCGTATCAGAAAGCTGTATCATATCCGAATGAGGCGGTTATCAGTGATATGAATCTCGAAGAGTTGCGTCGGATTTTTAATAAGAAATTTCCGGACAAAGTTCCGTTGCTCTCGATGTTTATATCGATACTGGCAGTTTCCGTACAAATTGTAAGAGTGCCTGATACGGAATATCCGGAAGAAGCGCAGATCAGGGATGAGAAGGATCGACCGATTTTCAGGGCCGCGCTCCACTGTAAAGCGGATTACTTTTTGACCGGAGATAAAGATTTTTTAGAAGCGGGATTGAACAATCCTAAAATTCTTAGTCCCTCAGATTTTATGAAGTTATAGATTGCGATTGAATTACATATGAAAGCAAGCGGGTCTCTCCTTCGGAGATGCCCGCTTTTCTAATCTGAGCTGTTTTATCATAGGAACGGTGTTGTTCACCCCTTTTCCTTAAGCCTCGCCTCAATCGCCTCGTTCACAATGCGGAGCGCCTGAATCCGCGCGAAGTACTTGTCGTTTCCGGCGAGTATGTGCCAGGGCGCTGTCTCGGTCGAGGTGTAGCGGAGCATATCGTTGACCGCGGTCTCGTAGAGCGCCCACTTTTCGCGGTTTCTCCAGTCCTCGGCGGTGATTTTCCACTGCTTCTCGGGCGTGCGCTCTCTGGCGCGGAAGCGCTTCAGCTGTTCGTCCTTGCTGATGTGGATCCAGAATTTGACCACAAGGGTGCCGCTCGCTGCGAGGTAGGATTCAAAGTCATTGATTTCCCCGTAGGCGCGCTTCCAATCCGCCTCGCTGCAAAAGCCCTCAATCCGCTCGACGAGGACGCGCCCGTACCAGGTCCGGTCAAAGATGGCAATGTGGCCGCTCTTCGGGAGGCGGGCGTAAAAGCGCCAGAGAAAGTGGCGCTTTTTCTCTTCCGGCGTAGGGCTCGCAATGGGGAGCGCCGCATAGCCGCGGGCATCGAGCGGGGAGGAGAGGCGCTTAATGCAACCGCCTTTCCCGGCGGCATCCCAGCCTTCAAAGCCGACCACCAGCGGGATGCGCTTTAAGTAGAGGAGATTCTGGTTCTTTGCGAGGCGTGCCTTTTCTTCTTTGAGGCAGTTCTTGTATTCCTCTCGCGTGAGGGACTGCGTTAAGTCGACCTCCGAAAGGGAAAGCGGTTTCGCGGAGGCGGGCAGAGGCAGAGAGATGTTTTCGGATTTTCCGCTGCGCCGTTCCTCAAGCCGCGCTTGCACGGCATCGATTACGGTGCGGAACACCTGTACCGCAGCGGCGCGACTGTCCATGCCGGAGACCAAAGTCCAGGGCGCTTCGGCGGACTGTGTTTTCTCTATCATGCGGTCAAAGGCGCTGTAGTAGTCCTCATAGTGCGAAAGCTGTTTCCGGTCGGACTTCACGACGCGGAAGGCGGTCTCCGGGTTCTCGGATAGTTCCTTTAAGCGCGCCTTCATCTCCCGCTTTGAGATGTGGAGGAAAAACTTGAGAATTAAGTAGCCGTTATCCGTGAGCGTCTTTTCAAAGCGGCGGATGTCGGCGAGCCGCGTTTCCACGCAGCGTGCGGAGAGCTTATCCGCAATCGCGCGGACAGAGACCTCCTGGTACCAGGAGCGGTCCATAATCGAAAACATGCCCTCCTCCGGGATGGTGAGCCAGTGGCGGCGGAGGTAGGGGTAGCGCTGCTCGAGTTCGGTCGGCGCCTGGGTGTTCACGACCTTAAACCAGCGGGGATCCAGATTTTTAATGAGACGCCCTATCATCTTGCCCTTTCCGGCTGCGGACCAGCCCTCGAAGAGAATAATGACCGGGAGTCCGGCGCTGCGCAGCGGCGCATCCAGTGCGGCAAGCTGCTGTTTCAGCGCGGGCATCAGAGCCTCATAGTCGGCTTTTTCGAGTTTCGCTTTGAGATTCACTTCTTCCAACATGGCAGAGCCCTCACTTTCTAATGAAAAGTGTAGCACAGATTTCGCGTCTGTCCATTGCCTTGCGTCTTTTCGGGAACTTCGCTACAATGGTGGGCATGTAAAAAAGAGGGAGTGTTGCATGAGAGAACTTATCTTTTCGCTCGCGCCGATGGAGGGCATCACGGGCTACGTATATCGAAATGCGCTGAAGCGCTGCTACGGGGGTGTTGCGCGCTTTTATTCGCCTTTTATCTCGCCGGGGCATGCGGGTGCGGGCATCACGAAGCGCGACCGGCGCGACATTCTGCCGGAGAACAATGCGGGCGTGCCGCTGATTCCGCAACTCTTAACGAACAACGCGGAGGATTTTCTCTATGCCGCGGAAATTCTGAGAGACTACGGCTACAAGGAACTCAATCTGAACCTCGGCTGTCCCTCGGGCACGGTCACGGCGAAGAAGAAGGGCTCGGGCTTTCTTACGGAGCTCCCGGCGCTCAGGCATTTTTTTGAAGAAGTTTTTCGGAACTTGCCGGCGGATACGAAGCTCGGTGTGAAGACGCGACTCGGGGTCAAGGACCCGGCGGAGTTTCCGGCGATTCTCGAAATTTATAACGACTTTCCGCTCTCCGAGCTCATAGTCCACCCGCGGATTCAGAAGGAGTTTTACCGGGGAACGGTGCACCTCGACATGTTTTCTCTGGCAGCGGAGGGGGCAAAGATGCCGCTCGGCTATAACGGAGATCTCATCGACGAAGAGGATATAGACCGCATCCTGGAGCGCTTCCCCGCGGTCTCTCATATCATGCTCGGGCGAGGCTTGTTGCGAGACCCCATGCTCCCGGCGCGCTATTTGAGACGCCTTCGCGGCGAGGCAGCGCTCTCTGCGGAAGAAGAGAAGCGGCAGCGCCATGCCTTCCATGCGGCGCTCCTTCAGGGCTACCGAGAGAGTTTCCTCTATGAGAATGCGACGCTCTGCCGCATGAAAGAGGTCTGGGATTACTTGGGACTGGCTTTTCCGGAACAGGAGAGAGCGGTGCGGGAACTCAAAAAGAGCAAGACCCTCGGCGAGTACGAAGTGCGGGCGGAGCAGCTGCTCACGCTTTAAGCGGAAAAGACCGGAAAAGCCGAATGCAATCGGAAAACAAAGTGATACACAAAAAAATCCGCAGACAGTTCATTTGTCTGCGGATTTTTCATGTCTGCCATCGGCTTTGCATACGGATGCATGCCCGAAAGGCCCGCGGTCTTTGCGTTTTACAGCAGGGTGATGTTGTGGGCCGCGCAGGTCTCGATCATCTCCTCGGGCCATATGCTCGCCTGTACTTCGCCGATGTGCGCTCTGCCGAGTAAAAGCATGCAGAGACGGCTCTGGCCGATACCGCCGCCTATGGTATAGGGGAGTTCGCCGTTTAAGAGCGCCTTGTGATAGGGGAGCTCGCGGCGGTTCTCGCAGCCCGCGAGTTTCAACTGAGCGTCAAGGCTCTCCGGGGAGACGCGTATGCCCATACTCGAGAGTTCGAGCGCGCACTGCAGGGGCTCGAACCAGCAGAGAATGTCGCCGTTTAAACTCCAGTCGTCGTAGTCCGGCGCGCGGAGGTCGTGCGGTTCGCCGTTCGAGAGTGCCGCACCGATTTGCTCCACGAAAACCGCACCGCACTCGCGCGCAATCGCATTTTCGCGCTCCTTCGGGCTGAGCTTCGGGTAGCGCTTCAGAAGCTCTTCGGAAGTGATGAAGGTGATTTCCCGCGGGAGGCGGTAGCAGGCATCCGGGTACTTATACCAGACCTCATGCTGCATGTGCTTGATGATGGTGTAGATGCGCTGCACGGTGTCCTCGAGTACCTCAAGGCTTCGGTCTTCCTTCCGGAGCACACGTTCCCAGTCCCACTGGTCCACATAGAAGGAGTGGAGGTTATCCGGCGTCTCGTCGCGGCGGATTGCGTTCATATTGGTGTAGAGGCCTTCGCCCGGCTTAAAGCGATAGCGCTTTAAAGCAAGGCGCTTCCACTTTGCGAGGGACTGCACGACTTCAATGTTTTCGCCCGGCAGAGTAAGCAGGTCAAAGTTCACCGGCCGCTCCACGCCGTTTAAGTTGTCGTTTAAGCCGCTCTTTTCGGTCACAAAGAGGGGCGCGGAGACGCGCTCCAAATTCATCTGGCGGCCGAATTCCTTCTGAAACAAATCGCGAATAAACTTAATTGCCTCCTGGGTTTCACGGACAGAGAGCACGGGATCGTAGTGCTCCGGAATGACCAGTGCCATGGTTTGCCTCCATTCTGCTAAGCGAAATAAAAATTTCGTTACAGCATAGCACGCGTAAAAGAAGGGTGCAAGGTTTTTTCAGCTTCAGCTTCCAAATTCGGGAGGAGGATGCTAGAATGAAGGATAAAGATTTCATTAAGGCGGAGGTATAGCGAAGACAGAGCGATGGAACGGAAACAAAAGAAAATACTGGGTGGCGCTGCGATAGCTCTCTGTGCTTGTTATTTGGGCGGCGCTGCTTTTTTTGCGGGGCATACGTACCCCCATACGACGGTGGACGGGAAGGATGCTTCTCTGCTCTCCTATACGAGAGCGCAGGCGTTAATCACAGCGGCGGCGACCGAGGGCTCCCTCGGGATTCGCGTCAAGGATCTGAGTTATTCCTTGCATCGAAAGGATGTGCTCGGGGTCGAGAGTCGGGACAACTGGAAGGAAGCGCTCTCGGAGGGAAGCTCGTTTGCCTGGCCGCTTGCGCTGTTCCGAAGACACGAACTTTTGAGCAAGCGCACGCTGGATGTGCACCGCGAGGAAGTTGAAAAACACTTGGAGGAGCAGGGGCTTTTCGAACTCTCCCTCCCCGCGAAGGATGCAACGCTCTCGGAGTTTGCGGAGGATGCCGGCTATTCGATCGTCCCGGCGGAGACCGGTTGGAGCGCAAACAAAGACGAGATTCTGAATCTTGTGGAGCAGGCGCTGGTTTCGGACCGGACGGAACTGGATCTCACCGACACCTTTGCGGTGCAGCCCGCGGTGCAGACGGACGATGCGGCACTCACCGAGAAGATGAACGCGAGAAATCTGCTGGTGCGGCATAATTTCACCTTCTTCATCGGTCCGGTGACGCAGCAGCTTGACAGCGCGACCTTGAACAGCTGGCTTGTTGAGACGCGGGAGGGCGCGACCGGACTGGATTACGCTTCGATTGAGGCCTATGTGAACGGTCTGCAGGATCGGTTCACCCCCTCGCTCGCAAGCCTGTCCGCGGAAAACGGCGGTGAGAACTATATCGTGGACAGCGAGCTCACCATGCAGATTCTCTGCAACAAGCTCGGTATTAACCGCCCGGCTCGGGAGACCGACGCACAGCGGAGAACGCGCGAGGCGGCGAACGCCAAGATTTTGAAACAGGCAAAGCGCGCGGCAAAACGCGAAAAGAACAAGGAAAAGGCGGAGCAGATTTTACGGGAAGCCGAGGCAAAGCAGACGCCCGCACCGGAGTTGATTGCGACCCTAAGGTCCGAGGAAGAGAGAGCGGCGGATGCCGAGAACCCGATTTTGATTGCAAAACTGCGGGACGGTATTTTCATTGAGAACTTGCCGGATGAAGCGGCGGCGGAGCCGGAACTCGCAACGCCCTCCGAGACGGTGCGTGTCGAAACGGTCGGCAGCGATACCATCACCATAGGTGCGGCACCGGCGGAAAGCGAAACGGTTGAGAGTTTGAACCCCGAGGGCCAGTCATCCGAGGCGACGGAGAGCACAGAGTCGACACGCGAGGCGCCGAAGTCGCTGAACGGTGAAGTCAAAATGGCAAAGGATGATATTTTCGTCCCGGTGCTCGCGGCAGATCCGGAGTTTCAGCTGGGACACGGCCTGACCTACATCGACATCAGCATCGAGAAGCAGAGAGTAATCCTCTTTGAGAACGGCAGAAAGGTCATGGAGAGCGCCTGTGTGACGGGAACACCGAACCGCGAGCGCGCAACCCACTACGGCAGCTTCCGCATCAACTATAAGCAGAGAAACCGTATACTCCGCGGTTCGCAGAAGCTCTACGAGGCCTTCGTGAGCTACTGGATGCCGTTTGACGGCGGCATCGGCCTGCACGATGCAACCTGGCGCGGAAGTTTCGGCGGGAACATCTACAAGTCGAACGGTAGCCACGGCTGTATCAACCTGCCGCCTGCCTTTGCAAAGCAGCTCTATGAGCGCGTCACGGTCGGCATGCCGGTCTACGTGCACTGAGACTGACTTGACAGTCGGAATGCGGCAAACTAGAATAAAACAGAACAGAAACGAGACGGGGTGCTGCGCGCAGCTGAGACCGGGAAACCGGAACCCGAACACCTGATTTGGGTAATGCCAACGTAGGAATCTCACAGACAGACAGAGATGCCGAGAGGCAGCTCTGTCTTTTTTTACGGGAGAAACGATATGGAGCGAAAAACAGCGCTTACGGTCGCCGGCAGTGATTCGAGCGGCGGTGCGGGCATACAGGCGGATTTAAAGACCTTCCTTGCCCAGGGGGTCTACGGGATGAGCGCGGTCACGGCGCTGACTGCGCAGAATACCTGCGGGGTCACGGCGATTATGACCGTAACGCCGGAATTTCTCGCGGCGCAATTGGATGCGGTCTACGAGGACATTCCGCCGGACGCGGTCAAGGTCGGCATGTGCGCGAGCGAGGTATTGATACGTACCATGGCGGAGCGCTTTCGCTTTTATAAAATCGAGCGCCTCGTGGTGGATCCGGTCATGGTCGCGACCAGCGGCGCGCGTCTCATTGAGGAGACGGCGGTACAGGCCCTCACGGAAGAACTGTTTCCGCTCGCAAGTCTGATTACGCCCAATTTACCGGAGGCGGAACTTTTGCTCGGCGCGCCGATTCGCGGCGCGGCGGCCATGGAGAAAGCCGCAAAAGAACTTTGGTCGCGCTACGGTACGCCTGTCCTATTAAAGGGCGGGCACGATAAAACACGCGCGGACGACTATCTCTATCTCGGCAGCGAGGGCGGAATGTGGCTTCGCGCAGAGCGCATTGCGACCGAGAACACCCACGGCACCGGCTGCACCCTGAGCAGCGCAATCGCGGCGAATCTCGCAAAGGGCGTTGCACTCACGGAGGCGGTGATACGCGGGAAGTCCTATGTGCGCGGCGCGCTGCTTTCGGGGCTCTCGCTCGGAAAAGGCAGCGGCCCCTTGGATCACGCTTGGAATCTTGAGGAGAAACAATGACGGCACTTGAATTTTCGGAGGTCCGTTTCCGCTATGCGGCGGATAGCCCTCTGCTTTTGGACGGGCTTTCTTTTCGCGTGGAAGCGGGGGAATTTGTCTCGATTCTCGGCCCGAGCGGTGCGGGGAAGAGCAGTCTCTTTCGCCTGATGAACGGCCTTCTCGCGCCGGAGAGCGGCAAGATACTTGTCGGCGGTGCAGCTGTTTCGGCGGAGCAAAGCCGCTGCGGCTACATGCCGCAGCAGGACCTGCTCTTTCCCTGGAGAACGGTCGCGGAGAATGTGGGGTTGCCGCTTGAGCTCGGCCGGCAGCCGCACAGCGCGGCGGAGCGGAAAGAAAGGGTTGCGGAGGTGCTTTCCGCGGTCGGCCTCGGCGACTGGGCGGAAAAGAGTCCGCTTGCGCTCTCCGGCGGTATGCGGCAGCGGGCGGCCTTTGCGCGCACTTTGCTCACAGGCGCGGAACTCCTTTTGCTCGATGAGCCCTTTTCGGCGCTCGACTATATGACGCGGCTCTCCATGCGGGAGTGGCTCCTCGAGCGTTGGCAGCAGGAGAGGCGCACCATACTCTTTGTGACCCACGATGTCGAAGAGGCCGTCTTTCTCTCGGAGCGCATCCTGGTGATTGCCGAGCAGCCGGTGCGGCGCTTGCGCGAATTTCGCGTGCCGCTTTCCTATCCGCGGAGCGTGGAGAGTCTCGGCGAGTCGGGGGCGCTGGAATTAAAGCGGGAGTTGATAGCGCTTTTGTCGCGGGAGATGGCGGTATGAGAGAAGAGAAATTTGCGGGGCGACTTCCGTCTCTCCTCACCATGGCGGGCTTTTTCCTTCTCTGGGAAGTGCTCGCACGGCGCATGAACGCGGCCTATATTTTGCCCGCACCGACGCAAATCGTGAAGCGCATCTATGAGCTCAGAGCGCCGCTCTTTCTGGTGCATTTGCCGGCGACCATGGCGGTTGTGGCGCTCTCGCTCACGATATCGGCGGCGCTCGGTATTTTCCTCGCCGTGCTCATGGATCAGAGCCGAACCGCGGAGCGGGCGCTCTACCCGCTCCTTGTCGCTTCGCAGACCATACCGACCACCGCGCTCGCGCCGCTCTTTGTGCTCTGGCTCGGCTACGGGATTTGGAGCAAGGTGCTGGCGGCCGTGCTCATGACCTTTTTCCCGATTGCGGTGACCCTCTCGGACGGTTTTCGAGCCATTCCGCCGGAGATGACGGAACTCATGCAGACCCTCGGGGCGACACGTTGGCAGCTCTTCCGGAAACTCAAACTTCCGGCGGTGTTACCTTACTTTTTCACGGCAATACGAATGGCAATCCCGCTCTCGGTAATCGGCGCGGCAATCGGCGAATGGCTCGGCGCACAGGCGGGACTCGGCTATTTTTCGCGCCGCATGATGACACAGCTGGACGGCGCCGGGGTTTTTGCGCCGATTGTGCTCTTAAGTCTCGCGGCCATGCTCTTAACGGAGATTGCAAAGCGCATCGAACAGAGGGCACTGCGTTTTCGAAACCACGGGAAGACAGAACAAGACAGCAAACAGAGGAGGTAGGACAGATGAAGAAGGGATTCGGTAAGAGAGTATTGGCGGCGGCCTCGGCCTTTGTGCTCGCGGCTTCGCTGGCGGCTTGTGGCACGCAGAAAAAGAAAGAGGCGGGTTTACAGGACGTGAACATTGTCCTCGACTGGTATCCGAATGCGATTCACGCCTTTATCTATGAGGCGATTGAGCGCGGCTATTACGCGGAGGAAGGCCTCAATGTCCACGTGCAGTTCCCCTCGAACGAGAACGATGCAATCTCGCTCGTCTCCGCGGGCAAGGCGGAATTCGGTCTCTACTACCAGCAGGATATTATTCAGATGGTAGCGGATCAGGGCGTCAAGGTGAAGTCGCTCGGTGCGGTCTGCCAGAGCCCGCTGAACATTGTCCTCTCGCTGAAGGATAAAAATATTCAAAGCCCGAAGGACCTCGAGGGCAAGACGGTCGGCTACGCGGGAACTCCGCTCTCCGAGGCCATGATCTCGGTGCTCATGCGCAATGTCGGCGCGGATACGAGCTCCCTCACCTTAAAGAACGTGGGCTTTGACCTCATGAGCTCCATGACCACAGGGCAGGTGGATGCGACCATAGGCTGCCTTGTGAACCACGAGGTGCCGCAGCTTGAGGAAGAGGGCTTTGCGCTCAACTACTTCTCGCCGAGCGACTACGGCGTGCCGAGCTACTACGAACTCTGCCTCATTACGAACGACAGCGTGTTAAAGGACAAGCCCGAGCTCGCGGAGAAGTTTGTGCGCGCGTCGAAGAAGGGCTTTGAAGACTTTAAGAGCAATCCCGCGGCCTCGGTGAAGCTGCTGCTCGAGAAGCAGAATGCCGAAAACTTCCCGCTCAGCGAGAGTGTTGAGCAAAAGAGCGCGGACGTTTTGCTTCCCAAAATGGAGACAGAGGCGGCTCCCTTCCTCTCCCAGACCGAGAGCTCCTGGCAGGAGAACATCGACTGGATGAAGCAGGAGGGACTCATTCAGAGAGCGCCGGAACTTACGGAACTGCTTCCGGAAAGCCGCAGAAACTGAACTGCTTCCGCGGCCGCGCAAACCGGGCGAAAGTACTTGCGCCGCGGCGCAAAGAAGCGCAGAGATTGCGGTCGGAACGGGTTTCGAGCGCCGTGAAGAAACGGACGGATGGAGAAGGGCGAACAGTAGAAACAGAGAAACTATAATAAAAAGAACTATAAAAAAAGAGACAGCGCCCTGCGGCGCTGTCTCTTTTTTGCAACATCGGAAGTCGCGCCGCGCTCTTACCGCACCGGGCGCCGCGTTGACTTCGTGTAGGCCTGTGACGAGATTTCGGTCGATTTTGTTCGGTACCGGCTGTGCGCCGAGTTACCGATGTGTTTGATGGGTATTAGTGTACTTAGCACAATAGTTTCTGCTTTACCTGCGGCGGTACAAGAAAAATATCGGGCTCTTCCTCGGTTTTGTACTGCAAAAAGAAATAAATACGCACAATGCGGAAAAGCCGAGTATAATAATAACGGTGGCGGCAGACGGTCGCCGCATACGAAAAAGGAGGAGACAAATGGCAAAGAAACTTCTTGAGACTGTGCCGAATTACAGCGAAGGGCGCGACATGGAAAAGGTGGCAAAGATTGCCGCTTGCTTCAAGAACAGAAAAGGTGTTCGCCTTTTGGATTGCCAGACAGACGTGAACCACAATCGCTGCGTAATTACCGCAGTCGGCGAGCCGGAAGCGCTTCGCGACGCAGTCATCGACTCGTTTGAAGTTGCTGTACAGGTGATTGATATGACCAAGCACGAGGGACAGCATCCGCGCATGGGTGCGGTTGACGTGGTTCCCTTCATCCCCTGCCGCAATACGACGGTCGCAGAGGCGGATGCAATCGCAAAGGAAGTCGGAAAGGCTGTCGGCGAGAAGCTCGGCATCCCGGTCTTCCTGTATGAGGATTCCGCAAGCGCGCCGCACAGAACGAACCTCGCAAAGATCCGCAAGGGCCAGTTTGAGGGCATGGCGGAGAAGCTTCAGGACAAGGAACTCTGGACGCCGGACTTCGGACCGGATCACATTCATCCGACCGCGGGTGTCGTTGCAATCGGCGCGAGAATGCCGCTCATTGCATACAATGTGAACCTCGACACGGACAATATGGAAATCGCGAACAACATTGCGGATGCGGTCAAGAACATTCGCGGCGGTTACCACTTCATCAAGGCCATCGGCGTCGAGCTGAAGGATCACTACTCCGGCAGAGATACCGTGGCGCAGGTTTCGATGAATCTCGTGAACTTCGAAAAGACGGCCATCTACCGCGCGTTTGAGGCAGTCAAGATGGAGGCGCGCCGCTACGGTGTCAATGTCCTTGAGAGCGAGATTGTCGGTGTCGTGCCGATGCAGTCCCTCATTGACTGCGCGGAGTACTACCTGCAGGCATGCATGTTCGGACCGATGAAGTTCGATGCGAAGAAGCAGATCATGGAGAACTGGCTCCTTGAGGATGAGGAGGAAGAGGCATGAGCGAAAAGCTGAAAGAGATGAGCGTCGCCGCGTTTGTGGATCTCACGGCTTCCGATGCACCGGCACCGGGCGGCGGTTCGGTATCGGCACTCTTCGGAGCCCTCTCTGCGGCGCTTACGGGCATGGTCGCGGGACTGACCGTCGGCAAGAAGAAGTATGTCGAGGTGGATGCGGAAATGCGCGAAATCGCGACGGCTGCCGAGGCGCTGAAGAAGGAGCTGGTCGAGGAAATCGATCGCGACTCCGATTCCTTTAACGAGTTCATGGCGGCAATGGCGCTTCCGAAGGATACGGACGAAGAAAAGGCGGCGCGAAAAGCAGCGATGCAGAACGGCTTAAAGTCCGCGGCAAAGGTGCCCTGCCATGTCGCGGAGACCGCGGCGCGCATTTTCCCGCTTGCAAAGGCGGTTGTGGAGCGCGGCAATACGAATGCCGTGACCGACGGCCTTGTCGCGGCGATGGCGGCGAGAACCGCTGTGATCGGCGCGGGTCTCAACGTGAAGATTAATCTCTCCTCGATTGAGGATGAGGATTTTGTCGCCGAGTACAGCGCGCGCGTTGCGGCGCTCGAGGAGCAGGCGATTGCGGCGGAGCGCGAAATCTTTGCGCTCTCCGAGCTGACAAGAGAAATCTAAGCCGCTACACCGGTTTGTCCGAGACATCGCAGCAAAATACACAAGTACCCCGCAGGGCGGGGCGAAAGGAGAACGCGTATGAAAACAGATATTGAGATTGCGCAGGAGGCGCAGGCGTCTAAGATTGAAGACATAGCCCGCGCCGAGGGCATAGACGAGAAATATCTGGAGCAGTACGGCAAGGACAAGGCAAAGGTGAGCTATCAGCTCTTAAAGGACACAGAGGGCAAGCCGGACGGCAAGCTCGTGCTGGTCACGGCCATTACCCCGACGCCCGCGGGCGAGGGCAAGACGACGACTTCCGTGGGCCTTGCGGACGGCTTAAAGCGCCTCGGCAAGAGCGTTGCGGTCGCGCTTCGCGAGCCTTCGCTGGGACCGGTCTTCGGCGTAAAGGGCGGCGCTGCGGGAGGCGGCTACGCCCAGGTCATCCCGATGGAGGAAATTAACCTCCACTTCACCGGCGACTTCCACGCAATCGGCGCGGCAAATAACCTCCTTGCGGCGCTGATTGACAACCACATTTTCCAGGGCAATGCGCTCCGCATCGACGACAAGCGCATCACTTGGAAGCGCGCGGTCGATATGAACGACCGTCAGCTTCGCAACATCATCGACGGTCTCGGCAAGAGAACCGACGGACGTGTCCGCGAGGACGGCTTCGAGATTACGGTCGCGAGTGAGATTATGGCGGTCTTCTGCCTCGCGAAGGACTTAAAGGATCTGAAGGAGAGACTGGCGCGCATGATCATCGGCTACAACATGGACAATGAGCCGGTGACTGCGGGCGATCTTCACGCGGAGGGCGCGCTTACGGCGCTCTTAAAAGACGCGCTGAAGCCGAACCTCGTGCAGACCTTGGAGCACACGCCGGCCTTCATTCACGGCGGCCCCTTCGCAAACATAGCGCACGGCTGCAACTCCGTGCTCGCAACCAGACTGGCGCTCCGCCTGAACGACTATGCGGTCACAGAGGCGGGCTTCGGTGCCGACCTCGGCGCGGAGAAGTTTATTGACATCAAGTGCCGCATGACGGGGCTGCGCCCGGACTGCGCGGTCGTGGTCGCAACCGTGCGCGCACTGAAGCACCACGGCGGCGTCGACAAGGCAGAGCTCAACACGCCGAATGTCGAAGCACTGAAGAAGGGGCTTCCGAACCTTCTGCAGCATGTCGAGAACATGACGAAGGTCTTCGGTCTTCCGACCGTGGTCGCGATTAACCGCTTCCCGTTTGACGCCGAGGAGGAGCTTAGCTGCATCGCGGACGAGTGCAAGAAACTCGGTGTTAATGTCGTGCTCTCCGAGGTCTGGGCCAAGGGCGGCGAAGGCGGCGAGGCGCTTGCGCGCGAGGTCGTGCGTCTCTGCGAGAACACGGCGGAGAACCACTTCCGCTTTGCCTATGAGGACGGCGACAGCCTCGAGGAAAAGCTCAACAAGATTGTGCGCGAGGTGTATCGCGGCGACGGCGTGGTGCTCACGGCCGAGGCGAAAAAGCAGGCAAAGCGCCTGGAAGAACTCGGCTTCGGCTCCTATCCGGTCTGTATGGCGAAGACCCAGTTCAGCTTCTCGGACAACAAGAACCTGACCGGTGCGCCGCGCGGCTTTAAGATTACGGTCCGCGAGGTCAAGGTCTCGGCGGGTGCGGGCTTCATTGTCGTGAAGACCGGCGATATCATGACCATGCCGGGTCTCCCGAAGGTGCCGGCGTCCGAGCACATCGATGTGGATGAGAACGGAAAGATCACGGGTCTCTTCTAAGACCTGCGCATAGAGAATAAAGACATGCCGGAGGGCGGCGGAGTCGGCTCAAACAGCCGCTTCGCCGCCCGCCGTTCTCTTTACAAAACGCATGTTCTATGCTATTCTTTGCACCGAGGAGGCGGCCATGAAGAGAAGCGGAACTTACAGCACGAAGTCCAGACAAGAGATTATGAAGTATTTGGAGGCATCTGCGGGCAAGACCGTGAGCGCATCCGACATCCTGAATCACTTGCAGGCGGTCGGTCTGAACGTGAGTCCGACCACGGTTTACCGCAATCTGGATCGCCTGTACGAGGAGAAGAAAATCCTGAAATATGTCGCCGAGAAGGGCGAGAAGGCGGTGTATCAGCTTGAGGCGGAAGGCCGCCACTGCGCGGAGCACCTGCACTTAAAGTGCGTTTCCTGCGGTAAAATCATCCACATGGATTGCGATTTCATGGATGAAGTCAGAGAGCATTTGATGCGCGGACACGGCTTTTCTCTGCAATGCGAGGGCACGGTGCTCTACGGCTATTGCGAGGCCTGCCGGAAGAAAAAAGACGGTTTACAAGCCGAATGAGTTTCGGTATACTGGACTGGATGCAGGCGTGGTTCAATGGTAGAACACAAGCTTCCCAAGCTTGTGACGCGGGTTCGATTCCCGTCGCCTGCTGGCATGGGACCGAAGGCATACTTCGGTCTCTTTTTTTCGCCGTTTCCGCGGCACGGAGGGAGAGGGATGGCAAAGACACAGTACACGGCTGACAGCATTACCGTGCTGGAGGGGCTCGATGCGGTCAGAAAACGCCCCGGCATGTACATCGGCGGCGTCGGTCAGAAGGCGCTGAACCACCTGATTTACGAGATTATGGACAATGCGATCGATGAGCATCTCGCGGGCTATTGCAGCGAGGTTCACATTGTCCTCGAGAAGGATGGTTCCTGTACCGTGCGCGACAACGGGCGCGGTATTCCGGTGGAGCTGCACCGGAAGGGGGTCTCGGCCGAGCGTGTGGTCATGACGACCCTGCATGCCGGCGGAAAGTTCGACAACAACGCCTATAAGACGAGCGGCGGCCTGCACGGCGTGGGTTCCTCCGTCGTGAACGCGCTCTCCAAAAGGATGCGGGTGCGCATCAGTCGTGGCGGCGTGGTCTACGAGGACAGCTACGCGAAGGGCGTTCCGACCACGGAACTGAAAAACGGCCTCTTGCCGATTGTCGGCAAAAAGGCGGAGAGCGGCACGGAAATTAACTTTCTGCCGGACCCGGAAATCTTTGAGAAGACGCATTTCCGCGCGGATTGGTTAAAGTCGAGACTTCACGAGACCGCCTACTTAAATCCCGGCATCACCATCTATTACGAAAACAAGCTCCCCGGCGAAGAGGAGCAGGAAGTGTTCCGCGAGCCCGAGGGGCTGATTGCCTATGTTCGCGCGTTGAATGAGGGGCAGACTGCGGTGCACGAGCCGGTCTATATCAAGGGCCGCTTTGAGGACATTGAACTTGAGTGCGCAATCCAGTTTGTGGATGCGTTCGAGGAGAAGCTGCTCGGCTTCTGCAACAGCATTTACACCGCCGAGGGCGGCACGCACTTGCAGGGCTTTAAGACACGCTTTACTCAGCTCATCAACGGCTACGCGCGCGAACTCGGGTTTTTAAAAGAGAAGGACGCAAATTTCACCGGTGCGGACACGCGAAACGGCATGACGGCCATTGTCGCAATCAAGCATCCGGACCCGATTTTCGAGGGGCAGACCAAGACCAAGCTCGCGAGTGCGGATGCGACCAAGGCGGTCTCTTCGATTGCGGGCGATGAGCTGACGCGCTACTTTGACCGCGACTTGGAGACGGTTCGCGCCATCATTGCCTGTGCCGAAAAGTCGGCAAAGATACGGCGGGCGGAGGAGAAGGCGAGAACCAACCTCCTCGCAAAGCCGCGTTTTTCCTTCGACTCGAACGGAAAGCTCGCGAACTGTGAGTCCCGGGATCCCTCGAAGTGCGAAATCTTCATTGTCGAGGGAGATTCCGCAGGCGGCTCCGCAAAGACCGCGCGCAATCGCATGTATCAAGCCATACTCCCGATACGCGGTAAAATCCTGAACGTCGAGAAGGCGTCCATGGACAAGGTGCTTGCGAACGCGGAGATTAAGACCATGATCAACAGCTTTGGCTGCGGCTTCTCCGAGGGCTACGGCAACGACTTTGACATCACGAAGCTGCGCTACGACAAGATTATTCTGATGACGGATGCCGATGTGGACGGCAGCCATATTGACACCCTGCTCTTAACCTTCCTCTACCGCTTCATGCCGGAGCTCATCTACGACGGTCATGTATACATTGCGATGCCGCCGCTCTACAAGGCAGTTCCGACGCGCGGCAAGGACAAGGAGGGTGTTTACATCTACGACGACAAGGCGCTCGAAAAATTCAAGGCGAAGCACAAAGAGGGAACTTACACCCTGCAGCGCTACAAAGGTCTCGGTGAGATGAACCCGGAGCAGCTCTGGGAGACCACGCTGAATCCGGAGCAGCGCATGTTAAAGCGGGTTGAAATCGAGGATGCCCGCCTCGCGAGCGAGGTCACGGCCCTCTTAATGGGCAGCAACGTGGGACCGCGGCGCGACTTTATCCACGACCACGCGGACGAAGCGGAAATCGACGCATAAAGGCGAGAGAGGAATACCATGGCAGAGAAAATTCTTCGAACCGAATACTCCGAGGAAATGCAAAAGAGCTATCTCGACTATTCGATGAGTGTGATTACCGCCCGCGCGATTCCCGATGCGCGGGACGGCCTAAAGCCGGTGCAGCGGCGCGTGCTCTACGATATGAGCGAGTTGCACTTAAGTCATGACAAGCCGCACCGAAAGTCCGCGCGTATCGTCGGCGATACCATGGGTAAATACCACCCGCACGGCGACAGCTCGATTTACGAGACCCTGGTCGTGATGAGCCAGCCCTTTAAGCGTGGCATGCCGCTGGTCGACGGCCATGGCAACTTCGGCTCGATTGAGGGAGACGGCGCTGCGGCCATGCGTTACACCGAGGCGAAGCTTCAGAAGTTTGCGGAGGAGGTGTATCTCCGCGACCTCGATAAGACCGTCCGCTTTGTCTCGAACTACGACGAGACCGAGAAAGAACCTGAGGTTTTGCCGGTTCGCATTCCGAATCTTCTTGTGAACGGCGCTGAGGGCATTGCGGTCGGTATGTCGACCTCGATTCCGCCGCATAACCTCGGGGAAGTCTGCGACGCCTGCATCGCCTACATTAAAAATCCGGAGATCAAATACGAGAAACTCCTGGGCCTCTTAAAGGGACCGGATTTCCCAACCGGCGGCATTGTCGCCAATCAGAGCGAGCTCCCGCTGATTTACAGAACCGGTGTCGGCAAAATCAAGCTGCGCGGACGCATTGAGGTGGAGCTCGGGCAGAAGCGGAGCGACCGCGACAAACTGGTGATCACCGAGATCCCCTATACCATGGTCGGCGCGGGCATCGATAAATTTTTAATGGATGTGGCGGCGCTCGTGGAGAGCAAAAAGCTCCCCGAAGTTGTCGATATTTCGAATCAGAGCTCCAAGGAGGGCGTTCGCATTGTCCTGGAACTTCGCCGCGACGCGGATTTGGACCGTGTCAAGAATATGCTCTATAAGAAGACCAAGCTCGAGGACAGCTTCGGTGTCAATATGCTGGCCATTGCGGACGGCAGACCGGAGACGCTCGATTTAAAGGGCATCTTAAAGCACTATCTTGCCTTCCAGTACGCGAATGCCGAGAAGAAGTACGAGACCCTGCTCGAAAAGGAGCGCTTAAAGCAGGAGGTGCAGGAGGGACTGATTGCCGCCTGCGATTGCATTGATTTAATCATTGCGATACTCCGCGGCGCGAAGAAACTCGAGGACGCGAAGGCCTGCCTCACGACCGGCGATGCGAGCCGTATTTACTTCAAGGACCCGAGTTACCTTCGGGATGCCATGCAGCTGCACTTCACGGAGCGTCAGGCACAGGCCATACTCGAAATGCGTCTCTATAAGCTGATCGGACTCGAGATTTTGGCCCTCGAAAAGGAGCACGCGGAGACGCTGAAAAAGATCGAGACCTATGAGGGCTATCTCTCGAGCCGTGAGAAGCTTGACAAGCTTCTCATAAAGGATCTCGAGGCCATCAAAAAGGAATATGCGCACGAGCGCCGCACGCGGCTCGAGGACAGCAAGGAGGCTGTGGTTGTGGAGAAAGAACCGGAGGATGAGCAGGTCATCTTCCTCCTGGATCGCTTCGGCTACGCAAAACTTTTGGATGTCGCGAGCTATGAGAAGAATCGGGAGCAGATCGAGGGCGAGTACCGCGCGGTTGTTCCGATTATGACGAGCGGCAGGATACAACTGTATACAAGTGCCGGGGTGCTGCACCAGGTCAAAGTGCGGGATATTCCGGCCGGAAAGCTCAAGGACAAGGGTGTGCCGATTGACAACCTGAGCCGCTTTGACGGGCGGAAGGAAGAAATCCATCTGGTCGCGGCGGCGGGGAGCCTCAGCAAGGAACAGCTTCTCTTCGTGAGCCGTGAGGGCTATGTGAAGCTGGTTGACGGCGCAGAATTCGAGACCGCCAACAAGACCGTGGTTGCGACCAAACTGGGAGATGAGGATGCGGTGACAGCGGTGCTGGTGCTCGGAAAAGGAAAGCAGGAAGTATTGCTGCTCAGCGGGGAAAACTATGCCCTGCGCTTTAACGCCGAGGAGACGCCGCAGATGAAGAAGAACGCGCGCGGTGTGCGCGGCATGCGCCTCGGTTCCGGGGACTATGTGCAGCGCGCACTGCTTTTGCCGCCCATGGAAGAGTTTGTGTTCAACGGAAAGAAGGTTAACCCGGAGAAGATACGGCGCGGTCACCGGGATACGAAGGGCGAAAAACTGAAATAAGACTTCGATGCGGATACAAGGCTTCGACGAAGACAGAAGGAAGAAGATGATAGAGAGCCGGGAGGGAGAAGCCCTGCCCGGCTTTTCCGGTTTTTTGCCCGAAACCGATGAAGGCGCAGGATAGAAGGAAGTACGCCGCAGAACAAAGTAACGAAGCGGATTAATTGGTTCACATAATAGATGCGCGAAGACAAAAGGTGAGCAAAAAAATCGTACTTGCGATATTCGTGCGGTCAAAAATCCGGACAAAGAAATTGGATTTTACAATTTTCAAAAAATAAATTGAAAAAGTTTGGAAAAACGCTTGACGCCTCCGTGGCAGAATGGTATAGTACACAAGCTTGCTCGTGAGGGCGGGCCAAGAACCTTGAAAATCAAA
>ERZ773074.81-NODE-81-length-46282-cov-23.258442_pt1 | contig 46282 bp, 35 predicted proteins | sample MGYA00580615_ERZ773074 | MGnify/ENA primary metagenome ERZ773074 (study PRJEB29015, sample SAMEA2738126) | human oral metagenome | biome: human oral; feature: human-associated habitat; material: saliva | place: China | collected 2160 ...
ATGAGGGTTCAAAGACATTGATGTATGCATTCGACAGATTTGAGGATATGGATTTAATTACTGAACTACTGAAAGGTATGTATGAGGAACTGCCAGAAAAGAAACCCAAGAAAGCTAAGAATTAACTAAAACATGAAATCTGATATTTTTTCTACAGAGATAAAAGAGGGGTATTGTCGAATCTGCGGTAAGTTTGATAGGTTAACTAGAGAGCACGTTATCCCAAAAAACGCTGGTGGTGGTATGGGAGTAAGATTATATAATCCAATAGATTTACTTATAGACAAAGATTCCTCTCATTATATTTTAAAGCAAGATGGGCTAACTGCCCGAACCTTGTGTGCTGATTGTAATAATTTGATTGGACGAGAATATGATGAAGACTTTGGGGTATTTTACAAGACTGTAAATTATGCAGTTTTTTATGAAATAAAGCAAAAAATAAATAATGGCGAAATTAAAAAAGAGACGGATTTAATAGGTAGTAGTGTCGGGTTTACTATAAAAAATATTAAACCATTTAATATTGCCAAACGCGTACTAGCGTCATTCTGCTCTATAGAATACGAAGGCATAACGAAGAGAATCCCAGAAATCCAAAGAGCAATTCTTGAGCCAAGTTATATCCCAGATATAAAAGATTTTTCATTATATTTCACTTTAAAACTTGGAGGCGACTCTTTTTCTGCAGCAATAGCTGCGGGGAGGATGGATGGCAAGATTGAGGTATATTCGGTTATTGAATCAGGCTATACTGGCTTTTATCTAAAAGAAACTAAAAACAATGTAGATTTTTCAGACTCTCTTGGTGAGACTATTAATATAACTAATTGGTTGACAGATTATGCGTATAATAAAGAGTATGATATGCATTTTATGATCACTTTTATCTCAAATATGGGGCTTTCGGTAAACATGCCAACAGAATAGTTAATATAGAATATTTTTGAATAAGAAAGAATCTAGTGCACAAAAAATGGTGGTTCCGACTGGACTTGAACCAGTGACACAAGGCTCTTCAGGCCTCTGCTCTACCAACTGAGCTACAGAACCACTTTAAAAGAGTATAGCACAACATGTGCTATAATAAAAGTATTATGAAAAGAATTAATACATCCGCAATTTCTGGGATGCAGGAACTTCTTCCGAACACCCAGGTTATCTTCAACACTATCAAAGACCAGATTGCTAGGATGTATCATCTCCACGGCTATCAGTATATTGAGACTCCAACCATCGAGCGTACTGATATTCTCTTAGCAAAGGCCGGCGGTGACACCGAAAAACAAATCTACAAGGTGGTAAAAACTGCCGAAACTGCCGACGAGGCTGATCAGGCATTACGTTTTGATCACACCGTGCCTCTCGCTCGCTATGTAGTTGAACACGAAAGTGACCTAACTTTTCCATTCAAGGTCACCCAGATCGGCCGCAATTTCCGCGGTGAACGTTCTCAAAAGGGGCGCTTCCGTGAATTCTATCAGCTCGACGTTGACGTGATTGGCCGCAATACTTTATCTATCGCCTATGATGCTGATGTCGTAGAGACGGCTTATGCTGCTCTAAAGACCTTCATCAAACCAAAGATGCTCATTCGCATTAGCAACCGTAAAATCCTTTCCGGTTTCCTTGAGGCTCTCGATCTTGCAGAGATTTCGAAAGACATTTTTGATGTAATTGATCACGCCGAAAAGGTGACAGCGGAGCAGTCCAAGTCAGCTCTAGAAGAGTTGAAGATCTCTGCCGACAAAATCGCTAAGATTCTCGATTTTATCAAAATCAATGGTGAACGTGAGGCAGCCGTAGCAGCCCTCCGCGCTCTTGAGATCAAAAACGCCCAGTTTGAAGCTGGCGTAGCAGAAATCGACTTTGTGCTCAAAACTCTTGAGCAGCACGGACTCGCCGGAGTTGCCATTGCCGACATGTTGATTATCCGCGGGCTTGATTATTACACCGGTACGGTATTTGAAACCATTCTTCCTGAATATAAAGGCATTGGTTCAATCTGTTCTGGCGGACGCTATGAAAACCTCGCCAGCAACTACACCGACCAGTCCTTCCCAGGTGTCGGCATTTCGATCGGCCTCACTCGTCTATTTTATATTCTCGAGAGTAATCAAATGCTCGGTGAATTTCAGTCTACCTCAGTCGATTATGTACTCATTCCACTCTCTGATGCGGAATATGGTTTCACTAGCCAGGTCGCAGAGACTCTCCGCAAGGAAGGAAAAAGCGTCGATATTCTTTATTCTGACAAAAAGCTGGGGGACAAGATGAAATATGCTAGCAAAAATGCAAAGTATGTCGGTGTTATTGGCGAAAACGAGGCTAAAAGTCGTAGTGTTGAATTTAAACAACTCGTCACCGGCGAAAAAGAAACTATTCAGTTTGCCTAAAAATTTATAATCCTGAGTTTGATTATAAACAGCTCATTATTTCAGAAAAGGATAGAAAAAATATAAGTAAAAAGATGGCCAAGACCATCTTTTTTGTAGATACTCTATAGACATTCCAAATACTACCTCTGTAAAACCGAACAAAAATTCAAAACCGAACACTATTTTCAAAATCCGAACAAACAACTCTAAATACTAGAACATTAAACATAAATATTGCAACTTATAAAATACAACTATTAAGACATATTATTCATTAAAAACAAGGTTGACGAATAATCCACTCATGCTAAACTATATATAGAACTTGGGCGAAGTTGAGAGACGCCGAAGTTCAAAGGGTGGAGTGTGAAGTAATTTGGCTAGATTGCTTGCATCTTTACTGCAGATCTAGGAATAAGAAATTCTACCCAAAATTACAGAGTAATTAAAAATACACCCGCAAGGTGTATTTTTTTATTTCTTTCTATGCTAAAATTAAGCCATGGCACTGTGGCGGAGTGGTTACGCAGCGGTCTGCAAAACCGTGTACACCGGTTCAATTCCGGTCGGTGCCTCCAAAACTCAAACGCATTAACTTAAACAAGTATTTTATTAAAACGTGAAGAACGACCACAACAAAATCTTCTTATCTGTTATTATCCCTTCATATAATGAAGCTAAAAATTTTCAACGTGGCTGCCTAAAAGACCTCCTACCGTTTCTTGAACAACAAGGATACGCGTATGAGGTTATTTTTTCTGACGACGGCTCCACTGACGAGACTGTAAAATTATTATCCGACTATCGTGACGCCTGGCAAACACGCCTCCAGAATGGGGAATTAATCGTATTGAAAAATCAGCATGGTGGCAAGGCGGCCACGGTTTGTGCTGGCATGAAGCAAGCGCGCGGAGCGTGGCGACTCTTTACCGACTTTGATCAGAGTACGCCAATTTCTGAGGTCAGGAAGCTATTAAAATACCAGGATTCTTTTGATATTATCTTTGGCTCGCGCAAAATCGATACTAAATCCGTCCACGCTAAGTGGTATCGCAAATTTATCGGTGATACCTTTAATTTGATCACCCGTTCTCTCACCGGTCTCAAGATTCGTGATACACAGTGTGGCTTTAAGCTCTTCAATGAAAAAGCAAGCGTAATTTTTGATCAACTTTATGTCTATAATCCAGAGCGAACTAACGAGGCTGGCGCTTTCACGGGAGCTTTCGATGTCGAATTGTTTGTAATTGCAAAACAACTCGGACTTAAGGCAAAAGAAGTGCCAATCCGCTGGCAGCATTTCGCCACCGACCGCGTCAACATCGTCAAGGATTCCTGGCGCATGTTTAAGGATATTTTAAAAATCCGCAAAGCCAAATTACAGGGGCGTTATCAAGGCTCCAAAGATTAAGGCTCCAAAGATTAAGACCCCAAGGATCAAGGTCCTAAAGATCAAGGCCCTAAGGATCAAGGCTCTAAAGAATCATAGCTAGAAATAGCCGGTTATTTTCGGCAAAAGTCGCTATATTTCAGGGCATGCTCAGTGTCCTGATTTTTTGTCTTAGAAAAACCAGCATCCTCTAATATTGTTGTCATTTTTGCATCATAATAGACATAGCGCACGCACTTAAATTTCTTCAAATCCTGTCCGTTGAAAATCTTAAATTCACTCTTATTAAGCGGCGCGTAGCCGCCCCCTAGCTCCTCATATGGTGCATAGAAAAAGATTTTATTATTAGGTAAATAATATCCGAGCTCAATTGCCTCATATGGTGAATCTGTCAGAATTGGCAGCTCTGTTGTCCCAGCCTGGTTACTCTTATCTTCTTTTTTATCGGTAGCAGAAATCCTTGTCGCCATTTCACGAATGTCTGGCTTCTGCATCCTCTGAAAGTTAAAGTTACCAACCTGGATGAGATTAAAGATTCCAAATCCCACCAGCGCAAACAGGTAAGCCATCGAGAAATAACGTTGCTTAGATCGTGCTTCGAATACTAGATAGGCAATCAAGGCAATCAAAAACGGTGCCGAATAAACCAGATACCTTTCAACATACATCGGCTTAACCAAACAGATTAAAATCTCCACGAGAAGTGGCCCCGCTGCCATAAAAATCAAGAAGCTAGTGTTTTTCTGTTTGTTTTTTATTTTTTTAGCGAGCAATACTCCAAACAGGGTGATGAAGCCCAGAATTAATAGCCCAAAAATCTGGTCAAGCTGCCAAATCGGTTTATATAGTAAATTAAAAGAGAAGACCCCAAGTAGGTTATTTACCGTCATTGGTTCTGAAATTTGCGCCAGCGCACCGTTGGTAAATTGCTTTATTGCGACAAATAGCCATGGCGTAAATAATAGAACGGCAAGAATGTACATTAACCAAAATTCTTGGCGCAGGATCGGCTTCTTGCTCTTTACTGTCTGCCAAATTAGATATGCAAAATGGGTCAGCCAAATCACAATCGTATAATATAAGGTCAGCATCCCCAGCGCCACTAGTGCTGCATAAGCAAATTGTAATAAATGGCGTCGCTTTGCGTTTTTCTCGGCCTCAATTAGGACTAGCACGAGGGTTGCAAGTACCGCCAACATGGTTGCCATGGCGTACATCCTGATTTCAAAGCCGTAGCGGATTAACATTGGGGAAAGACAGAGTAAGAAAGTTGCAAACCCAGCAAAAGGTTTATTAAATAAACGTTTTAGGAGTATTGCCATCAAAATAATTGCAAAAAACATAGGGATTACGCTGGATAATCTGAGGCTTAACTCGCCGAACCCAAATAATCCACCCCAAAAATGTAGGAATAAATAATAGACTGGCGGATGCACGTCGATTGCTGTTAGGTGAACTAACTCGCCAATAGGTCTTTTTGCTAGAGTGATTGAATAAGCCTCATCAAACCAAACGCTTTGACTCATGCCAATCGATAGAGAAATTACTGCAAAAATTAGCGCAAATCCAACAACCAGGAGTAAGAAGTGCTTCTCAAATAGCGCGCCAAGTTTTACTCTAAGGCTTTTTACTGACAATATATCTTTTTCTAAGGTATCTTTTTTTACCGTATTTTCTGATTTACGAGTTCCCATATGCTCATTTTACCACGTATTATATGGTAAAACCTTGGCAACTGTACTATAATACAGCTATGCCCGAATGGCGGAATTGGTATACGCGTTCGACTTAAAATCGAATGGAGAAATCCATATGGGTTCAAGTCCCATTTCGGGCACCAAATCGAAGCTAAATCCTCTGAGTAGTCAGAGGATTTTTACACCTAAAATTTTTGTCTTGACAATACATACCACTTATGTTATAATAAGTAAGTTAGCACAGTGTTAACAACTACATTGCTCGAAAAGAGCACGCACAAAGGAGGAACATTATGAATATTGTCGACGTCAAAAAGGGCCCGTCCATGGAAGAGTTTGTGAAGGCATTTGCCACCAGACACACCACCAACGAGACCAAGGTGAAATTCATCACCGAAGACGATCGGACAGTGAAGCTGGCAATCGACTCGCTCGATCACGAGGATACTACCGGCACTCACATCAACTTTGATGGACGCACCATCGAAGGCGTGAGAGTTAAGGGATTCTTCAAGATTGATCAGAGCTACGGCGAAATCAGATTTGTCAATTATTAAACCAGCTTCCATCAATCAGTTTCAACCAGTTCCACCGCTTTACCCCACACCAAATGGTGTGGGTTTTCATTTGACAAAATAAATAATATGTTGCATAATGCTCTTCATCAGCAACAGGGCTGACAACACCGCTATATGCGAGTACCTTAGGAGGAAAACATGAAGAAACAAGCTACATCAACCTGGATCATCAAGAAAGGTCCTAGCAAAGACTTCCTGGCATTAATATAAGCTTAAGTATAATTGAAAGGGGGGTGAAAATATGGTTCGATTGTACTTGAAGGGGAAATACAGTCTAGCAGATTTTAGCGAGAGTTTCATTGCCTATATAAAAGGTGAAGATTATGCATTGACGTTTTCTGCACAGCATGTTCCGCTCAGAGTCACGGTTACTAGGATTAGTGTCTCTCGGTGTAGTAATAAGATTATAAGATTTAGTGGGCGACTCGAATCTGGCCGCATACTTGATTGTAGGTATCATTTAGAAGAAGGTTTTGCAAAAACCAATGTGAGTCCAGACTTCTACTATCATCAGATATACAAGAACTGCTGTAAGTATAGTCCAGTCTTCACCGAAAAACTTCCGTCCAATACGATAGAGATTATCGCAGGACCAAGTAGGGAAGAATTGCTTGAGAATTTTATTGCTCGACTTGAGAGCAAGCGGCGTAAAGCTTGCGTTTTTCGTTCGAGCTGTTACGATGAAATCAAGGTTCAAATTAATTCACTGACTGTGGATGAAACTGGATGGGGCTTCGAATTTGACGCCTTTATTGACTCAAGGAAGTTACATATTCGCTATTTTCCTGCAAGGCGACGTGGTTGGGGGTATTTCGATACAACTGAGTAATATTTTCTGTTTCGCTCCAACAAACCCCGCAAATATTGCGGGGTTATTTACTCGATTTTCTTGACATTTATTTTACACTAGGCTAAAATAAACTCAGTGCAGATCGCACACGGCTTGCGAGCTTAGCTCAGTTGTTTAGAGCGCTTCCTTGCCAAGGAAGAGGTCGAGAGTTAGAGTCTCTTAGCTCGCACCATTATCATAATCTATTTAAAAGATTGTGGTAGGAATTCCCCACTGAAACCCCCCTTTCAGTGGGGAATTTTTGCTCTTAGAGTATTGCAGAAAAAACCATAGACTCTTATAATAGGGTTATATAAAAAGGAGAAACAATGCCAAATCTATTTACAATCGGAATGATCTGTTTAGGTCTCGTGGTAGTATTGATTATTTATCTTATCTCGACCTACAACTCCCTCATTCGTCTCAATGAGCGCGTAAAAGAAGCTTGGTCTGGTATTACTGTCATCTTGAAACTTCGTGGTGACCTTATTCCAAACCTTGTTGCCACCGTTCAGGGTTACGCCAAGCACGAAAAAGAAACTTTTGAAGAAGTCACCAAGGCACGCAGTGCCGTGATGTCTGCTAAGACTGTAGACGAAACCGCTGCTGCCGAGAAATCCCTTCAGGGCGCTCTTAGCAAAGTTTTCGCAATTGCCGAGGCTTACCCAGAACTCAAGGCCAATGAAAACTTCTTGAAGCTCCAGGATCAACTAGTTGATACCGAAGAAAAACTTCAGGCTTCCCGCCGTTTTTATAATGCAGGTGCAAGGGACTTTAATACCCGCATTATTCAATTCCCAGTCAACATTCTCTTCGGTACTCGTTTTGAGAAATATACCTACTTCACCGTAGATGAAGAAGAAATGAAGAAATTGGATAAGGCTCCAAAAGTTGAGTTCTAATTAATACTTAAAGGACACAGAAAAGAGGGGATTAATTCCTCTCTTTTCTTCAAATCAACTATGTATAAACAGATTGATGAAAATAAACGCAACACAGTTCTAATCTTTTTAGGCTTTATTATTTTAATTTCATTTCTTGGTGGCGGCATCGCTTATATTAATAATGATCCAACTATTGCCATCACGACAACTATTGTTGCCATAATTTACGCTGTCGTGCAATATTTTTTCTCGACCCAGCTAGCAATTATGATGACCGGCGCAAAAAAGGCTAATCGTCGTGATCATCGTCGCTTATATAATATTGTTGAAAACCTAACCATCACCGCTGGTATGCCAATGCCTGAGGTTTATATCATTAATGATCCGGCGCCAAATGCTTTTGCTACTGGACGCGACCCAGATCATGCTATTGTCGCTGCCACTACAGGCTTAATCGATATCATGGATGATAAGGAATTGACCGCTGTTATGGCTCATGAATTATCTCACGTTCGTAATTATGATATCCGCGTATCCGCTATTGCTTTTTCTCTAGTCTGTATTATCGGATTTCTCTCTGATATTGGTATTCGTATGACACGATACTCAAGGAAAAATGACGAAGAAAATAGTCCAGTTGGACTTTTAATGATTATTTTAGGTTCCGTTTTTGCTCCCCTTGTCGCCAGTATTGCACAGATGGCTGTCTCACGTGAACGTGAATATCTTGCTGATGTTAGTGCTGTCGAGCTAACCCGTTTTCCGGAAGGGATGATTTCTGCCCTCAAAAAGCTTGAAGAGCATTCAAGACCGATGACTAGACAAAACGCCGCCACAGAGGCAATGTTTATTAATTCACCGCTCAAAAAACAAGCTGTTAATCTCTTCAGTACCCATCCGCCAATCGAAAAGAGAATCGAACGTCTCGAGCACGCAAAATATAGTTTCTAATAATTTCTAAAATCAAAAGTGGAGGTAAAAGTGGTAAAAAATAATAAAACGGAGAAAAATTCTGGGCGTATCAAATTACACCGTTCGTTTAGACGCTCATATCGCGAGGATTATGAGCGAAAAACTGAAACCCCAGGGTTGATGGCACATGCCGCCGCCGCCCTGAGGATTATCCGTAAAAACTGGAAAATCTTTTTACCACTTATTGGTCTAATTGTTTTACTCTACATCGTCCTGGTTGGTCTAATGGCCGAATCCACCTTTGTTGAATTTAAAGAATCCGTCGAAACCACCAATAAAGAACTCGTCAAAGGGCGTCTTGGCAATCTCGGACGTGCTGGCCTCACTCTTATAGGTACGGTCACTACTGGTGGGCTAACAAACATGAACGATGCTCAGAAAATCTTTGCCATCCTCCTCTTTCTCATCACCTGGCTAGTTTCCATCTATCTCACTCGCCATCTACTCGCTGGCCATAAGCCAAAAATGCGCGATGGCCTCTATAATGCCTTGTCACCACTAGTCTCCACTTTCTTCGTCGGCCTGATTGTCTTCATCGAGCTTATCCCAATTATGATCGTTATTATCACTTACCAAGCTGCCATCTCAACCGAGTTTCTCAAAACTCCATTTTATGCACTGGTCTATTTTATTTTCGCCAGCCTCATGACTTTACTCAGCGTCTATCTTACTTCTAGCTCTATTATGGGTCTAATTGCAGTCTCCGCTCCGGGGCTCTACCCACTCACCGCCATTGAAACCGCCAGAAACCTAGTAGCCGGTCGCCGAATTCGCTTCCTCATCCGTATCATCTATCTCATTTTCTGCCTTGCGTTCTGGTATGTTGTTATCGTTCTTCCTGCTATTCTGCTCGACATTTTAATCAAGGGTGCCTTCCCAGTTCTCAAAGACCTCAATATTCCATTTGTTCCGTTTGTCCTTCTTGTCGTCACTGTTTTTCTCTTTGTCTTCATATCAATCTATTTCTATCTTTTCTATCGCCAACTCCTTGATTATAAAGATGATTTTTATCCAGCGAAGATCGAGTCAAAGAATAATCAAAAGAAGACTGAATCAGAGTTAAAACAAAAGAAAACTAAAACAGAAGCTGACCAGAATAAAGTCGAACCAGAATCAGATTCCAAGAAGCTAAAATTTAGTTTGAAGAAATTTAGGTTTAAAAAGAAGGCGTCAAAAAATGAATAATACTAACCAATCCGAAGTACATGAAGAAAATCAAACCGAGCATCGCGCCCCAGCTCTACATAAAGCCCATTTGAATAAAACTGAAGCCAAAGAGCGCATTGAAAAGCTCCGTGAACTTATCAATGACTATCGCTACCACTATCACGTTCTCGACCAGTCTATTATGTCGGAATCTGCTGCCGACTCCCTCAAGCATGAGCTAACCTTGCTCGAAGAAGCTTTTCCGGAATTAATTACCCCCGATTCACCAACCCAGCGTGTTGCCGGCAAGCCACTTGATAAATTCCAAAAAGTTACCCATCAGTCTAGAATGATTTCTTTAGCCGATGTTTTTTCCGAATCTGAGGTGCGCAACTGGGTGGCAAGAAACTATAAATTAGTTAGTCCAGACACCAAGTTTACTTATTTCACCGACATTAAGATGGATGGTTTAGCCATGTCTCTGCATTATCGACATGGAATTTTAGAGCAGGCGGTTACTCGGGGAGACGGTCTGGTTGGCGAGGATGTTACGATGAATGTCCGTACCATTACCAATGTTCCACTTAAGTTAAAAGGGGACCCGAAGGAAATACCAGAAGAGGTCGAAGTGCGTGGTGAGGTGATTATTTTTAAAGACGATTTTGCCAAAATTAATCAGCGACAAATCGAAAAAAAGGAGAAAACTTTTGCCAATCCGAGAAACCTTGCTGCCGGCTCTATTCGCCAGCTTGATCCAAAAGTGGCTGCCTCGAGACCCTTGCGTTTTATGGCTTATGACCTGGTCACCCCTAATCTTGCCACCAATCAGCTAGCCTATCAGGCCATTCGCAAATTCGGCTTCCAGACTTCAATGCAGGACCGCACCTTTGATTCGCTCGACCAGGTGATTGCCGAAATCCACCATCTCGGCGAAATTCGTGCCAGTCTGCCATTTGGTACCGATGGTATGGTGATTAAAATCAATGATCGTAAAATCTATCAAGATCTCGGCATTATCGGCAAGACCCCACGCGCTGCGGTAGCTTATAAATACCCAGCAGAAGAAGCTACCACTAAGGTCCGCGACATCGTTATTTCGATCGGTCGCACTGGCGCCGCAACTCCAGTCGCCATTTTTGATCCAGTTGAAGTGGCTGGAAGTATAGTCCGTCATGCCACTCTCCATAATGCCGACGAGATTGACCGACTCGGTCTTCGCATTGGTGATACCGTTATTATCTATAAAGCTGGTGATATTATTCCTCAAATTAAGGAGGTTCTCACTACGCTCCGCAGTGAGGATTCAGTAGAATTTAATTACGAAGAGGCCCTAAAATCACAATATCCAGAATTAGAGTTTGAGCGTCCAGCTGGCGAGGTGGTTTATCGCGTAAAAGGACTCGATTCAAACCTAATCTTAAAACGCTCCATTGAATATTATGCCAGTAAACCAGCCCTCAATATTGAAGGGTTGGGCGAGAAAAACGTCAATCTTCTTGTTGATTCCAAATTAGTTAATAATCTCTCTGATCTTTACCGTCTTGACGTTGCGCAAATCGCCAAACTTGATCGCTTTGGTGAGCTTTCTGCAAAAAAGCTAATAGACGCAATTGAAAAATCAAAATCAATGCCACTCAGTAAATTTATTACCGCCCTTGGCATTCGTCATGTTGGGGTACAGACCTCAATTTTGCTCGCCAATTATTTCAAAACCCTAGACGCATTAGTTGACGCCACGGCCGATGACTTACTTTCGATTCCAGACATTGGCCAAGTGGTTGCGGAATCCATTCTGGCTTATTTTGCTGATGAGGATAACCTCGCGCAGCTCAAAATGATGCAAGAATTAGGTGTGAAACCATATTTTGAAGATAAATCTGGCCAACCACTCGCTGGAAAAAGTTATGTTGTTTCTGGTACACTTTCTTCAATGGGGCGTGAGGAGGCGGAGGAGAAACTGCGCGCTCTCGGCGCCACAGTTACTGGCTCGGTTACGAAAACCACTACCGCACTCATTGTTGGGGAAAAGCCAGGTGCCAGTAAAACCACCAAGGCGGAAAAATTGGGCATTCCAGTCTTGCAAGAAGAGGGCTTTTTGGAATTAATCGGAAATTAACTAGTTATCTTGATTAAAAAGTATCTTAAAATTAACTAGTTATCTTGATTTAAAAAATATCCTAAGATTTAACTTAAAAAATCTAACTTAAAAACGACCAAAAGGTTATAAAAAGTCACCCATTAGGGTGACTTTTTATGCTAGTAATAACTCTGAAGCTTAATTATTGGAAAGCCTTAGTTATTGAACGGATTTGTAAGGCTGAGATCTGGGTTTTCCTCTGCAATGCGCATCAATTCATTGTATTTAGCGATGCGCTCTGAGCGTGAAAGGGAACCAGTCTTGATTTGTCCAGCACCAAGACCTACTGCAAGGTGAGCGATTGAGTTGTCTTCAGTTTCACCGGAGCGGTGAGAAATGATTGTATTAAATCCATTTTTCTTAGCCATCATAACAGCGTCAATTGTTTCAGATAATGAACCGATCTGATTTGGTTTGATCAAGATTGCGTTACCGGCTTTTTCTTCAATACCACGACGTAAAAGCTTGGTATTTGTGACAAAAAGATCATCGCCAACTAGTTGTACTCGGTCTCCCAACTTCTTCGTCAAAAGTTTCCAGCCCTCCCAGTCGTTTTCAGCGAGGCCATCCTCAATTGAAACTACTGGATAGTTATCAAGGATCCAGCCATACCAATCAATCATCTCCTCGGAAGATTTAGTCTCGTTTGAGGTTTTAATCTGGTAACGACCATCTTTATAGAACTCGGAAGAAGCAATATCCATCGCAATTGCAATGTCTTCACCAGGTTTGTAACCAGCGGCTTCGATAGCGAGTTTAATACATTCAAGTGGCTCATTGTTGCCGTCTTTTACGCGTGGAGCATAACCACCTTCATCACCAACCGTGGTAACATAACCGCGTTCTTTTAATACCTTCTTCAAAGCATGGAAAGTTTCTGCACCCATACGTACTGCGTCAAAAATATTAGTTGCGCCAAGTGGCATCAACATATATTCCTGAAAATCAGTACTCCAGTCAGCGTGTGCGCCACCATTCATGACGTTCATCATTGGCATTGGTAGTGACATGATTTCTTGAGTTCCAGCGAGGCTTGCTACATATTCATAAAAATGGATACGTTTTGCGCGAGCCATCGCCTTAGCGGTTGCCATCGAGACTGCGAGAATTGCGTTCGCACCAAGGTTTGATTTATTTTCGGTGCCATCAAGGTCAATCATCATCTGGTCAACGGTATTTTGTTCAGCCGTGTTACCAACTAGGTGATCACGAATCTGGTGATTAATATTATGAACCGCCTTCAAAACACCTTTGCCGTTATAGTAGTTAGAGTCGCCGTCGCGAAGTTCCAAAGCCTCACCTGAACCAGTCGAAGCACCAGAAGGAACCATTGCGCGACCAACACTACCGTCAGACAGGAAAACGTCTGCCTCAACGGTTGGATTGCCGCGGCTATCTAGAATTTGTCTTGCTTTAATTTCTTTGATTGTTAGATTATCCATAAGCTCATTATAGCATTTATTGAATCACTTATGGTATGATGTATTAAAGAAATTTCTAATAACGAAAGGTGTATGATGCCAGAAGAAAAATATGGCGACATAGATGTGAATCCAATTGAAACTCAACTAGATGAGGATTTGGATTCAAAAATAACAACCTCTCAGGAAGCGCCAGTAACTTCTGACGAAAAACCAGAATTAGATAACGTAGTTCCTGAAGTAGTGATAGTAGATGAGGTGGCTGAAGTAGTGGCCGATCCTAAACTCCTCGAAAAGCCAGCTGAAGTAGTGGCTGATCCTAAACTTCTTGAAAAACCAGCTGATGAGGAAATTATTTTACTGGAGGCTACAACAGTCCAGGAAGACAAAAAAGCTCAATCGAAAAAGCCAAAAAGTAAAAAGGGGATTATCTTTGGAGCTATAGCTTTGACTGTGGTTGCTGGTTGTGGTATCGCCGCCTATTTTTATAGTTTGCCAGAAAAAGTTGCTGCCGATGCTATTACTGGCTACATCAAACAGGCAAATAAGCAAATGCATATGTCTGGCAGTATAGAGATTAAACCACGCCAGAATAATGAATTAGCCAGTCTTCTTCAAAATATCCGTCTTGATTTTAAGTCCGACACGAATCACTTTAATAACAATGTCAGCGTGAATTTTAATCTGGCTATGCAGGGCGGCCAGAACATTAACTTCGGCCTCAACGCCTTTGTCCAGGAGAATGGCGTTATCTATCTCAACGTCGACAAACTAAAAGATGCTTTTAATAAAGCCACAAGCTTCATGCCAATCGTTCCAGATGGGCAAAATGGGACTCCGTCAATTCTTGGGCTCATGCAAAAAGCTATCGGCACCATAGAGGGGAAATGGTGGCGCATTAATGTCAACGAAACTGTTAATGCCGTTGGTGACAACGGGCAAAAAATGGATCAAAAAGAGAAGGAAAAGGTTGTCTCAAGATATAACTGTTTTGTTCGTGAAATCAAGAAGGATCTCGAACAGACAGATAAAGTTGCTGACAGCTATCGCAAATCCCCATTCCTTGCCGTCAAGCCAGCAAACGCAGATGATCTTAAAAATAACAGTACCGCAAACCGCGTTAAAGAGACCGGTATGCTCTATCAGGCCAGTATTGATTCGAATAAACTTTTTGAGTTCATACAACATAAAAAACAGCTTGCTGAAAAAAGTGGCATCTCTAGCTGTTTTGAAGAGGAGAATAGTCAGAACGAAGATCCATCACTTGATGATTCTAGGGACTCATATAAAACAAAAGAAGATCATAAGCATAATGAAGAAGAAGTTAAGAAACTTGCAGAGAGCTTGAAAAATGTCTACCTTGGTGTTGATTTCTTCACTCACCAGTTAAAGAGCTTCTTCATCTATAACTCTGATAAAAGCTATGAGTTCAGTGGTGCGATTAGCTTTGATCAAAATAAGGCCTTCGCCTTCAACGCCCCAAGCAATTCACGACCAATTACTGACCTTGTGAATGATTTGACGAAAGACCTTGGCCAAGATATCGATAATCTTCTTCATGGAATTACTAAAGAGCAGTCAGAGCTCTTTGGTAACTTCGGTACTGATGTCGAGGATGCTACAAATCAGCTTTAGTGCTACAATTATTGCGTGATTTCAGAAGAACTTAAAGCCAAACTAAAAACCTTGCCCTCTGCACCTGGAGTATATTTCCATAAAAACCAGCAGGGCGAGGTTATTTATGTTGGCAAGGCGGCGGTTTTAAAGAATCGCGTACGCCAGTACTTTCAAAATACCGAAAAAGATCCCAAAACCGAGGCGCTAGTTTCCGAAATTTTTGACACCGACTGGATTGTGGTTGATACCGAGATGGATGCGCTCTTCCTTGAATCGGAAATGATTAAGCGCTACATGCCACAATGGAATATTCTGCTAAGAGACGATAAAACCGTTAGCTATGTTCGTATCGATATGAAGAGCGAGGTGCCATATGTCACAACTACTCGTAATCCACTTGACGATGGGGCCGTCTATGTCGGTCCGTTTTATGCTAAAAATACAATTATCAAAGCCCTCCGGGTACTTCGCAAAATTTTCCCATTCTATGAAAAGCCTTATGATGGTAAGAAAAATTTGAACACCGACCTTGGGCTCACTCCAGGTATTGAAGTTGGTAGAACTACACCAAAAGACTATAAAAAGAACTTGCGATTTCTTATCAGATATCTCAATGGCGACCGTGAAAAACTAATTTTAGACCTTGAAAAACAGATGAAAACTGCTGCCTCTCTGGGCGATTTTGAGGAGGCCGCAAAATTACGTGACGAATATTTTGGCCTGAAGGGATTAAAGCGCAAAATTATTTTTTCCGACAAGGAATTTATGGATTTATCCTCGGATAAGGCACTATCTGAACTCCAGCATCTCTTGAATCTTAAAGAGCCACCACGTCGCATCGAGGGGTATGATATCTCGCATATTTCCGGTACCAATACCGTTGCCAGTATGGTAGTTTTTCAAAATGGCGCTTCGGATCGTACTGCCTACCGCAAGTTTAAGATTAGAAGTAGTAAAAATGATGATACTGCCAGCATGTATGAGGTGATTTTTCGCCGCCTCAAACATCCAGAATGGCCGTTCCCGGATCTAATCCTGCTTGATGGAAGCACTCAGCAATTAAATGCGGTTCTCCCACTCCTGTCCGCCGCCAATATCCCGGTACTTGGGCGGAATAAATCTGGTGACCATACGAGAAACGCTGATGTTAACTTGATTATCCCCATCAGGGAACCAAGCGGTGAGTTTCGTTTCGAGTCAAAACTTTATTCAAATGATTCGCATCTTGCCAAACTCATCACTAGGATCGATGAAGAATCCCACCGTTTTGCCATCACTTACCATCGTCAGCTCCGCAGTAAAGACCTATTCAAACGTTAAGTTTGTGCTATAATTCGATTATGATTAAAAAACAACTTTCCGTCTTTCTCTTCCGTTGGCTAGTTTCTTCTGCTGGTATGTGGCTCTGTATTAATGCCTTCGGCAGTATTGATCAAGGCGCCAATAGTTTTTGGCTCTACCTCTCGGCTGGTCTCGTGATGTCTCTAGTTAATGCCGTAGTTAAACCCATTGCTACTCTCCTTAGTCTCCCCCTAATTATCTTTTCCATGGGAATTTTTACGCTCATTTTAAATATCCTAATGATCGCCCTAGTCGTCTGGCTCGTCCCGCACGTCCACATGGGAACAATAGGGGTAATTCTATCTTGGCTTCTGATGAGCGGGATAAATAGTCTTGTGAATTTTCTAGTCCCATCATATAATTAATCTATGAATATTGGAAATCTTTTAGAAACCTCGACACTCGTTTCTGCTGTACTTTGTATTTTATTGATCCTTTTGCAACAACGTGGCGCCTCGCTTGGTGCTGGCTTTGGTGCTTCCGGTGAACTCTATACCACTCGTCGTGGCCTTGACCGCTCTCTCTTTAACGTTACAATCTTCTTCTCGTTGGTCTTCGTATTCTCAATCCTAGGATTACTTTTGATTCCATCATAATTTTGTATCATGAATAAAATTTTCAAAAAGAGTGGGCGCAAAATAGCAAAGAAAATCTCCCTTTTTTCAAAAAAGGTTAATGAAGATGGCCGTGAACACATTAAAGAAAATCTGATTGGCCATATTTCGCATATCAAAAATGTCCGACTTTATATTGTCGAGTGGCTCCTGATGGTCTCTGTGGTAATACTACTCTCCATCGCTCAGGCGTATTGGTATTTAAATACTTTTGCTGTAGAGACTTATACTAGTGGTGGCACTTACACTGAGGCGACTCTAGGGAAAATCAATTCCTTCAATCCACTTTTTACCTCTACTAGCTCCGAGGAAACGCTTTCTCGTCTCCTTTTTGCCACTCTCAGTGCCACCGATTATTCTGGACACACCGGATTGGGACTAGCTGAGTCCATCCATGCAAATGACACTGGTGATGTTTGGACCGTTAAACTTCGTAAAAATCTTAAATGGTCTGATGGTGAACCGATTACTAATAAGGATATTTTATATACCATTAAAACCATCCAGAGTCCTCGCATCAAGACTAATTTTGCTTCCAAGCTTGTCGGTGTGACGGCTGCAGAAAATGAGCAGGGGGAAATTGTCTTTACTCTTACTTCTCCAAACGCTTTCTTTGAGAGTTCGCTTGATCTGCCAATCCTTCCGTCGCATATCCTCGGGGATGTGGCGCCTGAGCTTCTGCTCGAAAATAAATTCTCTAGCCGTCCTGTCACTTCTGGCGCCTTTACGGTGAACGCGACCCAGAACATTGGTAATGAAGGTGAGAAAATTGTCTACCTCACAGCCAATCCAAAATATTATAAAAATAAACCGCTGCTAGATAGTTTTTCTATTCATGCATTCCTAAACCTGACGGATATCAAGAACGCCGTTAAGAATGGCACGGTTACCGCTACGGCCGATCTACCATCAAAATTTGCCACCGAAGTAAGTTCGAGTAATGTTAATGAGTACCAAAGTTCCGTGAATTATGGTGTGTTTGCCTTCTTTAATACTGAGAGTAATCTCCTAAAAGACAAGGCTTTACGTCAGGCCATTCGTTTAGGCCTCAATTTAAACAATCTCCGTACTGGTCTCAGTGGGGAATTGCCGCTTGATTATCCGATCTTGGAGTCTCAAATCGAATCCATTACTTTCCCAAGCATCCCAAAGACCGATGTCACGACCGCCAAGGCTGAAATTGAAAAACTAAAGGCCGCAAACTCCGCACTTACAACTGAAAAGATCAAGATTATTACCATCAAGGGTGATAATTATCTTGAAGAATTTGCTAATCGCATCGCTTCCCAGCTGGAAAGTCTCGGCCTCGGTGCTACTGTCTCAGTCTATGATTCCAACCAGGACTTTAGGCTCAACATCCTGCGTCCTCGTGCCTATGATTTATTAATTTATGAAATCGGCCTCGGTCCAGACCCAGATGTTATTGCTTATTATCACAGTCTCGAGGCTAGCGAAAACGGCCATAATCTTAGTAACTATAAAAACTCAGTGGTAAATGACCTTCTGCTTAGCGCCCGTTCAAACATGGATGCCGGACTGCGTGCTGCCAAGTATCAAAAGTTCCTCGAGCGCTGGGTGGATGATGTACCGGCTATCGGTTTATATCAGACGACCTTGCCATATTTTGTCAACCGCAACGTACGCGCCTTTTCTCAGGAAAATCGCTTGGTCACATCTACTGATCGTTTTGTCGATATTGAAAACTGGGCCACCAAAAAGACCGTCAAAAACCGCACACCGTAGTAATGAAATTATATCTTGCATCATATGCCATGGTTTCTATGATAAAAATCATCAAGCATGAGGGGAGAGATTTTGTCGGGAAGAAAGCAATTTTTATTCCAACTGCTGGTGACCCATATGATAATAAGGATTTTGTTGAAGCCGATAAAATTGCGCTTAAAAAATATGGTCTCGACGTCGTCGAAATGGATGTAAAAAATAGAAATGAAAAAGAGGTTCGCGAAATGATCGATGGGGCTGATATTGTTTTAGTCGCGGGCGGAGATACATTTTATTTAATGGAAAAACTTAAAGAAAGTAGAGCGGATAAGATTATAAAAGAATTTGTAGCAAGGGGTGGCATATATATTGGCTCCAGTGCTGGTTCCATTATTTGCTGCCCAACCATTGAAGGCGCGGAAGATTTTGACGATCCGAACCTGACACCAAAATTAGATAATTTTGATGGGCTGGGAATTTTTAGGAATGTGATAATCCCACATGCACAGAAAGAAAAATATTTTGAGCGCATAAGAAGGGCAACTGAACGATTGGAGTCTAAGGGCTTTAAAGTATATCCTTTAACCGATGACGATGTCCTATTTTTTGACGGAAATTCTTGTGCGATCTTATAAAAAACAGGATATAAAGGAAGATATCAGTATTATATAGTGCACCTGTTTGCCCCTTGGGACGCTCCAGGTGCGTAAAAAAAGAACTCCGCTAGGAGTTAATTTTATATGGTGCACCTGACTAGACTCGAACTAGCACACCCGAAGGCACTACCACCTCAAGGTAGCGTGTATACCAATTTCACCACAGGTGCATACCTGAATTATACCACAAAACCGCGCTGAATCAATGCCGGAATTTTAAAAAAGTGGACAAAAACTTAAAATTAAAAATATTCTAAATTCTAATATATATTGTAGTGTATTAATAATGACACTGTATATACTATGCGGCATGAGGTTAGACTAAAAATAACAGGGGTAAAATTGTAGTAAATATTACCTTAAAAAACATAAACAATTTAGTAAAAATGTGTTGACTAAACTGCTTTTGTTTAATATACTTATATCAACTTGAGGTCATACAAAATCAGGTTAACAAAAACAAAATAAAAAACATAGAAGTAAAGGAAATTTATGTCAAAATATGCAAAAATCGTAGCAACTCTCGGTGTTATCACTGGTTTAGGTATTGCTTCTCTCCCAGTCGCAACCTTCGCTGCTCCAATCGCTCTTGATGGTTCAGTCCCAGCAACTCAGAACGTTGTAGTTCAGCTTACCGTAGGTGACGCTGTTGCTGTTTCAGCTGACAACGGTACCGCAAATGGTGGTAACGCAGCTCCAAACCAGGCAAAGAACGCTACTTCAAGCATTTCCTACGCAACTAACGCTGCTAACGGTATGATTGTAAACGTCAAGGACGTCGACGAAGATACCAATATGACCGCTGGTCACACTGGTACTGCCGCTGGTACTGATGTTATCGCTGCCGGTACTACTGGTGCAACTGCTGGTTCAGGCACCTGGAGCGTTAAGGGTGGACTTCTCACTGCTGATACCGCTATGGTAAAGCAAAGCGAAACCGCTCTCAAAGTTGCAGAAACCTCTGGCCCTGTTAACACTTCTCTTAACATGACCTACGACATCGCAACTGGTGGTTCACAGCTTCCTGGTACTTACCAAGACACCATCGTCTACACTGTCGTTGCTAAATAATTAAGCATAAGAATAGACAAAACTAAAATAGCCGCAAAAAAGCGGCTATTTTTTTCTTCTACTCAACTTCAAAAATCAGGGAATCAAAAGCCTAAAATATACACTCAAGGATCATTAAAAATTAACTATAATCGTTATTAAAAATTAACCATAATCATTATGAAAATGATTGACATACGTATCATGCTTAAGCTATAATATAAGCACAAAAGGTTATATCAATAAAACAAAAAAGGAGACTTATGTCCAAGATTAAGAGTGTCGTACTAGGATTAGGTTTAACCACCGCCCTCGGTATCGCTTCACTTCCAGTAGCAACTTTTGCTGCAACCAGTAGCCAAAGTGTTGCCGTTAAAGTAAATGTTAGCTCAGTTATTGCACTTTCAGCTGACAACCTTTCAACCGAAGTCACCATGACTCCAAGTGCTCTCGACACTACCACCTTAAAAACCAAATTAACCGTTGCAACTAACAGCAAAAACGGTTACAAGCTCACCGTTAAGGATGCCGATTCAACTACCGCGATGACTTCTGGTGATACTACTGAAACTATCCCAGCTCAAGCAGGGAATCTCGTTGCTGGTACTGCAGGCTGGAACCTCTCTGGTGGTGACCTAACTAAGGTTGCAATTGCTGCCACAGACCAGGTAGTTAAGACCAATCCAAACACTGCTCACACTGGTATTCAGGAAGATATTCAGATGACCTACGGCGTTGCAACTGGTACTGCACAGGCTCAGGGTACCTACATGGATACAATTGTCTATACCGCAACCACTCTCTAATTTGTGACCTCGAATTAGAAGTCAAAAGCCGCCCGAATCAGGGCGGTTTTTGCTTGTCATTTTGATTTTGCTTGTGTATAATATTACCTAGATAAAAAGGAGGTTAATGACTAAAAAACATAATATTTTAATGGAGATTTTTGCTTGTGCACTTTTCTCGATTTGTGCAATTCTGCTTTCCTCAAACCAGACCTTTGCGGTAGAGCGCCAGAAGACATTCTTACAGGTTTCTCCATCAAAACAACAGCTCGGTGGTCTTGAGCCAGGTGAAGTAAGGGAAGGTAGCTTCAAGGTTCAAAACATCGGTACCGGTGCTTTCGATTTTAAAGTCTATGCCTCTTCTTATGAGGTCAAGGGCGAAAACTATGATCCAGTCTTTGATGGCTCTAAGGATGGACTCAAAATCGCTAACTGGTTTACTTTTAGCCAGGATACCGGTCATCTCGAATCCGATACTGAAGTAACCATAAACTATACCATTCGTGTTCCACAAAATGCTCCAGGCGGCGGTCAGTATGGTGCTATTATGGTCGAAACTGTGAAAGAAAACGACGATAAGTCAAATATCCAGGCTATCTCACGCGTCGGAATGGTCATCTATTCACACATCAATGGTGAAATTAATCGTTGTACTAGGATTTTAGAGAATAAATTGCCATCATTCCTCTTTAATCCTCCAATCTTTGGTGAAAGCCGTGTTGAGAACTGTGGTAACGTCGACGCTGAATTAAGTGTAAGCCTTAAGGTTTATCCATTCTTCTCAAACGAAGAAATCTATACTAACGAAGAGAAGCCAACAGTCCTAAACACCTTACCTGCCACTAAGCGCTACCATAAAGAACTTTGGGCTAATTCACCAGCCATCGGTATTTTCAATGTTGAGCAAATTATTAAATACGGTTCGGAAACCAAAACTGAGCGCAAACTAGTTATCGTCTGTCCTGTTTGGCTCATTGTGCTCATCGTTCTCTTCATTCTATCTGTTATTTTCTGGCTTGTTGCAAGAAATCGCGAGCGTAAAACCAATTCACGTGCTTAATATTAATAGGAAAACCGGGATAAATCATGTTAGCAAAATCTAAAATTACTTCAACCCAAAAGAATCTTACTCGTTTCTTAAACCAAGCAATGGCTGTCTGTCTCCTAGTTGTCGGAGTAGTTGCAGGTGCCACATTTTATCCCGAAACCCCTGTTGTCCATGCCGAAGAGACCGAAAAGCCAGCCATGCGCATTCAGGTCTCTCCGACCGATAACCGCGTTTCGTTAAACAAGGGCGAGACTAACGAATATTCATTCAATGTCGATAACACTGGCACTGACTCTTATGATTTTAAGGTCTATGTCACCCCATATTCAGTTACTAACGAAAAATACAGTCCAAACTTCTCCAATGAGACAAGTCACACCATGCTTCGTCGCTGGATTGATTTTAAAAATGAAGCAGGCGAATATGTAAAGGAAAATACCTACACAGTTGAGCCTGGCCAGCGCAAAGAGGTTCATTATCGCATCACCGTCCCAGCCGACATTCCTGGCGGTGGTCAGTATGCTATGATCTTTGTCGAAGCAATTCCAAAAACCGACAATAATACTGGTGGGATTCGCACGATTTCTAGACTTGGCTACCGTGTCTTCGGTCGTACCAATGGCGAAACCAAAGAATCTGCAGAGATCCTCAATCATAATATGGATAGTTTTTATACTTCCGGCAAGGTTAGGATGACTGGCTCTGTAAAAAATGATGGTAACGCAGATTTTAATGCTATCTTTAAAATTAAAGTTGAAAAAATCTTTGGTGGTGTCGTCTATGAAGATAGCAAAGGCTATGATGTACTTCCAGAGACCACTCGCACCATCGAAATGCTTTGGGAGGATACACCAGCCTTCGGCATTTACCGCATTACATCCAGTATGAACGCACTAGATAAATCGAGTAGTACGACAAAAATCGTTCTCATTATCCCGATCTTTATGATTGTAATCCTGCTTATGCTATTGACAATCACAATTGCCTGGTTTATAATTCTCTACAGAAAGCGACAAGCCCAGAAGTCAAAGCTTATTATCTAATCGCGAGGATAATAAGCCGAGAAGAAGGGGACGATGCAAGTCGTCAAGCGTTCAAAATAAAAATAAAAAAAGCGAGTGTGAAAAATGAAGAAAAAAGGAATAATCGGTCTATTCGGCTTAGCCTCCTTAGCTATGGCCGGATTAACCGTTCAGGCTGCATTACCTACCTATGCAGCAAATAGTACTAATGTTACCGTCCAACTAACGGTGCTTCCAAGTGGTGAAGCTCTCCAGATTGAGCTCCCAACAGATGAAAATGCCTTTACCTCAGACAAGGTGACCGTCAGGCAACAGTATGCCGAAGCTAAGGATATTCAGTGGCGCATTGTCTATAAAGATGATGCAGGTACTGAAACGACCTATCCAATGCCTCAGATTTCCGTGGCTGATCCACACGGTAATGCCACTTCTGGTACCCACGAAGACCTAGTTGACCTTACCGCATTAAACGGTGGAAAATATGGTTCATATAAAATCATTTCAATGATCAACAATAAACCATCAACCGAAGATGTTGTGACCTTTGAATATCGTGCATTAAAAATCAAAGACAACGGAACCGATCCAAATAACAATAATCCTCAGGTAATTATTGATCACGGTCCAAATGTCGATCATGCCAATGTTCAGATCTATGATCAGAATGGTAACCCAGTTCTCCCAGCTCCAATCAATGTGCCAACTACAGACACCACTGGCGGGCACGGTGGTTCAACCAACTGGACTGTACCGGTTACAGAGAACAATCTTAAAGATGGTCACTACTGTGTTGTCTTTACCGCTTATGATAATCTCGGCAATATTCTCGATCGTAACGCCAAGTACTGTTTTGACTACACCTCAAAGAAAGCTCCGCTCGTGCCAGATACTGGTGGATCAATCTTCGCTGGTACAAACTTTACTAACGCAGATTACATCTCAACTTCACTCGCCGTCTTCTTTGTCGCAGCATTCTTCGCGCTAATGGTATTAAAGCGCAATCGCAAAGCAAAACGTCGCTAAAAGAATCAAGAGAATAAAAACACGCGCTACCAGAGCGAAAGCTCAAAAAATAGACTCAGATGAGTCTATTTTTTATTTTTAAGAACCAAATCTAGTGTGCTGTTTTTTCTACTCAAAAACCTTTTTCTACTCCAAAACCTATTTTCTTGTATATTTTAAAAAATCATGCTAAGATAATATTGCTGGACGATTAGCTCAGTTGGCTAGAGCGCGTCTTTGACGTAGACGAGGTCAGAGGTTCGAGTCCTCTATCGTCCACCAGTATGGAACATCCGACAGGATGTTTTTTGTTTTGTCATTATGCTACAATACTAATAATTAAACAAAAGGGAAATATGAGAGACTTCACAAATAAAATCAATAACTTTCTAAATGCTGCAATCAACACTACGATTTTGATGATTGCAATCGGAACTTTTCTAGCCTTTTTCCCGACCTTGAGTCTCGAAATTACTAGATGGATTTTTATTATTGCTTTAGTCTCTGCCGGACTTAGTATGATTACTGCGGATCTCACTGGTAAAAAACGTGGCGGCATTATTTCCGGTACCGTGCTCGGTTCCTTTAATCTACTTCTCGGTCTCATAATCCTTATTAACCCTGAGGTCCTCAGCATTATTCCGATTGCTGTCGGTTTCTATGTCGTAATCTCAAGCTTAATAAAATTACGTATGACATTAGCTCTTAAAGAAATCTCAAATTCCGCCTTCACCGCCTCTATTCTTATGAATATCATTTCCGTAGTTTCCGGCTTTATAATTATCTTTCAGCCTATCACCTCAACAGCCGTAGCCGTCATGCTGCTTGGTACTATGCTTATTGTCTATGGTGTCTCTGATCTAATTAATATAGTTATCCTAAAAAGCCATGTTAGTGAATTTTCGTCAAAAATGAAATCTGCCAAGAAGTATCTCACCGACGACGTCCAAGAAGCAGAAGTCATTGAGAAAAAGAAAAAATAAACCCACCTCCATCGGCGTAGTAAAATAAGACGTCTCAAAACCCATTTAAACACTAGCTATTTTTAAAATCCTTATGCTATAATCAAAGCAATACATTTATATGTAGTGGAGTTAAATAAAGTGAAATTAAATAAAGGACTAAAACAGTCTGGCCTTCGAGTGCGGCCAGAAATGCTAGCCCGGGGCTCAAGGTGGGCCTTTGGTTTATTGTGGGCACTTCCAGTACTTGTCTCCATGGCTTTTGGTAGCCCAGTTTATGCAACCCCAACTATTAGTTTGACTATGCCAGCTACCCCTGTTGAGATTGATTTTTCGATGTCGGAAGTGCGATCCTCGGCCTTCAAGAAGAGTACTATTATCCAACCTGTTGTCACTACGGATAATCCTCAAGGATATACTCTATATTTATCAAGTACCGACGAGAATACTTCACTAGATAATGGCACCTATGATCATATTAATTCAATTTCGACCAGCCTCAACGAGACTGCTTTTACCGCAAGAACATGGGGATACTCGCTTGATAACACTAACTTTAAACCTATTCCAAAAGCCAGCAATCCTGATAAAATCGCCGAATCGCAGCTTCCAGCAACTGCTACTACCCCTGCTTCGGTTAATTTTGGTGTAAAAGTTGCTCCAGACCTCTATGAAGGCACCTACCAGAAGGAAATCGTTTTTACTGCAATTACCAACACAGTAAAGACCGTTAGTTATATGGACAATGGTTGGAACACAATAACTCGCTTGCAGTGGTTAGCCGATCAGAATGCTGGCCATGACATCACAATTAAGCGTGGGTATTCCATCCCTTACCCAGGTTTTTGTGGTCACTATATCAATAAGTGTTTTCCACATACAGACATGGCGACTTCCACGGATCCATATGAGACGATTATCTGGACCGATACCGATACTCACACTATCTATTTTTACAGTGAAAAAGACATCATCTATGTTAATGAAGATGCAAAAGGTATGTTCAATGACATAATGAAAAACGCAGGTTCTGGTAATGTCACTATTGATCTCACTGGGCTTGATTTTTCCAAGGCAAAGGATCTCACAAGCTTATTTGCAAAGAATAAGATTAAATCCATAGAATGGGGTAATTTTAATACTGAGAGCGCTGAAACAGTCAGTAAAATGTTCCGCGACGTAGAACCCACTAACCCATCTAATTTCCCTATAGATTTTACAAAAATTAATACTCGAAACGTAACAGACTTTTCTTATATGTTTAATGGTTCAAAAATATCTTCGCTGAATCTAAACGGCATTGATACAAGAAATGCTACGAATATGGCTGGTATGTTCTCTAGTATGGACAACCTCTCTGTGTTAGACGTTGCTCCACTGAATACGTCAAATGTTACAGACATGTCAAGTATGTTTGCAAGTATGCATGGTCTTACAAATATTCAAAACCTTTCAAGTCTAGATACCTCGAGGGTAGAAAGTATGTCAAGTATGTTCTCAGATCTTGGCAGCATAACTAATCTAGACCTCTCTGGCCTCAATACGTCCTCAGTAACTAATATGTCGTATATGTTTGCTTCTTCTGCTGCACTTACGGATTTGGATCTTACCACTTTTGATACACATGCAGTAGAGAATATGGCTGGAATGTTTAGTGGTATGACGAATCTAGCTAATCTTAATATGTCAGGCCTTGATACTTCCAGTGTTACCGATATGTCATATATGTTCAATGGAATTATGGGGATGTCAACCATAGATTTAAGCCCCCTCAACACCTCTTCTGTAATTGACATGACCGCAATGTTCCAGGACTCAAAAAATCTTACCCATCTTGATCTATCAGGTTTTGACACGACTCATGTCGAAAATTTCACAAGTATGTTTAGTGGTGTTAATAATATGACCACCCTTGATCTCACTAGTTTCCATACACCTCAAGCAACAGACATGTCTTCTATGTTTATGGAGATGTCATCACTAACGAATCTAATAATGCCAAACTTCGACACTTCCAATGTTACACAGATGTATTCTATGTTTAATGGTCTTACTAGTATGACCGCCCTTGACCTCTCTCATTTTAATACAAGCCAAGTTGTAAGTATTGGCGCAATGTTCCAAAATACTCCGCAGCTTTCAAATCTTGATCTCAGCTCATTCGATACCTCACAAGTGACGGATATGTCTTCAATGTTTGAGGAAGGTATGGCAGACAATAGTGTACTGGATCTGTCAAGCTTTGATACTGCGCAGGTATCTTCCGCCTACAATATGTTCAGCAATGCTCGCTCTCGTACAATTTTTGCCTCTAATTCATTTGCCCTTGACATAGATGACAGTCAAGACTTGTTCTATGACAATAATAATCTCATTGGTGGCAATGGCACTGCTTTTTCCGACACCAACCCAACCAACAAGACCTATGCTCGTATCGACGGGCCAGGTACTCCAGGCTACTTTACAAGAAAGCCATAATTATAACAGCAACTCCTGGTTTTTTTATCCATCATGGTTTCCATATTCTTTTTATAGTTATTATGGTAAAATTAAATTGCTTATTGGCTATAAGCAAACAAAAAATAGAGTAAATAGAACAAATAGAGTAAATAGGAGTTTTACTTGAGAAAAGGACTGCGAAAACCCCCATTTTTTAATGGTCAAGGTCCAGTAATTATTGCCATCGGCTTAATTTTTACAAGCCTTTGCCAATTTTTCCTTGATCGGACTACTGTTTTTGCCGCTCCATTAATCTCAGGAAGCGGCACTGTTTTGTCTACCTCTGTTTCTCATTCCACGGTCAATTTTGATTTTTCTGCACAGGAATTTCGTGCCGCTGCCTTTAAAAACTCAACCATTCAATACCACATTAATACTACCAACGCCACCGGAGCTATATCCTATATTTCTAGTATTGACGAAGATACTCATTTAAATCATTCCGATACCGACATTCATCAAAAATTTGAGTCAATTTCCATTTCTTTGCCAGAGACTAGCTTTGCTCCAAAAACTTGGGGTTATCGTAAATCAAAGACTAGCGTCACAGGGAACTTTAACCCTATCCCCAAACGCAGTAATCCAGACCTCTTATATAATGAAACTACCGCAGTTAATACCTCATACTATATCGATTTTGGGGTCAAATCCTCGCCGGATCTTATTGAGGGCACATTTGAAAAACAGATAGTTCTCACTACCATTACCAACCATGTTCCGACTACTGCCACCCTTCAGAATGGCTTTCAATTTAGTAATATTGTCTATAATTTAAACCCTAACCATGATACTGAGAATTTTAAACCCTCAGCCACACCTCCGGCAAACCTTGCGGCTGCCACGAAGATTTCGACTAGTAGCTCCACGGTTCCAGTATACGCCTGGTATGATAATTCCGATAAGACCGTCTATTGGTGGAGTGATGCCGATACTGTTTATGCTGACCAGAATTCAGCCTACATGTTTGGGCGTATTAATAAGTATGCCAATCCGCTGAAGGTGATAGATACAAGGGGAATTAATACTAGTAGAGTTAAAATGATGACGAGAATGTTCTACGCCGGTCGTTGGCCAATTAAAGAAATTATTTTAAATGAATTTGATACCTCAAATGCTGAAGATATGTCAGAGATGTTTGCTGTGGATCCGTTTGGTACCGTCACAGATCTGCCTGAGCCGCTTAATCTTACAAGTTTCGATACCCGTAAGGTTACCAGTATGCGCAGTATGTTCTCAGGGACATATAATGAAGAAATTGATATTTCAAGTTTTGATACCAGCAATGTTACGGATCTATCTTACATGTTTGATGATTCAAAGGTTAAAAAAGTTTATGCTCCAGTCAGTCTTAATACGGCAAACGTGGTGGATTCGACCGATCTCTTCCATGACGCAGCTAACCTTATTGGTGGTAATGGTACAGCTTATAGTGTTACAAACGCTTCAAACCTTAACTATTTTAAGATCGACGCCCCCGGTAACCCTGGGTACTTTACTCAAAAGCCGTAATTGATCCTAGTGTCATAAAATAAGCTAAAGCCAATAACTGAAAAAATAAAACCTGCTTATGCTATAATAAGACCATATATGGTCTGCAACAAAAAAACTAGCAATCTTTCGATTACAATCAACAGAAAAATTATTGCCAAAATATCTATCATTCCAGCAATAGCGTTTCTTATTATGGCTGTTTTTGTAGGACTTAGTCAGGTTATTAATCCAACAAAAGCTGCTCATGCAGCGCCAGGCGATCCTACAACAATTTCCGCAAGCTATGACGCATCAAGTGTGGATTTTCATTTTACATCAGCAGATCTGGTAAATTCAGCTTTTAAACAAGGTGCTGTTACTGCTTCTGTTAGTACTAATAATCCAACAGGATTTACATTTTATATTTCAAGCACTGATGAGAATACAGATTTAAAACACACAGACCCGTCTAGTATGGCAAAAATCCCCTCTATTGGAACTTCTCTTGTTGAATCCAATTTTACTGCTGATTCTTGGGGGTATTCATCTGATGCAGTTAATTTTAATCCAATCCCAAAAGCTAGCGCACCTAGCGCTATTCTAACCACAAATAATGATGCTTCTCAACGTATTGTTGTAAATTTTGGCGTTAAAGCCTCGCCTTCACTTGAATCGGGATCCTATACTAAACAATTATTACTTACTGCAACGACGAATTATACTCCTAGTGAGGCAACTTTTTTGCCTGGAAGTCAGTTCCGTACAACAATCAACGACCTAGAGCGTTCGGGAAGAATGAGGGAGTTTAAACGCGCAACCACTCTTCCAGCAAACCTTACGTCAGCAAGGGTTGTATCTAGTTCTGATTCATATCGTGTAATTTATGCATGGTATGATTCAGGTATAATTTATTGGTGGAGTGACGCTGATACTGTATATATGAACGAAGACGCTTCAAGTATGTTCTATGGGCTTCTTTATAGAGAGATGGACCTATTGGACCTCACTGGAATTAATATGTCAAAAGTTAAGAGGATGCCATACTTTTTTACCGCCAATAAGATTAATCATTTTTTGACTGACAATTTCGATACAAGTAATGTTGAAGATATGTCATTTATGCTATACAATACGGCAACTAGTAACGGTGACTATTCAGAAATATTGAATGCGCCTGGATTTAGCACCAAAAATGTAAAGAATATGAGCAATATGTTTAGAGGTGCTCAGGCGACATCATTAAATCTATCCGGACTTGATTTTAGTAACGTCGAAGATATGTCTCATATGCTACAAAGTGGTAACTTGACGTCCTTAAATTTAACAGGTTTACATATACCAAAGGTTAAAGATATGAGCTATTTCGTATCAGGAACTAAGTTATCTGACTATAATGTATTATCAGCTCTAGATACGTCCAATGTTGAAAATATGTCCGGGATGTTTTCAGGAATAAATAATGTATCACACTTCATTTTTCCAAATATAAATATGAGCAGTGCAAATAACATGTCAGAAATGTTTGCTAAAAGTAAATTTAGTTCTATGGATCTCACTGCAATCAATACTTCGAATGTTGCTGATATGAGCAGGGCATTTGCATGTATGTCTGAGCTGACTAATCTTGATTTAAGTAATTTTAGAACACAGAATGTAAGAAATATGTCGGAAATGTTTAGTCGAAAAATTAGCTCGACTGAATTGGGTACATGTGATGCAACAATAAACTATAAATTGCAAAATCTGAATTTAAGCAACTGGGATACCAGGAATGTAGAAAATATGTCGAAAATGTTCTATGAGGCGAGTAAGATTACACAGCTTGATTTGTCCAATTTTAACACTAGTAATGTAACTAATATGTCGGGCATGTTTAATGGAGCAAGAGGTTTGACAAGTCTAAATATCAGTTCATTTGATACAAGACGCGTCGTGAATATGGCAGCAATGTTTTATGGGGCAATGGCAGACAATTTAGACGGGACACTGGATGTTTCTAGTTTTGATACTCATTCAGTAATAAACATGGCCAGTATGTTTTTCGGGATGAAGGTAAAAACAATCTATGCTTCAAATTTATTCATAACAAATCAGGTAAATAATTCAGCATACATGTTTGCTGGATGCTTTAGGATTCGTGGTGGCAATGGTACTACATTCGTAAACTCAAACCCAAAAGATAAAACCTATGCCCACATCGATGCGCCTGGCGCTCCTGGGTACTTTACTCTTAAACCATAAAAAAATATTGCCAAAACCGGAAAATGGCGGTATAATACAAAAGACTTCTGGGTCGGTAGCTCAGTTGGTTAGAGCACGGGCCTTTTAAGCCCGGTGTCGAGGGTTCGAGCCCCTCCCGACTCACCAGAATTTTGAAAAAACACAGCCGCAAGGCTGTTTTTTTGTGCTAAATTCCGCTTATCCTATCGAAAAACCGCAAAATATGCTATGATAAATCAAATTTAATATTAATATTCTTATCACAAACTGAAATTTAAGTTGATATTTTGTGGTAATAAAAGGGCGAATCTATGGAGAATAAGGAACAAATTCGCAACGTTGCGATTATTGCGCACGTTGATCACGGTAAAACAACACTAGTTGATGCTTTACTAAAACAATCAAACACCTTCCGTGACAACCAGGCGGAAATGAATCAGACTCTCATTATGGACTCTGGCGATCAGGAACACGAGCGCGGTATTACTATTACCGCCAAGCAGACTTCCGTGCACTATAATGGCTATAAAATCAATATTATCGATACCCCAGGCCACGCCGATTTTTCTGGTGAAGTCGAACGTACCCTCAATATGGCGGACGGCGTACTTCTTATAGTTGATGCGCAGGAAGGTCCAATGCCACAGACTAAATTCGTTCTAAAAAAGGCGCTCGATCTCAAATTAAAGCCAGTTGTTATCATTAATAAAATTGATAAACCAGCTGCTCGCATCGAGGAAGTTAAGGACGAGATTTCCGATCTCTTCTTGGAACTTGCAACAGACGAATCTCAGCTTAATTACCCAATTTATTACGCCGTCGCCCGTGATGGTAAAGCTGGCAAAACTACCGATCTTGATGATAATCTCCATGTCATCTTCGACTCCATTATCAACGATATGCCATCTCCAAAAATCGATGACGACGAGAGCAAAGGCTTGCAGCTTCTTGTCGCCTCTCTTGCTGCCGATAATTACCTCGGTAAATACGCCATCGGTAAAATTCATCGCGGCAAAATCAAACACGGTCAGTCAGTCAAAGTGATGAAGACTACCTTTGAAAATGGTGAACCAAAAGTCACTTCTGAAAATGCTAAAATTGACCGTCTTTATGTCTACCGTGGTCTTGGTAAGGAAGAGGTTCAGGAAGCCTTTGCCGGCGACATCGTTGCCGTAACCGGTATTGCGGATGCCAATATTGGGGATACTATTGCAACTGGCGACACACCAGAGGCTCTTCCAACTATCGAACTCGAGCCACCAACCCTCAGTATTTATATCGGTCCTAACACTAGCCCACTCAAGGGCAAAGAGGGCGAATTTACCACCTCCAGGCAAATTTCCGACCGTCTCCACAAAGAACTTGAGACCAATATTGCGCTTAAAATTGCTCAGGATGGTCTTGGCTATAAGGTTTCCGGTCGTGGTGAGTTGCATCTTTCAGTTTTGATTGAAACTATGCGTCGTGAAGGTTACGAGCTCGAAGCTGGTCGTCCAGAAGTTGTCTATAAAGAAATTGACGGTAAAAAATGTGAACCATTTGAAGATCTTACGATCGAAGTCTCTCCAGAATACGTGGGCGCAGTTTCCCAGGAACTTGGGATTCGTAAGGCAGAGTTAATCAGCCAGGAACTTACTTCTACTGGTGCCACTCGCTTCACCTATGAAATTTCCACCGCCGCACTGATCGGTCTTCGCAACCAGTTGATGACCGCCACCAAGGGAACCGTCTTGATGTCTTCTATTCCAAAAGGCTATCGTGAGATTGAGAGTAAATATAAACCAGAGCGCAATGGTGTGTTGATCTCCTTTGAATCTGGTACTTCCACTGCCTACGCCCTCGATATGGCACAGGCTCGTGGTATTCTCTTTATTCCTCCACAGGTCCCAGTCTACCAGGGAATGATCGTTGGTCTTTCCAACAAGAAAGATGACATTGACCTCAATGTTTGTCGTGAAAAACAGCTCACCAATATGCGCACTCACGCTTCTGATGGTGCCATCCAGCTCACTCCATACACCAACCTTAGTCTCGAGCAATGTCTTGACTTCCTTCTTGACGATGAGTTACTTGAAGTTACTCCAAAGAGTCTACGATTAAGAAAACGTCAACTTGACCCAATTAAGCGAAAACGCGAAGCTAAATCTAACTAGGAAATAACCGCGGTGGAACAAACATATCTTATCGACTCACACTGTCACCTGCATGACCAAGACTTTTTTGCGCCTGAAAAACAATCTGAGCTTCTGCAAAAGGCCGCGGAAAATCAGGTGCAGAAAATTGTTTGTATCGGCACCGATCATCAAGACTCTCTAAATGCCGCAGAGTTTGCTATCCAAAACCCAAAATATCAACTCTTCTGGTCCTATGGGATTCATCCGTCTGAGTGCGAGAGTATAAGGCCAGCCATAGATTTTTCAAAGCTAGAAAAACCACCGATTGCTATTGGTGAAGTCGGTCTAGATTATCATTACGGACTGGATGCGCGCGACGCTCAAATTAAATTACTTGAAGAAATGCTCGATCTTGCAAACCGCTCCCATCTTCCATTAATTTTCCATGTGCGCGAAGCCTTTGATGATTTTTTTGCTATTTTAGATAACTTCAGTAACCAGGAAATTTGTGGCGTAGTTCACTCATTTACCGACAATAAAAAGAATTTAAAAAAGTCTCTCGACCGCGGTTTTTATATTGGTGTGAATGGCATCGCAACTTATTCCACCCTTCCGATGCCTCCGCTAGACCGTATCCTACTCGAAACTGACGCGCCATTTTTAGCACCGGTTCCATTTCGTGGCGAAACTAATGACCCTAGTCATATTAGAGACATTGCAAACTGGCTAGCGAAAAAACTCAATCTTCCTCAAGCTGAAATTGCTAAAATTACCTCAGCTAACACGGAGACCTTGTTTGGTATCTAAATAGTTAGGAAGAGGAAAATTTAAAAAATGGAAAACATTATGGAATTAGGCATAGAAAATACTCCCAAACAGGTAAAGCAGATTTATCTTGATTATGCTGCTGCCACCCCAGTCGATGCGCGGGTGCTTTCCGCTATGCAACCTTATTTTACGGAAAAGTTCTATAATCCTTCCGCCTCCTATCTTCCAGCCAAACATATTAGGGAAGAATATGAGGCGAGAAAAGCCGTCCTAGCTAATTCCATCGGTGCCAAATCTCCAGATTTAGTCATTACTGCCGGCGCCACAGAATCAATTAATCTTGCCTTCACGGTCTTGCGAAATTATCAAATCGCCCATTGTCTAATTCTTGAAACCGAGCATGCAGCTGTGCGTGAATCTGCCAAAAATCTCTCAAGTAACTACGACGAAATAAAAGTTGATCGTTCTGGTCTGATTGATCTAGAAGATCTTAAATCAAAAATCAAAGATAACACGGTCCTGGTCTCCGTTGCGCTAGCTAATAATGAACTTGGCACCATTCAGCCACTCTCGGACATTAGCCGCATTTTGCAAGAGGTTCGCGACCAGCGTCTAAAAACTAAAAATCTCACCCCGATCTATCTTCACTCCGATGCCTCTCAGGCAATGAACTTAATTGATCTCTCTGTTGCTAGACTTGGTGTTGATCTGTTAACGATCAATGCCGCAAAGGTTTATGGACCAAAGGGAATTGGGGCACTTTACGTTGCGCGCGGGATTAAACTCTCCCCCATCACTTTTGGCGGTGGGCAAGAAATGGGGCTCCGTTCCGGTACTGAGAATGTGCCAAGTCTCGTCGGCTTCTCCGTCGCCAGCGAGCTCGCAAAAAAGCATCTCGTAAGTAGTCGTAAACAGTATCAGGTCTTAACTAAAACTTTTCGTGAAATTATTGAACAAAAATCCAAAATTATCCCACTCTGGCTGGGAAATCCGAAACACCAACTGGCAAACTTCATTCCGGTCTGCTTTGATGGGCTTGATGCTGAGCGTTTAATTTTTAAATTAGAAGACCGTGGCATTTATGTTTCCACCGGTGCCGCCTGTGCAGCCTCCAAGGGGCAAAAATCTCACGTCCTTTCAGCTATTGGATTGTCGGATTCAGAAATCGCTGGCTCTCTCCGCATTACTCTCGGTAAAGATACTACGATAGAAGATATTAAAACGGCCGCTGATAATCTTGCTGAAGTAGTCAACTTGGAAGCAAGACGCCTGAAGCTAATAGATTAAAAGTGAATATTTAAAACCTAAAAATGGACAAAACTTAAGAAAGGAAAGTATGCAGGAATATACCGAAGCCGAAAAACAGGAGAATGCCAAAAAGACGGTCTTTGTTGGTATGTCTGGCGGTGTAGATTCCTCTGTTTCGGCCCTTCTTCTCAAAAATGCTGGCTTCAATGTGGTTGGGGTTTATATGAAAAACTGGTCGCGCAACCTTCCCGGCATGAAATGCCCATGGGCGGAAGATTTAGCTGATGCTAAGCGGGTGGCTACTAAGCTTGATCTTGACTTCCGTATCTTCGATTTTGAGGAAGAATACCACCAAAAAGTTGTAGACTATATGCTTTCTGAATTTAAAAAAGGTAACACTCCAAATCCTGACATTATGTGTAATCAGGAGATCAAGTTTAAATTGTTTTATGAGGTTGCCAAGGAACAGGGGGCCGACCTTATTGCAACTGGACATTATGCTCGCACTGATTCGAAAAACCTCCTCAAGGCTGTCGATGAAAATAAAGATCAGACCTACTTTCTTTATCGTATCTCTGAGGATGCGGTGCAACATACTATCTTTCCATTAGGAAATTTTCTTAAACCAGATGTCAAGAAAATGGCTGCCGCGGCCGGCTTAGATAATGCTTATAAAAAAGAGTCGATGGGGGTTTGCTTTGTTGGTGAGGTGGGGATTCGCGACTTTCTCAAAGAATATTTTGAGGTTAATCCTGGCGAAATCGTAGACCGTGAAACACAGGAAGTGGTTGGCACTCATGAAGGTGCAATATTTTATACGATTGGTCAGAGGCACGGCTTAAGTCTTAGTGGTGGTCTGCCATATTATATTGTTGATAAAGATATGGATAAGAATATCGTCTATGTTTCGCGCAATATCAATAATCCGGATCTCTGGACCAAAGAACTAAAACTGAAAGAGGTATTTTTGCGCCCACTTTTTGATCAGTCGGGGAAGATAATTAATTTACCAAGTCATGTCGATGTGCGGATTCGTCATCGCGCCAGTCTGCAAACTGCTCAACTAAAAATTGATCATACTACTAAAACTGCCACCCTCGCCTTCGATGCTGAATTTAAACGCCCGGCCGCCGGTCAATCTGCCGTATTTTATGTTGGAGACATCTGTGTGGGCGGTGGTGTTATTGAATAATTCCGTCAAAAAAGTCGCTAACGTAAAAAACGACAAGGTAAAACTACGAAGTTAAAGTAAAAGTTAAAGTAAAAGTAAAAGTTAAGGTAAAAACCTACCTTTTGAAGCAGGTTCCACCTTTGTGGATTTCAAAATCGTGGGTAAAATCTTCAATAAAGCGCATTACTCCCACTTTCTCGATTTTTTCATCAATCCCTTCAACTACATAATCCGAACCATCCTGACGCTTAGCAGAAATTGCCGTGTCGCTAGTTGGGTCAAATTTTAAGGTAATTGTACCCTCTCCATTTTTGCAAATAAGGCTAATTGATCCATCACCAGTGATGGCTTTTTTCAACATTAAAATCGCAATTATTCCGAGTACTCCAATTATAAATAGGGTTATTAATTTTCTCATTTTTCTCCTTTGACTTATGGATATTTATAATTGTGAAGACTCGCCAGTCGCTATAAACTAATCCCAACATACCATACAATTATGGTTATGTCTATATTTTTACTGAAGCCACTTGGTTTTTGGTTGACAATTAAAATAATTCATATAACATAAGGATTATAGATCAAATGGAAATCATACAGTTAAAAAACATTACTAAAAAATATAAAGATAAGGTTATTTTTAGTGATGTCAATCTCACTATCCCAAGCAGTTCATTTACGGTATTGATGGGTGAAAGTGGTTCTGGTAAAACCACATTACTAAATATTATGGGCGGCTTAGAGCCTCAAACTTCTGGCGAAGTGATTATTGGACAGCAAAATCTTAAAAATTTTAATGCACGACAGCGAACAGATTTTTATCGTCATGAAGTTGGTCTGATTTTCCAGGGTTCATATCTGCAACCACAACTTACTCTTTTTGAAAATATAAGTTTACCGGGTGTTTTTGCTAAAATACCCAGAGTGGAACGCGATCAGCGTGTTATGGAACTAGCTAGAGATCTAGGTATTTTAGAAGTATTGAATAATCTACCAAGCCAAGTTTCTGGCGGACAGGCCGAACGAGCTTGCATTGCACGCGCATTGCTATTAAATCCAAAAATAATTTTGGCAGACGAGCCAACTAGTAATCTTGACGAAAAAAATGCCAATATTATTTTACAGCTACTAAATAACATTAGGTTGCAGCGAGGAATCACCGTGATAGTTTCAAGCCATAGTCAACTTGTGGCTGGGTTTGCTACTCAGCTTGTCACTGTTAAAAATGGAACCATCTATGTTCAGTGAACTCACTAGGATTTCCCATCGATTATTTATCTCCAATCTAATCAAAAGTCTTACCACAATTGTTTCGATCGGCATTCTCTACTCTGTGATTGCCGCACTGATTTTTATTACGAATGGTTTAGGGCAAAGCCTTAAAAATTATTCCGACGATATTAATGACGGTGAGGTTTATTTACTCTCGGAATATGAAGGGGAAGATAATGATTTGATAGAAAGACGAGCCAAAAAATATCATGGCGAAAAGATTGAATTATCCAAGTCCCAGTTAGTTAGATATGGGATTATTGAAAATGATTCTGCAATTATTCTAAAATTTACAAAATTCACGCAAGCCGAACAGTATTATAACCGCAAAGATACTAGGGAATTTGGTTATGCCAAAGATGAGTATCACGTAACAGAGTTGTTCAGTCAGAAAATTAGTGCCAAACGAACACTGGAAGATACAAAAAATGAAAAGATTATCCCTATTATTATCATCTTAATCATCGCCTCGATGTTGATTTTTGTATTCATCATCTCACATATAATTTCTAGTGATGACAAGATAATTTTCATGTATCGTTCACTCGGTGCCACCAAAAAACAGATCTTTTTTATCTATTTTAGTTACATACAAGAAATCTGCTTCTATATCATAGTTATGATGCTCGTTGTCGGAGGCATCATGGCAGGTTTGTCGAAAATTTGGATTGAATCCTACTTCACGGACTGGCTTTTGTCATATTTTCCTGGCGGCACTAATCCCAAAGTCAGTACTTTTGGGTTCAATGAAGACTTCATATACTTATTTATTTCTCTTTTTGCCTCATCGTTTCTTTCGTTTCTTCTGTGTATTGATCAATTCTTCACCAAGAAAATTTCACAGCGCATAAAAGGAGCATAAATGTATTTTACTGATGTTTTTAAAATAAGTTTTCGGAAATTTATTAGGCAATTTCGTCGCAGCTATAAACTCGTCGTTGCTATGTCTATATTATTTTGTCTCATTTTTACAATAAATATCTTTTTTACTGGACTTAGGAATTCTTACATTAAATTTTCGCAGGCAAAAGTTGGTAATCAAGTTATAATTTCCGCAAATAACCTCAGTCCATATATTAGTCTAAAAGGAACAAAAGAAACAAAAGAAATTAGTAGCGCTGAGATGGTTCAAGATATTGAAAAGTTTGGTGGAAAGATCCTCAAAAACATCCGGGCCGTCACTAGAAATAATATTCCAGTTCTGTCAAAATCCTCTGTCCAGAACTTAATCGAAGTTGATCCATCGAATGCACCAAAAGATGCTATTCCGATTCTTACTACCACATCCTTTGGTGAATTATTATTGGGGCAATATGATAATAAAATAAATAAACTCACTGCCGTCGAATATCTCTCTAAATATCAGGATTATCGAGATAAAGTGTTAGGGAAAACTTTTGAAACTGATAATGGCGCAAAGTTTTTTGTTGTTGGACTATTGCCAGGTAGTTATCATCTATCCAACTATTCATTTTACACACTAGAACGAAATATAGATACAACACTCTTAAATCAATTACTTGATGATATTCCGCTGCAAGATTTTAGTCCAATTGCGGTCGACAATGGCAACCAAGATTCCTGGCAGACTGGGCAAAATGTTGAATATGAAATAGTTTATGCGATTTTCGATAACCAAAAAGACGCCTATCGATATCTTGAACAGGGTAAAGCTAGGTTTCAAAGAGTTATACCAGACGATAGGAGTTACGACGCAAAAGTAATACACGGTTTATCTCCAGAAATTACCTACACCTTTAATTTCTTCCAGATTATAATTAGAATCGTTTCTATTATCTTATTTATTGTCGCTACAGTCGTTATTCTCTCCACAAATACCAGGTTAATTGCACAAGATGAAGAAGAAATTGCGCTCTATCGCAGTCTCGGCGCCACAAAGTCTCAGCTAAAAATATTTTACGGTATTTATTTCTTCATCTTGATTGTCAGTGCGCTCATCTTTGCCTATTTTGTTGCTTCGTTCATCCTTATTCTCTTTCATCTAAGTCGTGGTCAGTTAATTAATATTCAAGCCGCACTAGCCTTTAGTCTGAAAGATGTTCCGCAAGTTTTTTGGTATGGCGTTAGTTCTGATATTCTCGCTATTATTGTTGCAGCACTGCTTCTTGCTCCACTCTCTACTCTCTTGAATTCCAGAAAGTTCTCCCCTCGCGTGGTATAATATTTGCTATGAATGCAAGTGAAATCCGTCAAAAATTTCTTGAATATCAGCAAAAACTCGGCCACCAGGTAATTGCTCCGGCCAGGTTAGTGCTGGAAAATGACCCTACCACCCTGTTTACGGGTTCTGGTATGCAGCCGCTTTTGCCTTATCTTCTTGGCGAGCCGCATCCAGCTGGCAAGCGACTTTCTGATTCTCAACCATGCTTGCGTCTGCAGGATATCGAAGATGTTGGCGATCCAAGACACACCACGGTTTTCGAAATGCTTGGTAACTGGTCGCTTGGTGATTACTTCAAGCAGCAACAAATTCCGGCTTTCTTCAAATTTTTGACTGAAGTGGTTGGGCTTGATCCACATAAAATTTATGTCACTTGCTTTATTGGTAGTGAAAAATATGGTATTCCAAAAGACACGGAAGCGGCTGAAATTTGGCAGCAAGTTTTCAAAGAGGCTGGTGTCGATGCCAAAATTGCCGAAATTGGTAGCGCAGAAAATGGAGCAGAGCGTGGAATTTTTGACGGTGAACATATTTTCTTTTATGACGACCATGAAAACTGGTGGAGTCGTGGCGGTGGTGTAGAAACTACCCCAATTGGTGATCCGTGTGGTCCAGATTCTGAAGTCTTCTATGATTTCGGTGAAGATAAACAGGATGACGCGAAGTATGGCAAATCTCATCCAGCCTCTGACGGTACACGCTTCATGGAAATCGGCAACCAGGTCTTTATGCAATATAAGCGTAATGAGGATGGTAGCTTCTCTGAACTTAAGCACAAGAATATTGACTTTGGTGGCGGACTTGAACGTATCGCGGCGGCTGCCATCGACTCCTTCGATGTTTTTGAAACCTCGCTCTTACGTCCTCTAATCAAAAAACTTGAAGAAATTTCTGGCAAAACCTACAAAGAAAATACGTCTGATATGCGCATTATTGCCGACCATTTACGCGGAGCGTATCTCTTGGCCGCCCAGGGGCTTACGCCAAGTAATCGTAAACAAGGTTACGCTATGCGTCGCCTGATTCGTCGTGCCATTCTTAAGGCCCTCAATCTTGGTATTGAGCAGGATTTTCTTGCCCAGATGATCACATTAATTGAAGCGAATTATGCAGACCTCTCTGATGAAATTCTTGACAACAGAAAAGATGCTCTCGCTGTTCTTATCCGTGAAGAGCAGGCCTTCCGTAGAACTTTAAATCGCGGACTTAAAGAACTCAACAAGATGAAAGTTTCCGGCTTGACTGGCAAGGAATTATTTATGCTGCAGGATACCTATGGTTTTCCACTTGAATTATCCGTAGAGGAAGCTCAGCGAGAAAATATTCAACTTAGCGAAAACTGGCAAGCAGAATTCGAGCAGTGCCTTGCCGAGCAGCGTGCACGCTCTAAGACTGCTTCCGAAGGTATGTTTAAAGGCGGCCTCGAGGATCATAGTGAAATGTCTACCAAATATCACACCGCAACACACCTACTCCTTGCTGCTTTACAGAAGCTCATCGATAAAAATATTGGCCAGTCTGGCTCCAATATTACTTCTGAACGTCTACGTTTTGACTTTAATCTTGACCGCAAACTAACTCCAGAGGAGATTAAAGCACTTGAAGATCAGGTTAATCTCTGGATTACGGAAGATCATCCAGTGGTATTCGCTGAATATGATAAGGAATACGCAAAAAATACCCTAAAAGCTCACGGTCAGTTCTGGGAAAAATATCCAGAAAAGGTCAAAGTCTATACAATTGGCAACTTTGATCAGCCAGTCTCGCGTGAAATCTGTGGCGGCCCACACGTTGAGCATACCGGTTTGCTCGGTAAATTCAAAATCAAGAAAGAAGAATCTTCCGCCGCTGGCATTCGCCGCATCAAGGCTGTCTTAGAATAAATAATTAAAACTGAAGTGGAGGCATATGGAACGATTAATTAAATATCTCATTCCTGAAAATTATCAACTTGAGCTACGTCTCAATAAACAAACCGAAGAAGTACAAGGACATGTAGTCATAAAAGGACAGGCGGTTAAACCAAACCTCAAATTGCATGCCAGGGAATTAAAAATCGCGAAAATTACAATTAACGACCAGCCAGTCGGTTTTCACCTTGATCAGGAAAAACAATTACTTCTACTTGATTCGGAGAAAATTCTAACTGCAAGAAGTTCCAAAAAATCTGTTTCGGATTCTACTGTTCCCGAGGAAAATAATTCCAAAAACGCAAATTCTAGTCAAATCTCCATAGATAATTCTAGCCAAATCTCCATAGATATTCGCTATAGCTTCAAACTCAGCCATAGCATGATTGGTATGTATCTTTCGACTTATCAGTATCAAGGAAAAGAAGAGCGTATTGTTTCCACTCAGTTCGAGTCGCATTATGCCAGAATGATGTTTCCATGTGTCGATGAGCCAGAAGCTAAGGCCACTTTTGACGTTAAGGTCATCGATACTGATATTGAAGATACGATCCTTAGTAATATGCCAGTAGATGCAGAACGAGTCTTAACTTATACCTCTGTTAATGCAGACCTTAACCCTAAAGATGATGCAAACGCTTTAAATCTTAATACAGAGGTTTCGCGTAAAATCGTCACCTTCAAGACCACGCCAAAGATGTCAACTTATCTTTTGGCTATTTGTATCGGTAAATTTAACAAAGTTTCTGGAAAAAATCAGCACGGCATTGAAGTAACAACCTATGCGGCACTCAATCAACCAAAAGAGCGTCTCGAGTTTTCTAATCAGATCGCCATGGAATCTCTTGATTTTTATGACCAACTTTTCAGTTTCCCGTATCCTCTACCAAAACTGGACCAGGTTGCTATCCCTGATTTTGATGCTGGTGCTATGGAAAACTGGGGTCTTGTTACCTATCGTGAATCTTGTCTTCTTGCGGATGAAAATACTCCAAAAACCACCAAAGAATATATCGCCACGGTCGTTACTCATGAACTCTCACATCAGTGGTTTGGTAATCTCGTGACCATGAAGTGGTGGGATAACCTCTGGCTTAACGAAAGCTTTGCTAATATGATGCAATTTTATTCAGTTGATCACCTCCGTCCGGATTGGCAAATCTGGCAGGATTATTTTACGGAAGACTGTCTCTATGCCCTGCGACGCGATTCCTTGAAAAATGTTCAGGCTGTTCAGCAGCCGGTTTCGGATCCTGCCGAGATTGATACGCTTTTTGATGGGGCCATTGTTTACGCAAAAGGCTCACATCTAATGTTTATGTTGATGCGCTTGATGTCTGAGAAGCAATTCTTTAATGGCTTAAAGGACTATTTTAAAAAATATCAATATCAGAATACCACCGGTGACGATCTCTGGGCTTGCTTACAAAAATATGCTGACTTCGACGTAAAAAAGATGATGGATTCCTGGATTTTGCAACCAGGTTTCCCAATGATTAATGGCAAAAAACAGCAACGCTTCCTAGCGGATGGTTCAACCGATGAAACCACTTGGCTTTTACCAAAAATCACCGATGACATGTCTGGTCATTACTTAATCCAGCTTTCCGATGCAGAATTTAAGGAAAAAATCGCTAATTTCAAGAATCTCAGTTTCGAACAAAAACTCCGACTTCTGATTGATCGCAGCTTAATGATGCGTACCCCATATATTAATACTAGTAGTATTCTCGATCTTCTTCCAGAATTTAAGAATGAGAAGCTAGAATCGATCTGGCAGCTAGTGGTGACTTTGATTGCGAATCTTAAGATTTTCTTCCCCCCAGATTCTCCACACTATGCCAAATTTCAGCAATACGTAATGCAGTTAGCGGAAAATAATCTCCAAAGGCTGGGACTTTCTCCAGTAGAAAATGATACAACTGACGATCTTAAACTTCGTCCTCTCATCTTGAACTTTGCTATCTATGCAGATAATTCAGAAATCATAAGGCAGCTGGCTGACCTTTATGATCAGAAGATTGGCATAAAACAAGATTTTTCAATGGTCTCACCAGAACTTGTTGACGTAATTGTGAACGCCAAGTTTAGATTTAGCAGAGAAGAGAGTTTTTCTGAGCTCCTCGCGCGATATCAAACTGAGTCTAATCCAAATTATAAATCTATTATTCTTGACACGATCACAGATAGCCGTGAGCAAAAGCACATCGAACGGCTCATTGCATTACTTGAAAAGCAGGATGTCGTGCGTTTGCAGGATCATGTATCTCTTCTGGCTAGCCTCCTATCTAATTTCTGGTCCAAGCGGGCAGCCTTAGACTGGTTCTACGGCCACTGGGACTATATTAAGGAAATCACAGATGGTAAATCTATCGACGACTACATACGCGTTGTTGGAGCTAGGATATCTACCGAAGCTGAGGCTAAAGAATTTAAGGCATTCTGTAAGCAGATAGAAAATGATCCAGCCGTAGCACGCGCAATCAAAATAGCTGAATTTGGTATCGATCTAACCTTGAAGTGGAAAGAGCGAGAATCTAATAATATATATAGTAAATTGTCTGAAACTCTGTAACTGAATTCATATATATCTGTAATAAAAATCATATATATTATAGGATTTTAAATATCCTTAAAATTTGGCGTATAAAGTATAAAAAATATATATAGATAATGCATAAATAATGCATAGATAATACGTATATAATGCTAGCAATCGTAAAAAACATTGAAAATCACGATTAACAGGGGTGGATATTAAAAAATCGATGAAGAAAAAGTCGAAAAATCTGAGAAATTTGAAGAAAATTAAAAAATCTTAAAAAATCTTTCAAAAAACCCTTGCAAACTTTCAAAAGCTGTACTACAATACTAAACAAGTTCAGCAAGTCAACAAGTTGACCACTGCCATGAAGAGAAAACTGCGAGGTAATCTCCTTGGAAAAATCCAAGCGAAGATTTCTAAGGGTTATCGAATTGATAATCCGTTCATTGCAGAGTTTCAATTAACAATTTGGACAACGATGAAAATAAAATAGACTTGCATCGTATTTATCCAAATAAATCCCTTCTCGGGTTTAGGAAGATAGATACAGAACTAGTAATTGAACTTCGATTACTAGTTAAGTCAATGCATAAAAAGGTAAATAAGGGCACTAATAGTGGATGCCTTGACAATCAATACCGATGAAGGACGTAGAACTCTGCGATAAGTCTTGGGGAGCTGAGAGCAAGCTTTGATCCAGGAATCTCCGAATGGGGCAACCTAATACGAGTCATGTCGTATTGCAATTACTTGAACACATAGAGTAATTAGACGGGAACCAGCCGAACTGAATCATCTTAGTAGGTTGAGGAAAAGAGAATAAACAATGATTCCGAAAGTAGTGGCGAGCGAAATTGGAACAGCCCAAACCTTAACATAACCATACGGTTTAACGGCCAGAGTTATGAAAGGGGTTGAGAAATTAGATAATTTTTATGTATAGCAGTTGAATAAAATCGAAGCCTACTCACTTTTAAGGACTATCAGCTTGGGCAAACGCCCTTGAGTGCGTCCGAAAAAGAGAGTAGGCGACGATTCGACAGTTATACATAAAAACCAACATCGTTAAATGAGTGGATAATGATAAAATCCATTAGATCATAGCAGAAGTGTTTGAATGGCACACCAAAGAAGGTGAGAGTCCTGTACGCGAAATGGTCTTAGGCATTATATATCTTTTTTCAAGTAGGACGGGGCACGAGAAACCCTGTTTGAATCCGGCAGGACCACCTGCCAAGGCTAAATATATTGATTGATCGATAGCGAACTAGTACAGTGATGGAAAGGTGAAAAGAACCCCGGGAGGGGAGTGAAATAGAACCTGAAACTTAGTGCCTACAAGGTGTCGGAGCAGCTTCGGCTGTGACGGCGTGCTTTTTGTAGAACGATCCAGCGAGTTAATGTTGTCGGCGAGGCTAAGTCAAATGATGGAGCCACAGTGAAAGCGAGCCTTAACAGGGCGAACAGTCGGCAGTATTAGACCCGAAACCGGGTGACCTAACCATGTGCAGGTTGAAGCTGCGGTAACACGCAGTGGAGGACCGAACCAGGGCACGCAGTAAAGTGCTTGGATGACATGTGGTTAGCGGTGAAATGCCAATCGAACTCGGAGATAGCTGGTTCTCCTCGAAA